>Ga0154464_1118_pt1 | contig 50059 bp, 41 predicted proteins | sample RifGroC2_FD_105657 | JGI IMG/M metagenome (GOLD analysis project Ga0154464, IMG submission 105657) | Desulfuromonadales bacterium GWC2_61_20
CAGGGCCTTGAGCCGCGCCCGCTGCAACAGGCGAAAATGCTGTTCCTGCTCCACATCGTCCTCCGCTTCGAGAGTGCCATGCTCTGTTTTGGATTTAACAGAACGCTATTTTATATAATCGGCCACAATTTACAAGGGTTGAAATGGAGATATGGGAAAGTACCACGGAAGTAATGGATAATTCAAAACAAGGTTTACTTGACCAAGGCGGCCGATAAAACCCTTTACACCCCTGCCGCCCTGTTGTATTCTGCCAACCCTGCCGCGCCATTTCCCTTGTTCGTCGTGGCAGTTCCCTGGTTTTTTCCGACGGCGGCCCTTGCCGTCAGAAGTGACAGCCGGGTCCCGCGCAACGACCGGCCGCCAACTCCGTCAGGCCCGGAAGGGAGCAGCGGCAACGGCTTGGGCGTGTGCCGCGGGGGCGCCTGGCTGTCACTTGTGGCGACAATCGCTGTCCCTTGGTCCTGCCTGCTTCACCCCTGCACTGCGGAGAGCTAGACGCCCCATGTCCTATCAGGTGCTGGCGCTTAAGTACCGTCCCCAGACGTTTGCCGACCTCGTCGGCCAGGAACACGTCGGCCGCACCCTCGGCAACGCCATCGCCAGCGGCCGCATCCACCACGCCTTCCTCTTCACCGGCGCCCGCGGCGTCGGCAAGACCTCGGCGGCGCGCATCTTCGCCAAAGCCCTCAACTGCGAAGCCGGTCTGACCGCGACCCCCTGCAACGTCTGTCCCTCCTGCGTCGAGATCACCAAGGGGAACGGCATCGATGTCTTCGAGATCGACGGCGCCTCCAACACCGGGGTCGACGACATCCGCGAACTGCGCGACAATATCCGCTACCTCCCCTCCCGCTCCCGCTACAAGCTCTTCATCATCGACGAAGTGCACATGCTCTCCATCAACGCCTTCAACGCCCTGTTGAAGACGCTGGAGGAGCCCCCGGCGCACGCCAAGTTCATCTTCGCCACCACCGAGCCGCACAAAATCCCGGTCACCATCCTGTCGCGCTGCCAGCGCTTCGACTTCCGCAAGATTGCCGTGACCGTTGTCGTCACCCGCTTGCGTCAGATCGTCGACGCCGAAAAGATCGCCGTCTCCGATCGCGCCCTGACCCTCATCGCCCGCCGCGGCGAGGGGAGCATGCGCGACGCCCTCTCGACCCTCGATCAGGTTATTGCCTTCTGCGGTGCGGCGGTGGCCGACGAGGACGTCCTCGCCCTCCTCGGCATGGTTGACCGCCGCCTGCTCCTCGACACCGCCGAGGGGATCGTCGGTCGCGACAGTCGCCTGGCCCTCGAGGCCTTGCGCCGGGTCGACCATCTCGGCCACTCTTTCCGCCAGTTCTGCCTCGAACTGGTCGAGATCTTTCGCGCCCTGGTCCTGCTCAAGGTCGCCGCCGAACCGGGGGAACTCCTCGATGTCACCGGCGATGAACTGCGGGAACTGAAACAGCTGGCGGACCGGGCCGGCCTAGAAGAGCATCAACGCGCCCTGACCCTGCTGATGAAGACCGAGGCCGAGCTGGCGACATCGTCCTTTCCCCGCCTTGCCCTGGAGATGACCCTGGTGCGCCTGACCCATCTGCCGCCGGCGCGGGATGTGGCGACCCTGGTGGCCAAGCTCGAGGAGCTGGAGCGGCGGCTGGCGTCCGGAGCTTCGTCCCCGGTGGTGTCGCCGCGCGCTCCCGTCGCCGTGCCGCGTCCGCCTGTCGCGACCGTGCCTGTGGAGGGCCCGCCGGGAAAAAAAGCTGAGGCCCCGGCTGCGCCCGCCGTGCCGCAACGGGGGTGGCCGGGGCTGGTCGAGCATGTGCGGGACCGTCGCCGTCCCGCCATTGCTGCGATTCTCGAACAGGCCAGTCTCCTCGCCTTCGCCTTGCCCCAACTCCAGCTCGGTCTGCCCCGCGGTTCCTTTGCCCTTGAACAGCTGCAGGATCGGGAATATCTCGAATCCCTGCATCAGCTGGCCGCCGAATATTTCGCTCAGCCGGTGCAGATTGTCGTCTCCGCCATCGATGCCTCCCGCGAGGCCGTGCCGCCGTCCCTTGTCGAAACCAAGCGGGCGCAAGAAAGCGATCGTGAGCGCCGTCTGCGCGAAGAGGCCTTGGATCATCCCCTGGTCAAGGCGGTGTGCGATATCTTCGGCGCCGAAATAAAAGAGATCAAGGCGATCGACAAGGGGGGCGTCTGAGCAGGTTCCCCTTGTTTATATTGGGCCACATTTCGCTTCACAACAGCATTGCATTGCAGGAGGTAACGTTCGATGTCCAAAGGTTTTGGCAACATGGTCAAGCAGGCGCAGCAGATGCAGCAGAAAATGGCCAAGATGCAGGAGGAGCTGGAAAAAGAGCAGGTCGAGGCGACGGCCGGCGGCGGGATGGTGACCGCCGTCGTCAACGGCAAACAGCGCCTCCTCTCCTTGCGCATCGACAGGGCTGCCGTCGATCCGGACGATGTCGAGATGTTGCAGGACCTGGTCATCGCCGCGGTCAACGAGGCGGTCAAGAAGAGCCAGGACGCTTTGCAGCGCGAAATGGGGAAGTTGACCGGCGGTTTGAATATCCCGGGCCTTTTTTGATTTTATTAAAAATTAATATTTTTATTAACGATAAAAATATCTGGGCATAACGACCTTGCATTTGCTATGGTGAGGTCGCAAGGCACGGTGTGATTTTAGTCTCAAGTAATTTTTTTCATGATCCTAAATTTTTAAAACAGCATTTTAAAATATTTGGTTTTTTGCCATTGCCATGCTAGACTCCATCCCGTCTTTCGCGCGCCTGGTCGCAGAGTTGGCCAAGTTTCCCGGCATCGGACGCAAAACCGCGGCGCGAATGGCTTTCTACATTCTGCGCCAGCCGGCCTCCGAAGGCGAAGCCTTGGCGGCCGCCATTCGCGAAGTCAAGGCGCGCATCGGCTTTTGCTCCATCTGTTTTCACATGACCGAGAGCGATCCCTGTCCGTTCTGTACCGATCCGCAGCGTGACGACAGTCTGCTCTGTGTCGTCGAGCAGCCCCAGGATCTTCTTGCCATCGAGCGCAGTCGCTCCTTTCGCGGTCGTTATCATGTCCTGCACGGAGCCCTCTCGCCTCTCGACGGCATCGGCCCCGATCAGCTGAAGATCGGAGCCTTGATGCAGCGTCTGGCCGAGGGGCGGATCAGGGAAGTGCTGGTTGCCACCAATTTTTCGGTCGAAGGGGAGGCGACGGCCCTTTATCTGGCGCGTCAGGCCCGCCCCTTGGGGATCAAGGTCACCCGGCTCGCCTATGGCATTCCTCTGGGGAGCGACCTCGAATTTGTCGATGAAGCGACGGTCAACCGGGCCGTTGAAGGGCGCCGCGAGGTGTAGCCCTTCGCCGTCCCTTGTGGCGCGGTCGTGATTGTCTATACTGAATGGCCTCATCAGATGCCGCCAACATTTTCCCCTGCGGGAAAGAGTTCCTACACAAGTCAAAGGAGGAGTTTTTCATGGCCAAGAAGATGGTAACCATTGACGGAAACACCGCAGCCGCCCATGTCGCCCATGCGACCAATGAGGTTATTGCGATCTATCCGATTACCCCGTCGTCGGTGATGGGCGAGATTTCCGACGCCAAGAGCGCCGTCGGCGAGCAGAACATCTGGGGGAACGTCCCGACCGTGGTCGAGATGCAGTCCGAAGGCGGAGCGGCCGGAGCCGTGCACGGCGCCCTGCAGGCCGGAGCGCTGACCACCACCTTCACCGCCAGCCAGGGTCTGCTGCTGATGATCCCCAACATGTACAAGATCGCCGGCGAGCTGACCTCCACGGTCTTCCATGTCTCGGCCCGTGCCATCGCGGCCCAGGCGCTGTCGATCTTCGGCGACCATTCGGACGTCATGTCCTGCCGTTCCACCGGCTGGGCTTTCCTCTGCTCCAACAACGTGCAGGAGTCGATGGACTTCGCGCTGGTCGCCCAGTCCTCGACCCTGCGCAGCCGCATCCCCTTCCTCCACTATTTCGACGGTTTCCGCACCTCCCATGAAATCCAGAAGGTGGTCGAGCTCTCCTTCGACGAGATGCGCGCCATGCTCGACGACAAATTGATCGTTGCCCACAAGACTCGCGGCCTGACCCCCGACAAACCGGTCATGCGCGGAACCGCCCAGAACCCCGACGTCTACTTCCAGGGGCGTGAGACGGTCAATCCCTTCTACCCGGTCTGCGAAAAGATCGTGGCGGAGGAGCTGGAGAAGTTCGGCAAGCTGACCGGCCGCAAATACAAGCTGGTCGACTATGTCGGCGCCAAGGATGCCGAGCGCGTCGTGGTCGTCATGGGTTCCGGCGCCGATGTGGTGCAGGAGACCGTCGAGAACCTGGTCAAGAAGGGGGAGAAGGTCGGCGTGGTCAAGATCCGCCTCTATCGCCCCTTCCCCCTCGAGGCCTTCATCAAGGCGCTCCCCAAAACGGTGAAGAAGATCGCCGTTCTCGATCGTACCAAGGAGCCGGGTTCCCTCGGCGAGCCGATCTACCTCGACGTGCGCACCGCCATCGGCGAGGCGATGGCCGAGAAGAAGGCCGGCTTCAAGACCTACCCGGTCATCGTCGGCGGTCGCTACGGCCTCGGTTCCAAGGAGTTCAGCCCGGCCATGGCCAAGGCGGTCCTCGACAACCTCAAGGCGGCCAAACCGAAAGCCAAGTTCGTCGTCGGTATCGAAGAGGACGTCACCAACTGCAGCCTCAAGGTCGACTACAGCTACAAGAATCCGATGGAAGGCATCTACCAGGCGATGTTCTACGGCCTCGGTTCGGATGGCACCGTCGGCGCCAACAAGAATTCGATCAAGATCATCGGCGAGGAGACGAACAACAACGCCCAGGCCTACTTCGTCTATGACTCGAAGAAGGCCGGATCGATGACCACCTCGCACCTGCGCTTCGGCAAGAAGGCGATCCGCGCCCCCTATCTGGTGCAGGAAGCCGACTTTGTCGCTTGCCACAACTTCTCCTTCCTCGAGAAGTACGACATGCTCGCCAAGGCGAAGAAGGGCGCGACCTTCCTCCTCAACGCCCCCTTCGGCCCGGACGAAGTCTGGAACCAGATCCCGAAGGAAGTGCAGCAGCAGATCATCGACAAGAAGATGAAGTTCTACGTCATCGACGGCGTCAAACTCGGCAACGAGATCGGTCTCGGACCCCGCATCAACGTCATCATGCAGACCGCCTTCTTCAAAATCTCCAAGATCATCCCCCTCAAGGACGCCGTCGCTTCCATCAAGGACGCGATCAAGAAGTCCTACGGCAAGGCCGGCGAAAAGGTCCTGGAGATGAACTACCAGGCGGTCGACGCCGGACTCAACAACTTCTACGAGGTCAAGGTCCCGGCCAAGGCGACGAGCAAACTGAAGATGGCCGCCGCCGTCTCGAGCAAGGCGCCGAAGTTTGTCAAGGAGGTCACCGGTATCATCGTCGCCGGTCTCGGCGACGAGCTGCCGGTTTCCAAAATGCCGGCCGATGGCACCTTCCCGACCGCGACCAGCCAGTACGAGAAGCGCAACATCGCCATCGACATTCCGGTCTGGGACGAGAAGATCTGTATCCAGTGCGGTATCTGCTCCTTCGTCTGCCCGCACGCCTCGGTTCGCACCAAGGCCTATGACGGCAAACTGCTGAAAGGGGCGCCGAAGACCTTCAAGTCGACCGACTGCAAGATTCCGGAAATGGCCGGCAAGAAATACACCGTTCAGGTCGCCCCGGAAGACTGCACCGGTTGCGGCGCCTGCGCCTGGAACTGCCCCGGCAAGGACAAGCAGAACCCCCAGCACAAGGCCCTGGATATGCACTTCCAGCCGCCGCTGCGCGCGTCCGAAGCGGAGTGCTTCGACTTCTTCCTCAGCCTGCCGGATGTCGATGCCACCCAGGTCAAGCTCGAAAACCTGCGCAGCAACCAGCTCATCCGTCCCCTCTTCGAGTTCTCGGGGGCCTGCGCCGGTTGCGGCGAGACCCCGTATCTCAAGCTCCTTTCCCAGCTCTTCGGCGATCGCATGATGATCGCCAACGCCACCGGTTGTACCTCCATCTACGGCGGCAACCTGCCGACTACCCCGTGGGCGCAGCGGGCCGACGGTCGCGGCCCGAGCTGGTCGAACTCCCTCTTCGAGGACAATGCCGAGTTCGGTTACGGCATGCGTCTGACCGTCGACCAGTTCACCAAATCGGCTCGCGAGTACCTGGTCACCCTGGCCGAGAGCAAGGCCTTCGCCGCGCATGCCAAGCTGGTCAAGGAGATTCTTGCCGCCGACCAGTCGAACCAGGCCGGGATCGAGGCCCAGCGCGGCCGGGTCGCCAAGCTCAAGGAGGCTCTCAAGGGCAACAAGGATCAGGCGGCCAAGCTCCTCCTGCCGGTTGCCGACTACCTGGTGAAAAAATCGGTCTGGTGCATCGGTGGCGACGGTTGGGCCTACGACATCGGTTACGGTGGTCTCGACCATGTCATCGCCAGCGGCAAGAACATCAACCTGCTGGTTCTCGACACCGAGGTTTACTCCAATACCGGCGGTCAGGCCTCCAAGTCGACCCCCCTCGGCGCCGTCGCCCAGTTCGCCGCCGGCGGCAAGCCGGTATCGAAGAAGGATCTCGGCATGATGGCCATGGCCTACGGCTCGGTCTATGTCGCCAACGTTTCTCTGGCCAACCCGGCCCAGTGCGTCAAGGCTTTCCTCGAGGCGGAAGCCCACGATGGTCCGTCCCTGATCATTGCCTACAGCCACTGCATCGCCCACGGTATCGACATGACCAGCGGCGTCGATGCCCAGAAGAAAGCGGTCAATTCCGGCTACTGGCCGCTCTATCGCTACAACCCGGCCCTGGCGGCCGAGGGCAAGAACCCGCTGCAACTCGACAGCCGCGCGCCGTCCATCGGCTTTGACGAGTACGTCGGCAACGAGAACCGTTATCGGATGCTGAAAAAGGCCAACCCGAAAGAGGCCGAAGTGCTGATGAAGAAAGCGGCGGCCTGGAGCAAGGCCCACTTCGCTTATTACCAGAAGCTGGCGTCCCTGAACTTCGGCGACGAAAAGTAGTTGTCAGACCGTAACGCCGACCCGCGACGAGCTCCCGGTGGCCTGCCACCGGGAGCTCGTCTTCTTTTGCGGTTGCCGGGCGAAATCCCTTGAATCGATTTTTTCAAGATGTTATAACTGCGCGGTCACGCAACTCTCTGAAGGAGCCCCCTCGATGCTTGGTCCTCAGTCGAACTTTGTCATGTATGACGAGGAATTTAAACGAATCAACACCGTCATCGAGAAGTTGCTGCGCGAAGCCAATTCCAAGGTTATCTTCCTGGTCGACAAGAACGGGCAGCTGATCACGGCAGTCGGTGAAACCGAGCATCTCGATACGACCAGTCTCGCCTCCCTCACGGCCGGCAATATCGCCGCCACCGGCGGTCTGGCCAAACTCATCGGCGAAAAAGAGTTCTCGATCCTCTTCCATGAAGGGGAAAAGGACAACCTGCATATCTCCATCGTCGCCAGCCGGGTCATCCTGGTGGTCATCTTCGACTCGCGTTCTTCCCTCGGGCTGGTGCGGCTGCGGGTCAAGAAGGCAAGCGACGAATTGACGGTGATCTTCCAGGATTTGGCCAAGAAGGCCGAGGAGATGGAAAAGGGGGGGAACGCGCAGAGCCCCTTCGCCGAGATTACCGACGACGATATCGACAATCTTTTCAGCTGACAAAAGGTAAGCGGGCATGTCCTTTATTAATTACGCCTCGCGCGAAATCAACTGCAAGATTGTCTATTACGGTCCCGGGCTGTGCGGCAAGACCACCAATCTGCAGTACGTCTACCAGAAGACCGATCCCGACGCCAAAGGGAAGATGATCTCCCTGGCGACGGAAACGGAGCGGACCCTCTTCTTCGACTTCCTTCCCCTCGCCCTTGGCGAAATCCGCGGTTTCAAGACCCGTTTTCACCTCTATACCGTGCCCGGGCAGGTTTTCTACGATGCCTCGCGCAAGCTCATCCTCAAGGGGGTCGACGGTGTCGTCTTCGTTGCCGATTCCCAGGAAGAGCGTCTTGACGCCAATATCGAAAGTCTGGAAAACCTCAAGATCAACCTCGAAGAACAGGGCTACGATCTCGAGAAAATTCCCTTCGTGGTCCAGTACAACAAGTGCGACCTGCCGAACATCACGCCGATCGAAGAGCTGCGCAAACTCCTCAATCCCGGCAACGTCCCTGATTATGAGGCCTGTGCCACCACCGGCGAGGGGGTTTTCGAAACCCTCAAGGCCGTGGCCAAGCTGATCCTCATCGATTTGAAAAAAGGCGGCGCCTGACGATAGCCGTTGCGCGTCCCCGAACAAAAAAAGCCCCGCCGGCCACTGAGCCGCGGGGCTTTTTTGTTCCTCATGTCAAACCCAGTTCGTCCTTCATCGCGAGGACGAAATTTTTCGCTCTTCCCGCCGGGGCGATGATGCCGTAAGCCATGGCCTCGCGCAGTTCCTCGTCGCTGGCTCCTGCCTGCTTCGCGACCGCGAAGTGTTTTTTCAGTCAGTCGGGGCAACCGACGGCGACGGCGCAACCGACGCGGATGAGTTCGCGAATCTTGGGGTCGAGGACTTCCTCATACTCGAAGTTGAACACTTTCATGCGGGTCTTCATCTGGGGATCTCCTTGGGAGTGGGCGCAAGACTGCCAGCAGGTAATTGGACGCCATGGTCAACCGCGACAGCCGCGGGCGCGGCGGGAAAGAGCGCCTGGAGCATGTCGAGGTCGTCGGGAGAAAAGAATTTTCATCATGCCGACATTATGATTGCCGGGAGGGAAGACCTGCCGTTCAGGCAGGATATTCAACAGCGGCGGAGGCGCAGCCACTTGCGTGCGGTCGCCAGTTTCAGGCGATTTTGACCGTTTTGTAAAGAAAGTTCTTGAACCGGAAGAAGGTTTTGCGTTCCTCGGCGTCGCTGCTTTTGGGATCGCAAGCTCGCAGGAGGATGGCTGCTTTCGGCATGGAGGCGGCACCAGCGTTGCGGGCCAGTTCCATGACCCCGGCGACGGCATCCCGGGAGATGCGATTCTCCGAAAAAGGGAGGTAGACGCCGCTCCAGAAGTCACTGTGCCCGGCTTGAATCGCCTCGAAGAGCTCGCGCGCCACCTCGCCGGTGAGTTTTTCCACCGCCCCTTCCCCGGGGGGTGGAGCCAGCCCGGCAAGAACCTTGCGGATATCGTCCTCGGTGATGACCCGACCGCTGCGAAAGAAGAGGGCGCGCAACAGGATGCTGCGCAGTTCGCGGATATTACCGGTGTAGTGATGGCGGCTGAGGAGGGCCTGGGCGCCGCGGGTGATGGTGGGGACGTCCTCGTCGCGTTCCTCGGGTTTTTTGTAAACGCGGAATAGTTTGCCGAGAAAATGAACGGAAAGGTCGGAAATATCCTCGCGCCGCTGGTTGAGGGAGGGGATCTCGTAGGTCAGTTCCGAGAGGCGGTGATAGAGATCCTCGCGGAAGCTCCCCTCGCGAATGCGCTGGCGCAGGTCGCGGTTGGTGGCGGCGACCAGCAGAACCCGGGAATAGCGCGTGGTGTTTTCGCCGAGACGAACGAAGCCGCCATTGTCGAGGAAACGCAGGAGCTGCACTTGGGTTTTGGGATCGGCGTCGCCGATTTCGTCGAGGAAGACGATCCCGGCATGGGCTTCTTCGAGGATGCCCTTGCGGTCGGTGTGGGCGCCGGTGAAGGCGCCGCGCTTGTGGCCGAAGAGTTCGGAATAGGTCAGTTCGCTGCTGTAGGCGGCGATGTTGGTCTTCTTGATCGGCAGTTCGCCCTGCGGGTTGATCCGTTCGCGAAACATGTCGTTGAGGCGGGCAAAGAGATTGTTGAAGAAAAACTCCTTGCCGCTGCCGGTTTCCCCGGTGATGAGGAGGGAAGGCAGGCCGAGAGTCGCTTCCTGCAGATTTTTCTGTTGCCAGGTGGCGATGCGGTTGAAGAGGGGCGGGGTAATACACTGAATGTATTCGACCAGGGCGATGGCGTTGGCCGAATTGCCGATGATGTTGCCGAGTTTGTAGGACGAGACTTTGGGGTCCTTGTAGCCGACATCGTTGCTGAGGCGGTTGACTTCGCCGGTGAGACGCTCGATGCGTTGCAGGTCGGAGAGCTGGCGCGAGATCATGCGCTCGATGATCATGAGGATGCGCTTGTGCTCGTCGGTGAAGTGCCAGGGGCGCAAGGAATCGAGACAGATGACGGCGAGGACTTCGTCGTCGCAGATGACCGGAATCGCCATCTCGCTCTTGATCGCTTCCGTCATCTCCCGATAGTAGCTGCCGCCGGAGCGCTTTTCCTCGGCGGTGTCATTGATTGTCCACGGTTTGCCGGTGTAGGCGACGAGCCCGGTGAGACTGCGTTCCTCGGGGGGGAGGTTGTCGCCGCCGACGCGGATCGGCGGGATGTTTTTCTTCAGCCATTCCTTGCTTTTGGCGCCGACCAGCTGGCCGTCGACCTCCTCCACCACCAGCCAGCGTTCGCTGTCGCTCTCCCGCACCAGGGCGATGCTGCCGGTGTCGGCGCCGATGAGTTCCGTCGCCTTGGACAGGACCCGGTTGAGAAAGGGCTGGGTCCCCTCGAACTTTTCCTGCAGCAGGTCGTTGATCTCGGCCAGGACCTGGATCTCCATGTGCTCTTCGCCGATTTCCTGGATCGCCCGCTGGGCCATCTCGGCGTGGGCTTCGAGGAGGCCGCGCTCGAAAGAGCTGAAGGTGTAGCTGTCGCGGGTGAAGTAATTGACCAGGCAGATGACGCGGCGGGTGCGCGGCTCATAGCGCGGGACGACGTAGAGGGAGCGGAGGCCGAGTTCCTCGGTGAGGTAGCGCTTCTGCAGGCTCTCGCCGGCGAGGTCGGGGAAATAGAGAGGGGAGAGGAGGGTATCGTCGGTAATGATGCCGGCGTTGTTGATATAGCGGGAGAGGAGGGATGTCCCCGGCCCGAGGTTGATGACGCGCTCGTCTTCATAGAGGAGGCTCGCCTCCCGCTCCTTGGAGTAGGAAGCGAGAATCTGCAAGCCTTCTTCCCCGGTGCCGGGGCCCAACGGCGAAGGGACGAGGACCGAGGCGAGGGAGAGTTTGTCGATGAGGCGCACCGCCGATTTGACCATGGTGAAGGCGGCTTCCTTCTTCTTCGCTTCATCGACCCGGCGCGCCAGGACGATCTGCTGATGGTATTTGCGGGCCTGGTCGATGATCGCCGCCGTTTCGTCGAGAAAGCGGCGCAGCTGCTGGCGCTGCTCAGCGGCGGGGAGTTGCCCGCGGCGGCCGCTGTCGACGCAGACGACGCCAACGGCCCGACTTTGATGGAGCAGAGGAAAGTGGGCGGTGGCACGAATGGAAAAACGTTCAGCGAGTTCGCGGGCAAAGGGGCTGGGGTAGGCGGCGACATCCTCGACGAAAGTCGCTTCCTGGGTGATGTAAACCCGGGAGACGAGATAATCCATGGCATTGATGGGAAAAGCCTGCTCGCGGATCGCGGCCGCCTGCAGGCCGGAAGCGGCGGCGCAGGTGAGTACGCCGCCGGTCAGGTCCTCGAGATAGATGCGGCAGCGGTTCTGCCGGGCAATGAGGGTCACAGCTTCAACCAGGACGTGCAGGATGTCGGCAAGATTCTCCTTGCCGTAACTGGCGATCTTGGCGGTCAGGGCATTGAGGCGAGGGACGGTGGTGTTAATGGGGCTCTCCTGCGCTTAGTGTGTAGAAAATCGACTCAGCTACAGTAGCCGAAGTCGCGGACGTTGTCAAAGGGCGCTGCCAGCGCCGGAAAAACTAAGGCAAAGTCGGCAAAATACCTGCATGGCGGAAAAGGGATGGTATTCTTGCTGAGCTCTGTCGCTGCCGGGGAAAGCCTCGGGATCTGGTGACAGACGCAGCTGGAGACGACATGTCCACATCCCTTTGGTCATCGTTCTTTCCCCCGCCTGTGCGCATCGCTCTCGCCTATGTCCTGATTGCCGGGCTGTGGATCTACTTCTCCGATCGACTTTTGCTGCAGTTGACCAACAATCAACACCAGTTGGCCCGCATGGCAACCTACAAGGGATTGCTTTTCGTTCTCGTCACTGCGGGAGGTCTGCTGCTGTTGTTGAAGAAAGCCCTGGCCCGGGAGCGGCAAGCGGGGAGCGCATGGCACCGGAGCGAAGAGACCTATCGCACGCTCTTTGAAGACAATCCCCAGCCGATGTGGGTCTATGATCGGGAGAGTCTGGCCTTTCTTGCCGTCAACGACGCGGCGGTCAGCCACTATGGTTACAGCCGGAGTGAATTCCTGGCGATGACGGTCAAGGATATCCGGCCCGCCGGGGAGGTCGCCGCGCAGCTGGAGAACGTCGCCGCCGTCAGCCGGGGGATCGACAAAGGCGGGGTCTGGAGCCATCGCAAAAAGGATGGCTGTCTCATCTCCGTCGACATCACCTCGCATACCCTCGTATTCAACGGGCGCGATGCCGAACTGGTCCTCGCCAGCGATGTCACCGCCACCTGCCAGATCGAAGCCCAACTCCAGCTGCGAAACCGCGCCATGGAAGCGAGCAGCAACGGCATCCTCATCTCCTCCACGCGAGCGTCGGGGATGCCGATCATCTATGTCAACCAGGCCTTTGAACGGATGAGCGGTTATGCCGCCGCCGAGATCCTCGGACGGCACCTGGCTTTTCTCGGCGGGGACGATTCTGCGCAAAAGGGGTTGGTCGATATCGTCGGCGCCCTGCATCTGGGGCATGCCGCCGAGGCGGTGGTGCGTTGCGCGCGCAAGGACGGCAGCCCCCTGTGGATCGAATTTTCGGTTGCTCCGGTGCGTGACGCCGACGGGACGATCAGCCACTTTGTCAGTGCCGTCAACGATGTGACGGAGAGAAAAAACTACGAGGAACAGCTGGAGCATCAAGCCAACCACGATGCCCTCACCGGTTTGGCCAATCGGAATCTCTTCGCCGACCGCCTGCGGCAGAGCATGATTTATGCCCGGCGTTCCGGCCGCTTGATCGCCGTCCTCCTCCTCGACCTCGACCGCTTCAAGGTGATCAACGACAGCCTCGGTCACCGGCATGGCGACGAGCTCCTCCGTCAGGTCGGCGAGCGTCTTGGCCATTGTGTCCGCTCGGGGGACACCGTCGCCCGTCTTGGCGGCGACGAATTCGTCATTACCCTGGCGGAGGTGGCCGAAAGCGACGATATCGCCCAGGTGACGCGCAAGGTCACCGAAGCTCTGGCGATGCCATTGTTGGTAGCCGAACGGTCGCTGCAGATAACGGCAAGTATCGGCATCAGCATCTTCCCGCAGGACAGCGACGATGGCGAAACCCTCATCCGCAACGCCGACATCGCCATGTATCAGGCCAAGCAGGCGGGGGGAGGGACCTTCCGCTTCTTTGCCCGCGAAATGAACCAGCGCATGCAGGAAACCATGGAGATGGAAGCCGATCTGCGCCGGGCCCTCGTCCGGGGCGAACTTGAACTCCACTATCAACCGAAGGTCGATCTTGTTTCCGGGGCCGTTACCGGTTGTGAAGCGTTGCTCCGCTGGAAGCACCCGGAGCGGGGAATGATTGCGCCCCAACTTTTCATCCCCCTGGCGGAAGAAACCGGGTTGATTGTCCCCATCGGTCAGTGGGTACTGCGCACCGCCTGTCTCGAGGCGAGGTCGTGGCAAGATCGCGGACTGCCGCCGCTGGTCGTCGCCGTCAATCTTTCGGCCCGGCAGTTCCGTCAGCCCGACCTTCTGGCCACGGTCATGCAAACGTTGCTGGAGACCGAACTCAGCCCGCACGTTTTGGAGCTGGAACTGACCGAGAGCATGATCGTGGACAATCCCGAAGCCGCCGCCACCACCATGCACAAACTGCGGATCCTCGGGGTGCGCTTGGCCCTCGATGACTTCGGCACCGGCTATTCCAGCCTCAACTATCTGCGGCGCTTTCCCGTCGACGCCCTCAAGATCGACCAGTCGTTCATCGCCGATGTCGCCACCGACCGCGGCGGCGCCGCCGTCGTCAACAGCGTCATCGCCATCGCCCACAGTCTCGGTCTCGAAGCGGTGGCCGAAGGGGTGGAAACGGTCGAGCAGCTTTACTTCCTGCGTGGCTGCCACTGCAATACCCTGCAAGGTTATCTCTATAGCAAGCCCCTTCCCGCCGGCGAATTTGTCGCTCTTGCCACCTCCGGGCGGCGCCTGGAATGGTAGCTGGACAGGAGAGCGCCCCCGCGTCTGTTGCGCCATCTCTCCGGGCGGCGGTGCCAGGCTGAAAAATGACTGACGGTGGACTTCCCGCTGTACCGACAGCGGGCATTCATGTCATGATAATTACAAGAAAAGCCGGCCCGCCCTGCGCTCCTGAACCGGGAAAAGCGGGGGAGGGCGCGGGCGTCAATGGTGTGGTGCGAAGGGAGGCAGTCCATGCGACAGATCAGGCGGGTCGGGGTTCTTGGCGCCGGGGTGATGGGCGCGGCCATTGCCGCGCATCTGGCTAATGCAGGACTGGACGTGCTCCTGCTCGACATGGTGCCGACCGACCTCAACGACGAGGAGCGGGCGCGGGGGCTGGCCCTGGAGCATCCGGCGGTACGCAACCGCCTGGCCGCGAACGGGCTCGCCGCCGCCCTCGCCGCCCGCCCCGCCGCCTTCTACCTCAAGGATTACGCCGCCGCAATAACCGTCGGCAACTTCAGCGACGATGCCGAGCGGCTGCGCGAGTGCGACTGGGTCATCGAGGTCGTGGTGGAGAACCTGGCGATCAAGCATCGCCTCTTCACCGACACCGTCTTGCCCCATCTCGCCGCCGCCGCCATCCTCTCCAGCAATACCAGCGGCCTTTCCGTCGAGGCCATGGCGCAGGCCATGCCGCCGGAGGTGCGCCGTCGCTTTCTCGTCACCCACTTCTTCAACCCGCCCCGCTACATGCGCCTCCTCGAACTCGTCCCCTGCGCCGATACCGACCCGCAGCTGCTGGCGGAACTCGGCGATTTTCTCCGCGCCCGCCTCGGCAAGGGGATTGTCCAGGCCAAGGATACCCCCAACTTCATCGCCAACCGCATCGGCGTCTACGCCATCTTCAACGCCATGCGCCACATGACGGCGCTCGGGTTGACGGTAGAGGAGGTTGACGCCGTCGCCGGGCCGGCGACCGCCCGCCCCAAGAGCGCCGCCTTTCGCACCGCCGACCTGGTCGGCCTCGATACCCTGATCCATGTCGGCAACAATTCTTATGAACTCCTGCCCGACGACGAGGAGCGCGAGGTCTTCCGCATCCCCGACTATCTCCAGGCGATGGTCGCCAAGGGGCTCCTCGGCAACAAGAGCAAGGGCGGTTTTTTTCGCAAGGAGAAGGGGGAGGGGGGGAAGAGTCAGCTCTTCTATTACGACCCGGCCAGCGGCGACTATTGCCCGGCGCAGAAGCCGAAATTCCCTTCCCTGCAGGCGGCCAAGGCCATCGACGACCCGGCGGCGCGACTGCGCGCGGTGCTGGGGGGGAATGATCAGGCCGCCGCTTTCGCCTGGGTCACCCTGCGCGATGTCCTTCTCTATGCGGTCCGTCGGATTCCCGAGATAGCCGATGCCATCGTCGAGGTCGACAACGCCATGAAGTGGGGCTTCAACTGGGAACTCGGCCCTTTCGAGATGCTCGACGCCATCGGGGTTGCCGCCTTTGTCGCCCGCGCCGAACAGGACGGAGTGGCGGTGCCGGCGGCCCTGAAAACGACCAGCAGCTTCTACTCCTATATCGATGGGCGCCCCTGTGCCCACGACCTTGCTAGCGGCCAACCGCAACCGCTCATCATCCCGGCCGGGACGCTGCGCCTCGACATCCTCCGTCGGGGCGGCAGCGTGGTCGAGAAGAACGCCGGCGCCAGCCTCCACGACCTCGGCGACGGCGTCTTCGGCCTCGAATTCCACTCGAAGATGAACAGCATCAGCAGCGATATCCTCGCCCTGACTCCGAAAGCCATCGCCCGGGCCGAGCGCGACGGGGTCGGACTGGTCATCGGCAATCAGGGAACCCTCTTCTCCGCCGGCGCCAACCTCATGCTGTTGGCGGTGGCGCTGGCCGAAGGGGCTTATGACGATATCGACCTGATGGTGCGCGCCTTCCAGAAGGCGACCATGGCGATCAAATGCGCCCGGGTTCCCGTCGTTGCCGCCCCCTTCAACGTCACCCTCGGTGGCGGCTGCGAATACTGCCTGCACGCCACGGCGATCACCGCCCACGCCGAGACCTACATGGGGCTGGTCGAGGTCGGTGTCGGCCTTCTCCCCGCCGGCGGCGGCACCAAGGAGATGGCGCTGCGTTCCATTCGCCTCGCCGAGCGCTTCGGTATCGACGTGCAGCCCTTCATCGTCAAACAGTTTCGCCACATCTCCATGGCCTCCGTCTCCACCAGCGCCGCCGAACTTTTCGACCTCGGCTATCTGCGCGAGGGGGACAGCATTGCCATGGCCGCCGATGGCCTCATTGCCGACGCCAAGGCCAAAGTTCTCGCCCTCGCCCGCAATTTCCGCCCGGCGCGGCCGCTTGACGGGCTGCCGGCACCGGGGCGCAACATCGCCGCGACGATCAAAAGCCAGCTGTGGAACCTCAAGATCGGGGGGCAGATTACCCCTTACGAGGAGGTCATGGCCGGAGTCATCGCCGGGGTCATCTGCGGCGGCGACGTGCCGGCGGGGACGCCCATCAGCGAGCAGTACCTCCTCGATCTCGAGCGCGAGGCTTTCCTCAAGCTGTGCGGGCACAAGGAGACTGCGGAACGGATTCAGCACATGCTCAAAACCGGTAAACCATTGCGTAATTAGGAACTGGTTTCGCAGTTATCACCCTCGGAGAATCGCCATGAGAGCTGCCTATATCCTCGCCGCCTGTCGCACCCCCGCCTGCCGCGCCAACAAGGGGAAATTCCGCCAGCAGCGCCCCGACGACCTCGCCGCCGCCGCCCTCCGCGGGCTGCTGGCGCGGACCGGCATCGACCCGGCGGAACTCGACGACGTCATCTTCGGCTGCGCCTTTCCCGAAGGGGAGCAGGGGATGAACGTGGCGCGCATCGCTGCCCTCAAGGCCGGCATCCCGGTGGCGGTCCCGGCCCAGACCATCAACCGCTTCTGCTCCTCCGGGCTGCAGAGCATCGCCACCGCCGCCAACGCCATCGGCGCCGGCCAGGCCGAGGCGATCATCGCCGGCGGGGTCGAGTCGATGTCCCTGGTCCCCATGGGCGGCAGCAAGTTCAGCGCCAACCCCGGCCTGGTCGGGAGCTGGCCCGAGGTCTACGCCGGCATGGGCATTACCGGCGAACTGGTGGCGGCGCAATACGCCATCGCCCGCGAGGCCCAGGACCGCTTCGCCCTCGCCAGCCACCAGAAAGCCGCCGCTGCCGTCGCCGCCGGCCACTTCATTGGGGAGATCGTGCCGGTGGAGATTGAAAACGTCGCCGTGGTCAAGAACAAGATCCAGCGCAGCACCGAGCTGGTGACGGCCGACGACGGCGTCCGCGCCGATACCACCTTCGAGGGGTTGAGCAAACTCAAGCCGGCCTTCAAGGTCGACGGCAGCATCACCGCCGGCAACGCCTCGCAGATGACCGACGGCGCCGCTGCCGTCCTGGTGGTGTCGGAGGAGTATCTCAAGCGCCTCGGCCAATCCCCGGTCGCCCGCTTCGTCGCCTTTGCCGTCAAGGGGGTGGCGCCGGAGGTCATGGGCATCGGCCCGGTAGCGGCGATCCCGGCGGCACTGCAACGGGCCGGCCTCAAACTGTCAGACCTCGGCCTGATCGAACTCAACGAAGCCTTCGCCGCCCAGGCCCTGGCGGTCATGGGCGAACTCGGTCTCGATCCGGCCCTGGTCAACGTCAACGGCGGCGCCATCGCCCTCGGCCATCCCTTGGGCTGCACCGGCAGCAAGCTCACCGCCACCCTCCTCGCCGAAATGGCGCGGCGCCAGACCCGCTACGGCATGGTCAGCATGTGCATCGGCGGCGGCATGGGGGCGGCGGGAATTTTCGAGCGAGTGTAGATGACAAACGGCCCGCAGTGACCTGACAATTCATGGCACACTTTAAGGACCCCATTGTGCGATTACCTTCAGTTGTTGTCGCCGGCGGCGGTACCAGCCCGGGGAGCGGCTTTCCCACCATCCTCGAGTCGGTGCGCATCACCACCGATCTTCTCTGTCCGGCGCACGCTCTCCCCGGCGAGGCGCCGGGCGTTCTGCCGGTCAGCACCTTTGCCGCCGGGGACGCAGCATGAACGGCGCGCTGTCGCCAACCTTCCCCCGGCGCGATACCGGCCGCCTGACGCAGCGGCGCTTCGATGTCCTCATTGTCGGTGGCGGCATCAACGGCGCCGGTCTCGCCCGCGACCTCGCCCTGCGCGGCCTCGCCATCGCCCTGGTCGACAAGGGGGATTTTGCCTGCGGCACCTCCAGCGCCTCGACCAAACTCGTCCACGGTGGTCTGCGCTATCTCGAAGGCTTCGACCTGCGCCTGGTCTTCGAGGCCTGCCGCGAACGGCGTATCCTGCAGACCATCGCCCCGCATCTGGTCCAGCCCCTGGCCTTCTTCATTCCGGTCTACAAAGGCGATCCCCGGCCTCTGTGGATGGTGCGCGCCGGGATGTTCCTCTATGACACCCTCGCCATGTTTCGCAACACCCACCGTCATGCCATCCTCTCCCCGCGGGAAGCCCTGGAACGCGAGCCGGTTCTCGGCGGAGAGGGGCTGACCGGGGTGGCGCATTACTGGGACTGCCGCATGGACGACGCCCGCCTCTGCCTCGAAAATGTCATGGCCGCCGCCGAGGCCGGGGCCGAAACCGTCAATTACTGCCAGGTCACCGGCTTGTTGCGCCGCGGTGGGCGGGTGGCGGGGGCCCGGCTGCGTGATCTGGAAACGGGTGATGACCTCGAAGTGGCAGCCGAGATTGTTGTCAACACCGCTGGTCCCTGGCTCGACGCGATATGCGCTCTCGACGACGAAGGGCCGGGGAAGTTGCGCCTGACCCGCGGCAGTCACATCCTCGTCCCACGCATCAACAAGGGGGAGGAGGCCCTCTACCTCACCTCGGGGAGTGACGCCCGCCTCTTCTTCGTCCTCCCCTGGGGGGAGCTTTCCCTCATCGGTACCACCGATGTCGATTTCCCCGCCGATCCCGACAGTGTCGCCCCCTGCGAAGAGGATATCGCCTATCTCATCACCGAAAGCAGCCGTCATCTGCGTGAACGAGCGCCGCGGCGCGACCAGGTCGTCGCCGCTTTCGCCGGGTTGCGGCCACTGGTGGCGGCCGGGGGTGTCGGCGCCTCGAAGGTCTCGCGCGAGCACCAGATCTTCGAATCGACCGGCGGCATGCTCTCCGTCGGCGGCGGCAAATACACGACCTATCGCGCCGTTGCCGCCGAGGTCGCCGGGCGGGTCTGTGATCGCCTCGGGCGCGGCCAGGGGCGAAGCACCACTGACCTCGTTCTCCTCCCCGGTGGCGCGACCGGACACTTCGACTGTTTCGTAATCAGTCATCTGCTGGAACTGACCGGCGAGCTCGGTCTCGAGCCGTCCGTCGCTCTCGGCCTGCTGCGCCGCTACGGTTCGCGCATCACCGCGCTGCAGGAGCTGGCGCGCCGCCGTCCCGAACTGGTGCGGCCGGTGGTGCCGGGATCGACGTTGCTGGCCCTGGAGGTCGTTTACGCCGCCGACAGCGAATTCGCCCGCACCCCCGACGACATCCTGCGCCGCCGCACCTCCCTGGCCCTGGAGCCGGGGCGCGGTCTGCTTGAGGTGGCGGCGGTGGCCGAGCTGCTGGCGGCGCAATTGCATCCGGCGACCTCCTGGCAGCAGGGGTGGGAAGACGATTATCGGGGCAAGCATGCCCATTACTGACCAAGGAGTTTGACCTCATGCAGATTGATGTCCGTCGCGTCACACCCCTGCGCCATAAAACCCCCTGCCTCGTTGTCGGCGTCGACGAGGGGAAGAACACGACCCCTCTCCTCAAGGAGCTCGATCAGCTTCTGCACGGGGCGCTGACCCGGGCGGTTCGTTCCGGCGAGTTCAAGGGGAAGAGTGGTGAAACCCTTTTGCTCTCCGGGGTCAAACCGCTGGCGGCGGAGCGGTTGTTGCTGGTCGGCCTCGGCAAGGGGCAGCATGGACGCGACGAGCGCCTGCGCCAGGGAGCGGGGCAGGCCGCCGCGCTGTTGCAGGGGCGGCGGCTATCAGGCTTTTCCCTGGTCCTCGCCACCTTCTGTGGCAACATGACGCCCGCCGCGGTGGCGGGAATCGTCAGCGAGGGGATCCTCCTCGGTTCCTACCGCTTCGATCGCTATCGCACCGAGAATGCCGACACCCGGCCGCAATCGCTGCAGACCGTCACCCTGCTGGCGGCAACAGCGGCGGACGTGGCGGCGGCGACCGCGGCGGTGACCGCGGCTGAGGCCGTCTGCCGCGGGGTGGTTCTCGCCCGCGATCTGGTCAATGAGCCGGGGAATGTCAAGTCGCCGGAATATCTCGCCACGCAGGCCCGGAATATCGCCGCCGCTGGCGGCATGCGTTGTTCCGTGCTGGAACGGAAGCAACTGGAAGAGGAGGGGTGGGGGGCGCTTCTTGGCGTCGCCCAGGGGAGCGCGCGCGAGCCGCGCCTGATCGTTCTCGAATATCAGGGCGCCGGGGAAGGGGAGCGTCCCCTCGCCCTGGTCGGCAAGGGGGTGGTCTTCGATGCCGGCGGTATCTCCCTGAAGCCGGCGGAGAAGATGGATGAGATGAAGATGGACATGGCCGGAGCCGCCGCCGTCCTCGGCACCCTGCAGGCTGCCGCCGCGCTGCGTCTCCCCGTCAATCTCGTCGGCATCATCCCGGCGGTGGAGAATCTCCCCTCCGGCACCGCTTACCGTCCCGGCGACATCCTCACCTCCCTCTCCGGACGCACGGTGGAGATTCTCAACACCGATGCCGAAGGGCGACTCATTCTCGCTGACGCCTTGACCTGCGCCAAACGCTATAACCCCCGCGCCGTCATCGATCTCGCCACCCTGACCGGCGCCTGCATCATCGCCCTCGGCCATCATGCCAGCGCCGTCCTCGGCAACAACGAGGCCCTGATCCAGGCTCTGCTCAAGGCCGGCGAAACGAGCGGCGAACGGCTCTGGCAGCTCCCTTTGTGGGAGGAGTACGGCGCCCAGATCAAGAGCGAGGTGGCCGACGTCAAGAACACCGGTGGCCGCCCGGCCGGGACGATTACCGCCGCCGCCTTCCTCCAGACCTTTGCCGCCGATCTGACCTGGGCTCATCTCGACATCGCCGGCACTGCCTGGGAGGAAAAAGGGCGCGGCGATGTGCCCAAGGGGGGGACCGGTGTCGGCGTGCGCCTCCTTGTCTGCTATCTCCAGCAGCAGATCGAACGGGACCGGCGGAAAAAAGCTTGACAGTCGGCGGCGATCCTCTTAAAGTTAGCGCTTACTTTATGGGCCTATAGCTCAGTTGGTAGAGCCACCGGCTCATAACCGGTTGGTCCCAGGTTCGAGCCCTGGTGGGCCCACCAGTCAGGAACCCGATGAGTCCATACTCACATCCCCATATTTTTTCAACCTAGAAACCACGGAGTGCAACCATACCAGAGTTGCACTCTTTTTTTTTGGCCCTCGCCCCATGCGAAAAAAAACCGTTTGTCGCATTCATGATCTGATCGGACTGGTCCACGCCCTCTACCCGCCGGCGCTGGCCGAGGAGTGGGATAACGTCGGGCTGCAGGTCGGCGATCCCGGCGCCGAAGTCTCCCGCGTCATGATCGCCCTCGATCCCAGCGCAGCGGCAGTCGAAACGGCGGCAGCGGCCGGGGCGCAACTGCTCCTGACCCACCATCCCCTGATCTTTCGTCCGCTGCAGCAGATTGTCCCGCAGGACGAAATCGGCCGCACCGTCATGGCGGCAGTGCGCGGCAACATCGCCATCCTCGCGGCCCATACCAATCTCGACCGGGCCGGCAATGGCCTCAACGACTGGCTGGCGGCACGTCTCGACCTGAACGATTGTCAGCCCCTGGCCACGGCGTCCGGCAGCCTGAACAAACTCGTGGTCTGCGTCCCGCCCGATCATGCCGAGAGCGTCGCCGAAGCCCTCTTTGCCGGCGGGGCCGGGACGGTCGGACGTTATGATCGCTGCTCCTTTCGCGCTTCCGGCATCGGCACGTTTCGTCCTGGGGCCGGGACCAGGCCCTTCACCGGATCGGTCGGCAGTAACTCCGAGGTCGCCGAGGTCCGGCTCGAAACCATTGTCCCGGCCGAGGCCGTAAGTCGCGTCATCAACCGCATGCTCAAGACCCATCCTTACGAAGAGGTCGCTTACGACCTCATTCCTCTGGCCAACCGCCGCAGCGATGTCGGTCTCGGTCGTATCGGCCGGCTGCCGCAGCCACTCCCCCTTGAACATTTTGCCCGAAGGGTCGGAGAGCGACTGGCAACGGCGACGCTGCGTTACTGTGGCGACCCGCAACAGCTGGTGAGCAAGGTCGCGGTCTGCGGCGGCAGCGGCATGTCCCTCCTCGCCGAGGCGGCACGGCAGGGAGCCGATGCCCTGGTGACCGGCGATGTCAAATACCACGAGGCGCGCAGTGCCGAGGCACGCGGGGTGGCCCTGGTCGATGCCGGGCACTTCGCGACGGAACGGCTGGCGGTGCCGGTCCTGGTGGCAGTCTTGCAGCAGGAGGCGGTGCGCCGCGGCCTGCTGCTGGAATTTATCGAGATGAGCGCCGAGCGGGATCCCTTCCGGGTCCTGGCGGACGCAGACGATGGCAACGGTAGCGGCGGTCAGGCAACTGGCGACGCTGCCGGAAAACAGACGGGAGGCAGACGTGCAGGCAGAAGTTGAGTTGTTGCGGGAGTTGCAGGATGTCGATCAGTCGCTGAATGTGGGGCGACGCGACCGGCAGAAGCTTGAGGGCGAACTGGCCGAGATTGCCGCCGAGGTCGAGCGGGTGCAGGTCATGGTCGCGAGTCTGGCGACCGACCTTGAGACGCTGCAGGGGCAGAAGAAGGTGTTGAACCAGGCTCTGGCCCAGGAGCAGGACAACGTCCAGAAGGCGGAAGGGCGGCTCCCTGCCATCAAGACCCAGAAAGAATACGTGGCGGTGCTCAAGGAGATCGACACGGCCAAGAAGGTCAACAAGGATCTGCTCGACAAGATCGCGGCCAAGGACGGCGAGATCGAGGCCCTGAGCCGGGAAAAGGGGGAGAAGGACGCCTCTTTCGAGGCGGTTTCGGCCCGGGTCGGTGTCCGCCGCAGCGAGATCGAGAGCGGGCTTTCCGCCTGCGACAAGCAACTGGCGACGGCGAGCGAGCAGCGCGAGACCCTCCTCGGGCGTCTGCCGGCACCGCTGCGCAAACGTTACGTCATGCTGGTCGAGCGGCGCGGGGGGACCGCCATCGTCCCGGCGCGCAAGGGGACTTGTCTCGGCTGCAACATGCAGTTGCCGCCCCAGCTCTTCAATACCCTCTTCACTTCGCAGGAGTTGCTGAGCTGTCCGCATTGCAATCGCCTGCTCTATCTCCATCAGGAATAGGGAACGGCACGTCGTCAGGGATGGCCGGAGAAGGACAGACGATCGCCGGCTCCTTTAGAGGGGCGGGAGGAAAGTCCGGGCTCCGCAGGGCAGGATGGTCCTTAACGGGGACCGGGGGCGACCCCAGGGAAAGTGCCACAGAGAGAAGACCGCCTGCTATCGCCTTGTGCGTTGGCAGGTAAGGGTGAAAGGGTGAGGTAAGAGCTCACCAGTGCCGGCGGCGACGTCGGCAGCTCGGTAAACCCCATCCGGAGCAAGGCCTAATAGAGGAGCGGTTGAGGACGGCCCGTCCGAGGCTCCCGGGTTGGCTGCTTGAGGCCGTCGGCAACGGCGGTCCTAGAGGAATGATCGTCACCCTGTCCCGGGTAACCGGGGGAGGGAACAGAACCCGGCTTACGACCTTCTCCGGCCATCCCTGACGACGCACGTCACCGTATTTTTTTTCATGAACGCATCCGCCACCGCCGACCACGACCTTTGGCACCGCCTGGCCGCCGCTGCCGCCACCGAGCTGGCGGCGCTGCCGTCTGGCGAGCGGACTCGGCTGACCGCCGAGCTGGCGGCCATCGCCGGCTGGCAAGACGAGCTTTATCGGCTTTTCCTGCGGGGCGATGGCGCCGCGGCCTGTGCCGCCTGTAACGACAGCTGCTGCAGTTGCGGCAAGTATCACCTCACCCTGGTCAATCTGCTGGCCTATCTGGATGCCGGCGAGCCGTTCCCCCCGCCCGATTTTTCCTGTACCTGTCCGATGCTCGGCGTTGCCGGCTGCCGGCTGCCACCCCAGCGGCGGCCCTACACCTGCATCACCTTTATCTGCGGCACGGTCGAAGACCGTCTCAGCGACGCCGAGCGTCAGCGCTTTTACGCCGTCGAAGGGAAATTGCGCGCGCTCTACGAAGGGCTCGACCGGCGTTTTGCCGGGTCGAGCCTGCGCGGCCTCCTCAACCGGGGCGAGCGCCTCGGAACTGGACCGCTGCTGGCTCCGGCGCTTTCTCGCCATCCTTGTGCCCGACATTTCATCCGAGAGGAATAAAACGCGTGATCGACATCCATTTCAATAAGGACAATCCTGAACTCGACGGGCGCATCGCCGAACTCGTCGCCCTCGCCGGTGCCGCACAGCCAGGACTGGTGCGGGAGATGATCCTGTCGGCCCTCAAGGCCGGGCAGGAGGTCGACTATCCGGCCGATCTCAAGCTCATGCGCACGACGATGAAGGAGATGCGTTACACCAGCAAGGTCTTCGCGCCCTACCGCGATCGGCGCAAGGTGACGATCTTCGGCTCCGCCCGGACCGAAACACACGAGCCAATTTACCAGAAGTGTGTCGCCTTTGCCCGGCTCCTCGCCGAGAGTGGCAGCATGGTCATCACCGGTGGCGGCGGCGGCATCATGCAGGCCGGCAACGAAGGAGCGGGGGCCGAGAACTCCTTTGCCATCAACATCCGGCTCCCCTTCGAGCAGGAAACCAACCCGGTCATGGCCAACAGCAAGAATGCGGTCTACTACAAATATTTTTTCAATCGCAAGGTCGCCTTTCTCAAGGAAGCACAGGCCCTGGCTCTCTTTCCCGGCGGCTTCGGTACCCTCGACGAGGCGATGGAGGCCCTGACCCTGATCCAGACCGGCAAGAACCCGCCGGTGCCGGTCGTTCTCATCGATGACGATGACGGCGACTACTGGGAAAAGTGGTTCGAATTCACCCGTGACACCCTGCTCAAGCGCGGCCTCATCTCGGGGGAGGATTTCGGCCTCTTTACCATCACCCGCGATCCCGCCGAAGCGGTGAAAATTATCGACGATTTCTACCGGGTCTACCACTCCAGCCGTTTCGTCGGGCGCAAACTGGTCATCCGTCTTAACCAGGGGCTGAGCGAGGAGCAAGCCGCGACCCTGGCCAGTGAATTCTGCGAAATTCTCGACCCCGGCGGTACCGTTCGCCTCTCCGGTGCCCTCCCCGAAGAGAACGACCAGCCCGATCTGTTGCCCCTGCCGCGGCTGGTCATGGATTTCAATCACCGCAGCTATGGCCTGCTGGTCGCCTTTATCCGGCGGATCAATCTCTTTGCTGATTAACAACCAGCAGCCATGAGCATGGGTCCCCCTTATCAGCAGCATGAGGGGAATCCTCGGGGTGACTTCGGAAAAGCGGGGTCGGGGGTCGGCGAGGAAGGGGGGGAGACTAGCGCTCTGTGTTGTCGGTTCTGTCCACCCGCTGCATGGTTTTTTCCAGCAATTGCAGCACTTTGCCTTTGACGGTGAAGTAGTTGGAGACCATCTGATCGACATATAGCTTGTAGCCAAAGAGCAGGATCCCCACGGTGGCGCCAAAGAGGATAACGCGAGCCAATTGCCGCGACTGCAGGGACTTGAGCAATTGGCAGAGAAGGACCAGGCTGGCGCCTGCAGCGACGAGGCAGAGTGCCAGCCAGCCCCAGTTCCGCGGGTTTGAAGCCGTGGCACTTGGCGCGCGGGGGGGTGGCGTTGGTGCCGGTGTTGGCGACGGGGCGATGAACGGCGTGCCGTCATGGCTGGGCGGGCGCGAGAGGTAAGGGTCGGCGGCTTCCGCTTCCGGTGGGGCCGGCTTCGCTTCGCGGACCAGGGTGGCGCTGCCGCGGCAGGGCGCCGGTATCTTATTGCTGTCATCGACAAAGCAGAGACTGCCCTGCTCGTCGGTGTAGCGATAGTAGTCGGCGCGGACCGGGGTAGCGGAGAGAGCGAGGGTGAGAAGGATCAGGGACAGACTCCCGCTGTGAACGATCATGGCGCCTCCGGCCGGTGCTGCTGGGGGATGTTGTTGCGGTCCTGCGGACAGGGCGCAGACTAACAGGCGCACCGAGCCGCGTCAACGGGGCAGGTCAGATAAAACAAGAGGGCGGACCGTGTGGTCCGCCCTCTTGTTTTATCTGACCGGTCATCTTCCTCACAGGGCGGCAACCGGCGGGACGAAGACGCGGGCGGCGAGTTCCTGGTCGAGCATGAGAAGGCCGCGGCCGTCCCCCTCGACGCGCTTGAGCTTGCGGATGATGAGGCTGAAGTTGGCTTCCTCCTCGATCTGCTCGGTGACGAACCACTGCAGGAAGATCTGGGCGCGGTGGTTCCCTTCCTGTTTGGCCAGATCCATCAGCTGGTTGATGCGGTCGGTGACGAAGTTCTCGTGCTTGAGGCCGAACTCGAAGGCGGCCTGCGGCGACTTGAAGCCGTTGGTCGGGGCGTCGATGGCGCGCAGGTCGGTACGGCCGGCGGTGTCGCAGATGAAGTGGAAGAACTTCTCGCCGTGGGTCATCTCTTCCAGTGCCTGCACCCGCATCCAGTTGGCGATGCCGGGGAGATCCTCGGACTGGAAATAGCCGGCCATGGCCATGTAGAGGTAGGCGGAGAAAAATTCATTTTTCATCTGTTCGTTGAGAGCGTCCTGCATGGTCTTGCTGAGCATCGAAAATCTCCTGAGAAAGGCGTCATATTTGGTACCCGGTCGTGCGCTGCAAATCATACCAAATCGGTTTGATTTGTCCAGAGATTCCCGAAGGGGCAGACTGGGCAGACGATAAACCTAGATCCTTCCCGCCGTGTTAGGCGGCGCGCGTGCGACCGAGTTCCCGGGCCATGGCTTCCCGGCGCGAATCATCGATTTCGCGTAGGACGATGCCGACATCAGCGGCGACTTCGGGGCGCACGAAGCGCCCGGTCAGGGGGCTCTCCGGGTGCAGTATGCCGCTTTCGTAAAGGGACCAGATCTCTTCAGCATAGGCGGTGGCGAGGAGTTCGGGGGCGAACTGGCCGAAGTAGGCGGCGAGATTGTCCACGTCGCGCGCGAAGAGGCGGCCGGCATTGTTGTTGCCGGCGGCGTCGATGGCCTGGGGGAGATCGATGATCACCGGCCCGTCGGCGGCGACGAGGACATTGAATTCGGAAAGGTCGCCGTGGACGAGGCCGGCGCAGAGCATGCGCACGACTTCGGCGATAAGCTGGCGATGATAGGCTCGGGCCTGTTCCGCGGTCAGGTCGAGATCATTGAGGCGCGGGGCGGCGGCACCGTCATCGTCGATGACGAGCTCCATGAGCAGGACCCCCGAAGCAAAGGCGTGGGGTTGGGGGACGCGCACGCCGGCGGCGGCGAGGCGGTAGAGGGCATCGACCTCGGCGTTCTGCCAGGCTGATTCCTGCTCCTGCCGGCCGAAGCTGGAGTGTTTGTCCATGGCGCGGGAGCGGCGACTGTTACGCACCTTGCGCCCCTCCATGTACTGGGACTGCTTGTGGAAGCTGCGATGCTTGACCTCTTTGTAGGCCTTGGCGCAGCGGATCTCACCACCGCTGCGGACAACATAGACTTCGGCTTCCTTGCCGCTCATCAACTGCACCAGGACCTCGTCGATGAGGCCATCGTGCAGTAGGGGTTCCAAGCTTCTGGGGATTTTCATCGACTCTCTTCTCTACGGTTTTTGGGCGCACCGGAATAGGTGCGCCGCTCAAAATGAACGACAAAGGCCTGAAACCATGCCGATTTCAGGCCGATTAACAATGTTCGCAGGCAAAAAAACCAAATATCCTGATCGCTACTTCTTTTCCGCCTTTTTGATCTTCTTGGCAGCCTTTTTTTCTTTCATGGTTTTGGCCGGTTCCTTTTTCTCAGACTTCTTGCTGTCCATGCCCTTGCTCATGATTTTCTCCCGCTTCTTTTGCGCTAAAGGATAGGTGCCCGGGCAAATGCACTTCATCCTAGCACACAAAGACGACGGCGGGATACTTTTCGCCGGCGACTTTGATTCAGGACGGAGCATGTTATGCTTGCCGAACTTGACCTGCGCCAGTTCCTGCCCTATGTCGAACGGGCTGGAGTTTAGCTGGACCGGCAGCTCCTTGCCCGCCAGGGGAAAAAGCCTCCATGTACCGAGTCCTCCTGACAATCTGCTCCCTGCTCCTGCTCTTCCTCGTCGGCCGGCAGGAGCAGGCACCGACGCACAGCCCTGCCACCCCTGTGGCCATGGCCGGACTGTGCAGCGGCGACTGCGCCAGCTGCGGCTGTCTCCCCGCCCTGGCCGCCAGCGGTAATTGCTGCTGCACCCGTACCCGCCAGTTGCGCCGCCCGGAATTGCCGCCGACGATTGCCGTCAACGCCACCCCCAGCGATGGCCCGCACCCCCTCTCCCTGCGCTGCGCCCCTTGCGACCGTGCCCCCGCCGCCCTGCCGGCGATCGGGGGCAAACTGGATGTCCTTGCGGCCACGACAATGACTGTAGCCTCACCGTCGGACCTTGTCCGTACCATTTTCCCGGCCATTCTCCCCCCCCTTGGGTGCGGCGCCGCCGCTCCCCCTTCGCCCCCGCCCGAAATCGTCGCCTGATCCTTGCATCCTGGAACGCGAGAAATCCGGACCACAGCCGCCCTGATTTCTGCGCCGATCTGTCCCCCCCTACGCCGCCATTTTCCTGCGTCAGTCGGGAGGGGCGTAATATTATTCTTCCCCATGGAGATGATGTATGCGATTTTCCGGCCTCTTTCTCGGTCTCGGGTTGCTCCTTTGTGTGCTTCCGGCGCGGGCCGCAGAGCCCCTGTTACTGGAAGAAATCACCGTTCGCGGCAGCGGCGAATCACCACGCGACGAAAGTCTCAATATCCGCGAAGTTCGCGAAAGCTCGGCCCGCGATGTGGGTGAAGCGTTGCAGCAGATTGAGGGCCTTTCCTCCGTGCGCCGGGGGGCCATCGCCAACGATCCGGTTCTGCGTGGCCTGCAACGTGACAACATCAATGTTCTTATCGACGGTGCCCGCCTGCACGGTGCCTGCCCCTCGCGCATGGACCCGCCGTCCTTTCATTATGACTTTGCCGAGGTGGAGCAGATCCGTATAGTCAAGGGGCCCTATGACCTGGGCAATCCGGGGAGCATGGGCGGTTTGATCGACGTCACCACCAAAAAACCGGATCCGGGTTTCGGCGGCGATCTCAATCTGACCTATGGTTCGTGGGAAAGCATCGGCGCCGCGGCCACCGCCGCCTACGGCGGCAAGCTCTGGGACGGGCTCCTCGGCTATGCCTACAAATATTCCGATGTCCCCGAGAGCGGCGACGGGAAAAAGTTGACCGACGTCTACCCCGCCGCCAGTCCCAACCGTTACCGCCCCGAGAACATCGACTCCAGGGCTTACGAGATCAACACCGGCTGGGTCAAGCTCGGCTTCGCCCCGAGCGAAAAGAGCCGCAGCGAACTCGGCTACTCCTACCAGGAGGCGCAACATGTCCTCTATCCCTACCTGAAGATGGACGCCGATTATGACAAGGCCCAGCGCCTCAACTGGACCTGGCGCACGGAGAAGCTGCCGGGCGTGGTGGAGGAAGTCCTGGTTCAGGCCTATTGGGATCGGGTCGAACACCTGATGGATGATACCCTGCGCGCCAGTTCGCTGCCGAGCGGGGTGGTGACGCGCCCCTACTCGATGCAGACCGACGCCACCACCGAGGTCTACGGCGCCAAGCTCAACCTCGTCACCCCCGTCGGCAGTCAAGGGCGCTGGCGCAATGGCATCGACTTCTACGCGCGCAACTGGGATGCGGTCAACCGCCGCGCCATGTACGTTCCCCTCGACCCATACCGACCCCTGGCCATGGTTCCCGACGTCACCACGGCCAATAGCGGTATCTTCAGTGAATACGAGCAGGCCCTCAGCGAAAGACTGAGACTCAGCGGCGGAGCGCGTTTCGACTACGCCAGCATCGATCCCAACGCCGTCAATACGGCAACCGCCAGCAATCCCGACCGCACCTTCAGCACCGTCGGCGCCAATCTGCAGACGACCTGGCAGGCGACGGAAACAGTCGCCATCTTTGCCGGTCTCGCCCGCGGCAGCCGCCTCCCCGATGCCCAGGAACTCTACATCGACGTGCCGGCGACCGCCCCCGCCGTGACCTGGCGCGGCAACCCCAACCTGCAGGCGCCGGTCAACCGCCAGGCCGATCTCGGCATCAAATACAACAGCGACGGCCACTATCTGAGCGGCTCGGTCTTTTACAGCAGCGTCGAGAATTTCATCAATTTCTACAACGCCTCACCGACCATGAAGAGCTATCAGAACATCGAGGCCACCCTCTGGGGCGGCGAGCTGGGCGGGCAACTGGCTCTCCCCGCCGACCTCTTCCTGCGCGGTTCCCTCGCCTACACCCGGGGCTACAATGCGGATGGCCATCGCCCCCTCGCCGAAATGCCCCCCCTCAAGGGGACGCTGGCACTGCGTTACGACAGCGGTGCAGTCTTCGTCGAGGTGGCGGAAACCATGGCGTCGAGCCAGGAGCGGGTCGATAGCGCCCTCAACGAAGAGGCGACCCCAGGTTGGGCGACCACCGACCTCAAGGCCGGCTGGCGTTATCGTGACCTCTCCCTCCAGGCCGGGGTCAACAATCTCTTTGACAAGCTGTATTACAACCATCTCTCCTACGCCCGCGATCCCTTTGTCAGCGGCGTCGGCGTCAGGGTTCCGGAGACCGGCCGCTATGCCTACGTCACGGTCGGCTACAACTTTTAACCGATGACCGCATTACGGTACCCCCCGGCGACAGAGCAGGGATTTTTCGCCACCTTGCTCTGCTCGCTGGGGGGGCATATCCTTATCCTGCTGCTTTGGTTGATCTGGCCGGCACATCAGGCCCCACCCCCGACCCACTCTCTGACGGTGCGGATTGTCCCGGAGGTGCAGCCATTGCCTGAGGCAACCGTAGCACCCCGGCCCTCGCCCGCGCTGATCCGGCCGCGGCGGGAACCCCATCTCCGCGCGCCGGCAACCACCGCTCTGCCGGCACCGCAGGCGCCAGCCGAAACGACGAGGGCGGCCGACACTGCCGCAACTGTCACTCCTGCGGAAGAAACGGCAATGGTCAATCCGCTCCCTCCTGTCGCGGCGGCTGCGGCTGCGGCTTCCCTCTCCTCTGCCAATGCAGACACTTCCCCCAACGCGACCGCAGAACGAGACGCCTATCTGCAAGTTTTGCGACAGCGCATCGAAGAACGTCGCGACTACCCTCTCCTCGCCCGTAAAGGGCGCCAGCAAGGGCGTGCCATTGTCCGTTTTCGCCTCGACCGCCAAGGGACATTATGCGAAACATGGCTTGCCGTCTCCACCGGTTCTTCTCTCCTCGACCGCGCGGCGCTGCGTGCTGTCGCCGAGGCGACGCCCTTCCCTCCGCTCCCCCCAGGGATCGATGTCGCGACGACCTTCGATGCCCCGGTGATCTTCCGCCTCAATCGCTAAAAGCGTGGCACGGCTGCTGGTTGTTGCAGCTTTTTGCGTTTTGCGCTAGAGTCTGCCCCCAGATTTCCTCCCGCGACGCTTTGGTGAATATATGTCGGCATCGCCCACGGCCGCTCCCCGCGGCCGCTATCTCCTCCTCCTCTCCCTCGCCACCCTCGGAGTGGTCTACGGGGACATCGGTACCAGCCCCCTTTACGCCCTGCGCGAATGTTTTCACCGCTCACATGGCCTGGCGCCGACGGCGGACAACGTCCTCGGCGTTCTCTCCCTCATCGTCTGGGCGCTGATCATCGTCGTCTCGGTCAAGTATGTCGCCTTCATCCTCCGCGCCGACAACCGCGGCGAAGGCGGAGTTTTATCCCTCACCGCGCTGGTCATGCCGTCGCGGAGCGAAGGGCCCGGCAGCCGCTGGGGACTCATCGTCCTCGGTCTCTTCGGCGCCGCCCTTCTTTACGGCGACGGCATGATCACTCCGGCGATTTCGGTACTGAGCGCCGTCGAGGGGCTAGAGCTGGCGACACCGGCCATCACCCCCTTCGTCATCCCCATTACCGTCGCCATCATTATCGCTCTCTTTGTCTGCCAGCAGCGCGGCACCGGCGGCATCGGCGTCGTCTTCGGCCCGGTGATGCTGTTGTGGTTCGGCGTCATCGCCCTCCTCGGCCTCATCCAGATCTGGGCCTACCCGCAGGTTCTCAGCGCCATCAGCCCGCACCACGCCGTGAGCTTTTTCCTGCGCAACGGCGGCACCGGCTTTCTCGTCCTCGGTTCGGTCGTCCTGGTGGTCACCGGCGGCGAGGCCCTTTACGCCGACATGGGGCACTTCGGCACCCGGCCGATCCGTCTCGTCTGGTTCTGCCTCGTCCTCCCCGCCCTCCTGCTCAACTATTTCGGTCAGGGCGCCCTCCTCCTTGCCCACCCGGCCAATGTCGAAAACCCCTTCTTTCTCCTCGCCCCGACCTGGGCGCTGATCCCCCTGGTCCTCCTCGCCACCGCCGCCACCGTCATCGCCTCGCAGGCGCTGATCTCCGGCGCCTTCTCCCTGTCGATGCAGGCGGTGCAACTCGGCTTCAGTCCGCGCCTCGATATCGAGCACACCTCGGCCAGGGAGAAGGGGCAGATTTATCTGCCCGGGGTCAACTGGATCCTCATGCTCTGCTGCATCGGTCTGGTCGTCGGCTTCCGTTCCTCAAGCAACCTCGCCGCCGCCTACGGTATCGCCGTCACCGCCACCATGGCGGTGACGACCTGCCTCTTCTTCTTCTTCATCCGCGACCGCTGGGGCTGGCCCCTCTCCCTCTCCCTGCTGGTCTGCGGCACCTTCCTCCTCGCCGATCTTGCCTTCTTTGGCGCCAATATCGTCAAAATCGCCCATGGCGGCTGGTTCCCCCTGGTGATCGGGGTCATCATCTTCACCCTGATGGCGACCTGGAAGCGCGGCCGCAGCATCCTCTCGGCGCGCATGCGCGAGGGGGCCATGGCTCTCGACCTCTTCACCTCGTCCATCGCCGCCTCGCCGCCCCATCGCGTCCCCGGCACCGCCGTCTTCATGTCGGGCAACCTCGATATCGTCCCCTCGGCCCTGCTGCACAACCTCAAGCACAACAAGGTCCTGCACCAGCGGGTGGTCTTCCTCTCCGTCCTCACCGAGAGTTCCCCCCACGTCCCGCCCGCCGAGCGGGCCGACCTCACCCCCCTTGCCGGCGGCATGTACCGTATCGTCCTGCGCTACGGCTTCATGGATGAACCCAATGTGCCGGCGGCGCTGGCGGCGCTCGAACTCGACGGCTGGCGCTTCAGCATGATGGAGACGACCTTCTTCCTCGGCCGCGAAACCGTCATCCCCTCGGCCGCCCCGGGGATGGCCCTGTGGCGGGAGCGGCTCTTCATGCTCATGTCGCGCAATTCGCGCACCGCCACCGACTTCTTCGGCCTGCCGCCCAACCGGGTGGTCGAACTCGGCCTGCAGGTCGAGATCTGACCGCGACGCTGGCACTCCCCCCCCACCGAGCTTCATCTTCATTGCCGCCGTCTCCTTCGTCTCTGCTACGCCTTCACCTCCCTCTCGCGCCACCTCGAAGCACGCCAGGCCTGGCGCAAGGCGATTTAGAGGATTGAATTAGCTATTGTCTTTCCGGTGCCACTCGGGCGACAATGCGCCGAGTTTGTGACCTCTCCCCGCCAAAGAGCCACACGCCATGTGCGACACTGCATCGAAGCCATCGACCTCCCCGTCCGCCGAGGACCTGTCGCGCCGCAGCGATGCTGCGACGGTCCAGGACCAGCGCTACCACTTTGTCCTCGATCAGACTGCCCGCGTCCTCCTCGACGCCGTCCCCGGCCCGCTGTTGGTCATCAACCGCCACCGCCAGATCGTCTACGCCAATACCGCGGCCGCCGCTCTCGCCCCGGACGCCCTCCCGGAGAGCCTCTTCGGAGTACGTCCCGGCGAAGCCCTGGCCTGCCGCCAGGCCCTCTGCCAGGAAGAAGGATGCGGCCACGCCGAGGCCTGCCGTCTTTGCGGCCTGGGGCAAGCCGCGACGGACGGTCTTGCTGGCGCCGAGGTCATCAACGAATGCCGCGTCAGTCGCGCCGAGGGAGAGCACCCCGAGTCTCTCGATCTGCGCGTGCATGTCCGTCCCATCGATGTTGCCGGCGAGCGTTTTGCCGTCGTCGCCCTCTCCGACATCGGCGATGAGAAGCGCCGCGCCGCCCTCGAACACATTTTCTTTCACGACCTCATCAACACTGTCGGCTGCTTCGACGGCTTTCTCGACCTCCTCGGCGACCCCCGCGGGAATCACGGCGACATCCTGACGCTGCTGCGCATGGCGGCGGGGCAGGCCCTCGACGAGATCAGGGGCCAGCAGCTGCTGCTGCAGGCGGAGAACGGGGCGCTGCGCGTCAAGCAGGAATTCTTTCTCAGCGCCGCCGAGCTGCGCAAGGCCGCCGACATCTGCCGTTCCCATCCGGTGGCCGAAGAGCGTCAACTCCTCCTTGCCGACCCCCTCTTCGACCTGCCGCTGCAAAGCGACTCCACCCTGCTGCGGCGGATTCTCCACAATCTCCTCCTCAATGCCCTGGAAGCGTCTCCCCGCAAGGGCACGGTCACGGCGGGGTGTCGGGAAGGGCAAGCTGGGTCCGTCGTCTTCTCCGTCCACAACGAAGGCGTCATCGCCCCGGAGGTCCAGTTGCAACTCTTCCAGCGCTCCTTCACCACCAAGGGTCCGGGCCGCGGTCTCGGCACCTACAGCATCCGCCTCCTCGCCGGCTATCTCGGCGCCACCGTCGCCTTCACCTCCACCGCCGATTCCGGCACCGAATTCACCCTGACCCTGCCCAAGTCTGTTCGCGCCTGACCCTGCCGTTTTGGCTACTGCCATGATCTGGCGACCAAGGTCCGGGAGGCACTGGACGAGGATCGAAAAACTGCTGGTTTGCTTTTCGCCAAGGTGCCGGTATATGCTCGCGGAGTATGTAGTCGGGAGGGATGCTTGCACTTGGGCGCGCGCTTGTTTGTGTAGTAGACAAAATTAGTCACAATTGACGGGGAAGCAATGCGGAAAATATATCTGGCAATAACCATCCTTCTTCTGGTTACGGCGAATTCCCTGGCGGCGGAGGCACCGCCGGCACGGCCGACCTTCCGAGTTGAGGCTCTCGATCCGGCGGTCGACACAACCATTGCCACCGGCGACAAGCTCTACCTCCGACTCAGCTATGAAAGTCCGGTTGCGGTCCGTTTTCTGGCCGAAGCGGTGCGTCAGGATGAGCTTCAGGAGAAGTCCTTCAGCAGTTCGACTCCGCCCTATGCCGCCGGCCGCGGCGAGGCCATCGTCTGGCTCGGTTTCCCCCGCGCGGTTCGTATCGACGAGATTGTCATTACGGCCTATGATATGGACTGGCAGGAGATCGGCTACATGAATACCCCCTTTGCCGTCTCCTGGAGCGATCACGCTGCCGGCGATGCCCGCCAGCTGGCTCCCTGGGTCGAACCGCTGTTGCGGACACACCGCCGGGTCTTCGATACCACCATCGACCCGCAGCCGACCAAACCGGCGCCCCTCTTCGATATCTTCTTCCTCATCTCGGTCGCGTCGGTCCCCCTCTACCTGCTGCTGCAATCGCGCATGGTCTTGCGCTATCGCGGGGAGTGGCGCAGGGCCGCTGCTGCCCCCCTGCTCACCGTCCTCCCCTTGTGTCTCTATTCGATCTTCGGTCTTGGTCTGCAGACCGCCAACTGGGTGATCTTTCTCTTTTACTTCTTTCCCGTCTCCCTGAGTTTTCTCTGTCTGCTGTGGCTGATCAGGTGGGTATACGCCCGGCGCAAAGCGATCGTCGAACTTGCCCGGCAAGAGGACAAAACTTAAGCTGCCCGCGCCCATAACCGGGCTGTAGAGTCATCCCCCCCCGAAGGGTCTAGCCTCACTTCGCCATCTCCTTTTGGACCCCTTATGGCCTTTGATACCATCGACGACGCTTTCCACTATGTCAGTAACGCTCCCCCGGGCGAACGGCGTGCCGTCGTTCACCGCGGCAGCGGCCGGGTCTATCTGGCCTCGGTCAAGGCCGATTTCGACGAACGCCCGGCCGGGAGCGAAAGCGATCCCGCCTATCTGAACATCCCCCACCGCCAGGAACTCGACCCCGGCAAGCCGCTGTTGCTGGAGTTTGTCCGCAGCCACTGTCCGGGGGAACTCCCCCGGATCGAGGGGCTCTTTGCCCGCCCCGGCGCCTACCGCAACGTCAAGGATCACTTTCGCCGTCTCGGGCTGCTGGAGAGCTGGCAGGTCTTCGAGGGGGAGAAAATCAGCGAGCGGCTGCGTCAGTGGTGTATCGCTCAGGGGCTGATGCTGTAGGGGCGCGGGGATTAAGCCGGTTCGGCGAGGAGGAGGCGGTTCTTCGGGGTGATTGCGGCGGGGATGGTCTGGGTGTAGACGGTGTAGCCGGCGGCACGCAGGGTGGCGACGCGGGTGGCGTCGATGGCGAGGGGGCCGTCCAGCCAGCCGAGGAGGCCACCACTCTCGGCGACATCGAGATCGTGGCAGCAGGGGAGGACGGCGACTCTGGCACGGGCAGCCATCGCCCGCGCCAGAATGCGGTCGGTAAGACCGCCGCAGGCATGGGCCGAGACGACGATGTCATCGGCGCTGAGGGGGATCTCTTCCAGGCTCTTTTCGACAAAATGGAGTTGGCCGCTCAGACGCGGCCACTCAGTCTGCAGGGCGGTCGCGAGGGTGGCGGCGCTGGCGGGGAGGCGCAGGTCGACGGCAAGGGCGGTGCTGGACTGGCTGTCGAGAAGCAGCATGATCTGGGCGAGAAGGCCGTGGCCGCAGGCCAGATCGACGACGCGGCCCCCGCGAAAGCGCCGGCGCACCCGTCGCGCCATCTCCCACGCTTCATAAAGCTCTTTGCGCGGCAGGCAGCCGGCCCGGCAGACCGTCCGGGCGATGCGGTCGAAGAGGGTCATGCCGGCAAAGCGGGGGAGGTGACGTTCATTCAGGCGATTGCGGGACGAGTAGTCCATAGCGAGGGGCACCCCAGTCGCGCCCGGGCTCAAGCGACATCGACAATGGTGAAAGTTTTCGGCGTCATTCCGCTGCTGGTGTCGAATGCGTCACCGCAAACTTTGCCGAGCAGGGCGCGTCCCAAGGTCGACTCCGGGGTGATGACGATGCACTCGCCGTCAACGTCAACCAGCTTCAAGCCACCGGCGTCGGGACCGAGAAAGACCAGGCGGGTATTGCCATCCTCGTCTTCGAGGGTGACCAGGGCAGTCAGACGAATCGGCGTCGTGGCGGTGAAGGAACGCAGGGTCAGGGTGCGATAGCGCTCCAGCGCCCGGCGAATGTCCTGGGCGCGATTGGCCTGTCCCTGGGCGACGTAGGAGGCTTCGAGGCCGGTGGTGTCGTACTTGTTGTCGGCGATGCACTCCACATGCGTCGCTGCGGCATGGGCGGTGCGCGCCGCGCGAGTCAGGAGTTCGAGGTCGGCGTCGAGGGCGGCGGTGATTCGGGAGAGTATCTCCTCTTTATTCATGCTGCTGCCGGATCTCTCACGTCTGCTCCTCGGTGGCAAGGAGTGGGAATCTAGCAGAAGTCGCAGACTATTGTAACTGCAAAGCAGAGCGCCCATGACTTGGTCTCTTTATATCATCCGCTGTTCCGACGGGTCGCTCTACACCGGGATCACCACCAACGTGCCCCGGCGCTGGCGGCAACATGCCGCTGGCCGGGGTGCCAAGTATTTGCGTGGGCGGGCGCCGTTACAGCTGGTCTATGTCGAAGGGGGATATACCCGCAGCTCTGCCACTCGGCGCGAGATTGCAGTAAAAAAACTGAACCGGGAGCAAAAGCTGGCCTTGATCACGGCGGCGGACGACTGATAAGGCAAGCATCCCCCCGCTTCCTGGTTCGGGCGCAACCTGCACGCGGCCTTCCGCGGTTAGCGTGAATAGGATGGTAGCGTACCGGGTCACGACTCTTGCTGTTACAGGTAGCATTGCCGAACGGCCGGCTTGGCCGTTATTTTTTTGTTTAAGGAACCGCCAAGATGTGAAGCTAATAATTAAACCTAGCACACCTATTGCATCGCAGTGGTTGCTCTGTCCGCATCAGCGGGAAAAGTTCGGCCCGTTTTCCGGGATAACCCGGAAAATAGGCCGACTAGGAGTTGCCCCGCCTGTCTTCCCCGGAGTCTACCGTCGCCATAAGCCGGTATCGGCTGCGTAAAAGGACGAGATGCTTGCTGGTCTTGTTGAAAGGTGGCGTTCATGTCGCGCAAAGGTTGGGTCATAATATTTGCCCTGTTTCTGCTGGCCTTGCCGTCGCCGGCGTGTGCGGATGTGCTTGCTCCCAAGGTTCTGATGGCCTTTGGTCCCGGTGGTCCCCATCATGTTATCAAGGAATGCGCCGAACTGTACCAGGAGCGGCATGGCATTACCGTAGAGGTCTTCAAGGTCAAGCCGGAAGAGCTTCCGCAAAAACTCAGCGAACATGGTGACCTCTATTATGGCGGCGCCGAATACATGCTGGACGAATTTGCCCGTAACAACCCCGACATCCTCGATCTGAACTCGGCCGTCGATCTGCACCCGCGGCGTATCGGTGTCGTTGTCCGCAAGGGTAATCCTCTCAATATCAGTGGGGCTGAAGATCTGGGGCAGGAAGGGGTTGATCTGCTGGCGGTCAAACTGGAGAAAATGGAGGAGTTCCATCCTCCGCGGGGCGCCGGGGAAAAGTTTATCCACCGGGAGGTCTACACCGGGCAGGATGGTGTCGCCGCCTGGCGCGCCATGCCGGAACTCGATGCCTGGGTCACCTACAAATCGTGGCACGTCACTCTCGAACGCGAATCGGATTTCATCGCCATCCCCGGCGCCGCTGGCATGCGCTACACCCCCATGGCGGTGACCCGGCGGACGCCAAATCGCCAAACAGCCCTGCACTTCATCGACTTTCTCAAATCTCCCGAGGCCCGCAATATCTTCAAAGAGCATGGCTGGGACTGACCTGTCAACCGCCCGCCCCCGGCAAAAATCGCAAAAAATTCCTCCTCGCTAATAATTCTCCACATCATCATCGGGTCTTTCTCGTATACTTGATCCCGCTTGAGCTCTGGTGGCCCCGGCGATTCTGGCGTCCCTCGCGAGGTAACGAACATGGCCCCCCGTCGTTGTTGCGGCATTCTTTTTCCAGGTCTTCGCGTCTCGGGGTGTTTCCTGAATTGGCAGGCTCCCTGGGACGGGTCCCTATCCGTGGCGCAGCCATTTTCGCGACAACGCCGATCACGAAACAGCCTCCTCTCTCTCACCCTGCCGGCTTGATCATGGCCAAGTTTGTCCTCCACTCCGATTACCAACCGCGCGGCGACCAGCCCCAGGCCATTCGTGAACTGACCGAGGCGATTCGTCGCGGCGACCGTCACCAGGTTCTCCTCGGCGTGACCGGGTCGGGGAAGACCTTCACCATGGCCAACGTGGTGGCGCAGGTGCAGCGTCCAACCCTGGTCCTGGCCCATAACAAGACCCTGGCGGCGCAGCTCTACGGTGAATTCAAGGAACTCTTCCCCGAGAATGCCGTCGAATATTTTGTCTCCTACTACGATTATTACCAGCCCGAAGCCTACGTCCCGACCACCGACACCTACATCGAAAAAGACTCGGCGATCAACGAGGAGATCGACAAACTCCGCCACAGTGCCACCCGCAGCCTGCTGACCCGCCGCGACGTTCTCATCGTCGCCTCGGTCTCCTGCATCTACGGCCTCGGCTCGCCGGAGGCTTACTACGGCATGCTGGTGCGGTTGGAAGAGGGGCAGGAGCTGCCGCGCGACACCCTCCTCAAGCGCCTGGTCGAGATCCAGTACAGCCGCAACGACGTCGATTTCCATCGCGGCACCTTTCGCGTCCGCGGCGACTCGGTGGAGATCTTCCCCCCCTATGAAGAAAAACTCGCCATCCGCGTCGAGTTCTTCGGCGATGAAATCGAGACGATTTCCGAAATCGATCCTCTGCGCGGCCGGGTGCTCGACCGCATCGGCCGCACCGCCATCTTTCCCGCCAGCCATTACGTCGCCACCCGGCCGACCCTGGAACGGGCCATCCGCGCCATCCAGGACGAACTCTTCGAGCGCATCAACTACTTTCGCGAGCGCAACCAACTGGTCGAAGCCCAACGTATCGAGCAACGTACCCTCTTCGATATCGAGATGATGGAGGAGATGGGCTTTTGCCAGGGGATCGAAAACTATTCCCGCTTGCTCGACGGCCGCCAGCCGGGGGAGTCTCCGGCCACCCTCTTCGACTATTTCCCCGAGGATGCCCTCCTCTTCATCGACGAAAGTCATGTCACCGTCTCGCAGATCGGGGCGATGTACCGTGGCGACCGCTCGCGCAAGGAGACCCTGGTCGGCTACGGTTTTCGCCTCCCCTCGGCCCTCGACAACCGCCCCCTGACCTTTGCCGAATTCACCGCCCGCAACATCCAGACGGTCTACGTCTCCGCCACCCCCGCCGATTACGAGCTGGGGCAGGCCCAGGGGGTCGTGGTCGAGCAACTGGTGCGGCCGACGGGGCTTATCGATCCCCCCATCGAGGTGCGGCCGGCACGCGAGCAGGTCGATGACCTCATCGGTGAAATTCGTGCCACCGTCGCCGATGGCGACCGGGTCCTGGTGACGACTCTGACCAAACGCATGGCCGAGGACCTCACCGGCTACCTCGGCGAACTCGCCATGAAAGTACGTTACCTCCATGCCGATATCGATACGGTGACACGGATGGAGATCATCCGCGACCTGCGGCTCGGGGTCTTCGACGTCCTCGTCGGCATCAACCTGTTGCGAGAGGGACTCGATCTCCCCGAGGTCGCCCTGGTAGCGATTCTCGATGCCGACAAGGAAGGCTTTCTACGCAGCGAGCGATCGCTGATCCAGATGTGCGGCCGGGCGGCGCGCAATGTCAACGGCCGGGTCATCATGTACGCCGACCGCGTCACCCGCAGCATGACCGCCTGTCTCGAGGAAACGGCACGGCGGCGGGTAACGCAGCTGGCCTACAATGTCGAGCACGGCATCACTCCCGAGAGCGTCAAGAAGGGGATGCGCACGATTCTCGACGACATCGCCGAAAAAGATTATGTCGCGGTCCCGGGTGTGGCCGAAGCGGAGGCGGTCTATCTCACCCCCGCCGCATTGCGCCAGGAGTTGGAACGTCTGCGCCGGGAGATGCTGGCGGCGGCCGCCGCTCTCGAATTCGAACGGGCGGCGACCTTGCGCGATCAACTGCTCGATCTGGAAAAGAAGGCATTGCTCCAGGATTAAAGGGACGTTTCACGGCGGGGCCGTGGACGGGGAGTCAGGCTGGAGACCAACCGGCTAAACCCTTAACGGGGGGAGCCCATCAACCAACCCAAGGAGGGGGACATGAGCAAGCGCTGGACGCTGGTAGGAGGGAGTTTGCTGGTTTGCGGGGTACTGGCGGCGCAATTGGAGGCCGCACCCCGGCCGGTCGAATGGCGCGGGAGCGGTGGCTGGGGCGGGGGGCATCCTTATGCCCTCAGTTACAACCGGGGGGCGGCGGTGCGGTTCAGCGGCGAGGTCGTGCGCCTGGAGCGGGTGACGCCGCTGCCGGGGATGTCGGATGGATATTCCCTGCTGTTGAAGACGCGGGATGAAACGCTGCAAGTCGACCTCGGTCCGGCCTGGTATCTGGAACGTCAGGACTTCTCGCTGGAGGCGCGGGATGCCGTGGCAGTCGCCGGCTCCCGGGTGCGCGTCGGCGGCCGCAATGTCATCATGGCGACCTCGGTGGTCAAGCGCGACAAGGTCCTTCTCCTGCGCGAGGCCGACGGTCTCCCCCTCTGGAGCAGCTGGCGCCAGCAAGGCAACTAAAGCAAAATAACAGGGGCAGGACGTTGCCGTCCTGCCCCTGTCCCCTCCCGCCCTTCGCTTCCCTTCCCCCCGGGCAAGATGAAAATGGTCGCTTCAATCCCCGCCGGAAACCTTGCGGCAGGGTGCCTGAAAATCGAAGATGACGTTGGCATCGGGTGCCTCTGGCGGTTGTGAGTTGCCGACCAGCAGACAGTTGAGAATGTGGCGTCCGGATTTGCGATTTTCGATGACACAGAGGAGTGCGGGAGATGCCTGTCCCTCGGTCGGGCCTCCGGCAAAGTCGATAAAGGCCACCGGCAAAGGCCGTCCAGCAGCCTGGGCCAAGGACGCCGCGAGGGCCTGCACTTCGCCCGCTTCCGCACCTTCGACCAACAGCCAGTCGATAGAGCTTCCTCTGCCGCGCAGCAGACGAAAGGCCTCAGTCGCATCGCTGCAGTACATGAAGACGTGGCGACTCGCTCCACCGGCAAGGAGGTCCAGCCAACTTCGCAGGCGGCCGTTGCGACTGATGACGAGTATGTTCATGCGGCTTCGTCCTTCTTGGTATCGAAGATCCGGTCGGGGTAGACCACCCGCAGCATTTGTGCGTTGATCTCGATGCGGCAGGCGACGGTGAGGACCTTGCCGATGCGCCGCGCCTTGCCGTCACCGAAACGCGAGACCGGCATCCCCATGCGCCGCAGCAGTCGCTCGAGGGCGACGCTGGTAACGGTGACGTACTGGCGGATGCCGTTATTGAGGGCGTAGTCGACCATCGCCTGGAACATGACAAAGGTGACCGGGCTGACGGAGGCCTGAGCGAGATCGCCGTCGTCCGGAGACTCGGCGGCAAAGCGGCTGAGTTCCCAGATGTCGTCAGCGGCCGGCGCCGGCTCATCCTGCAGCAGTTCGGGGAAAGTATTCCTGAGCATATATGGCCCGGTGGTCGGCAGCAGCCGCCAACACCCGGCAACGGCACCAACGCGGTTGCGAGCGACCATATAGACGGGATTGAGTTCATCGAAACCATCGATCTCGCGACCATCGACGGAATTCACCTCCCAACCGAGCCGGTCATGAAAGACCTGATGGCGGAAGCGAAACATGCCGTCGAGGACTTCGGGGGAGGATTGCAGTTCATTTGCGGCAGCGACCAGAATAGTGTTCATTGTCGTCTCCTCGGCAAGGGTAGCCTGCGACAGGAGTAGACAACGGATTGGGCCGGGTCGGTAACTGTAAGAACTGACAGGGTGGGGAAGTGGGAAGGGGTGGCTGCGGAACGGAGCGGGAAATCAGTTGATCTGGGGGGTAATCAGCCCGGTGGCGACGGCGCGGGCGACGGCGTGCTGGCGGCTGCAGGCGGAGAGCTTTTCCTGGGCATTCTGCAGGTGGAAAATGATGGTGCGCTCGGAGATGCCGAGAATCTGCGAGGTCTCCCAGGAGGTCTTGCCTTCGGCCGCCCAGAGAAGACACTCGCTTTCGCGGGTCGTCAGTGTCCCTCCTGTCGCCGGCAGGGTGATGACTTCAAGGACGCGGCGGACATTTTCATGGAAATATGTCGTCAAGAGGTGAAGGGTGGGGAGATGTTCCTCGATCTTTTCCCTTTGCAGGGGGCTGCTGTTGGAGGAAGCAAAATTGAGCATGGCCAGTTCTCCCCGGCTGCCATGGAGGGGGATGGTGACCCCGTGGACCAGACCAAAGTCGCGGGATTCTTTCATCATGGAGCGGATGCGCGGATCGGCCCCTTCCTGCGGGACTATTTCGGCCCAAGGCAGCGGGGTGACGGAGTGCAGGGAATGGTGGACGGTGGGGTCGATGGAAGCGTAACCGAGGGTGTTGTAATGGTCGCGCCACGGTTGCGGGTAACCGCTGATGAAAATGATTTTGGGGGCGACAAAAGAGACGGGGACGCTGGTGGCGTAAAGAAAGTTATCGAGATCGCAGCTTTCACAGATGCGGCAGGCGACATCATGCAGCGTCGCAACGGAATCGGCCGTGGACAAAGACTCGATGAGTTCATTGCGAAGGTGGCGGTCCATTTTTCCCTCCACGGTGCTGCTGTGCTGCCTGTATAATCCCTAATCCTGCATGTGTCGTATGCTAGTGGGTGCAAAGGCGGGACGCAAGAGAAATTACATGAGAAAAAGCAAATCAGATCAACGATTTTGACTTGATGGCCGAGACCGGAGTTGAGCTTGCAGGTTGTCAAGGCCTCCCCGCTCGGGTAAGATGCGGCACGTTCAGTGGCCATTCACCAACGCAGGAGCGGCAGCATGGGGTATCGCAATCTGGCAGCAGCCGTCAGGGACTTGGAAGCGACGGGACAACTCCGCCGCATCGAGGCGGAGGTCAGTCCCGAGCTGGAGGTTGGGTCGATTCAACGCCGAGTCTTCCAGGCCGGCGGCCCGGCCCTCCTCTTTACCCGGGTCAAGGGATGCGACTTTCCCATGCTCGGCAATCTCTTCGGCACCATGGAGCGCACCCGCTATCTCTTTCGCGATACCCTTGCCACCATCGAGCGTCTGGTGGCACTCAAGGTCAGCCCCGGCGAGCTGCGGCAGCATCCGGCCTGGGTACCCGGCCTGTTGCGCGGTGTCAGCCACCTCTTCCCCCGCAAGGTTGGGCGCGGCCCGGTTTTGGAACGGACCACGACTCTCGATCGCCTCCCCCAGCTCAAGAGCTGGCCCCAGGACGGCGGTGCCTTCATCACCCTGCCCCTGGTCTATACCGAGAGCCCCGCCCGACCCGGGCTGGCGCGCGCCAATCTTGGCATGTACCGGGTGCAGATTTCGGGCGGCGCGTATGCCCCGCAACGCGAGGCGGGGATGCACTACCAGCTCCATCGCGGGATCGGCGTTCATCATGCCGAAGCCATCGCCTCCGGGGCGCCGCTGCGGGTCAACGTCTTTGTCGGCGGCCCGCCGAGCCTGACGCTGGCCGCGGTCATGCCGCTGCCGGAAGGGATGAGCGAACTCGCCTTCGCCGGCCTGCTCGGCGGCCACCGTCTCCCCATGGTCGTCATCCCCGGCCGTCCGGCCATTGCCGCCGAAGCCGACTTCTGCCTGGTCGGGACCATCGACCCGCAGCGCACCCTCCCCGAGGGTCCCTTCGGCGATCATCTCGGCTACTACAGCCTGGTCCACGATTTTCCGGTGTTGCAGGTCGAGCAGATCTACCACCGCCGCGATGCCATCTGGCCCTTTACCACCGTCGGCCGTCCGCCCCAGGAAGACACCATCTTCGGCAACTTCATTCACGAGCTGACCGCGCCCCTCATCGCCTCCGTCCTCCCCGGCGTCGCCGCCGTCCATGCCGTCGATGTCGCCGGGGTGCACCCCCTCCTCCTCGCCCTCGGTAGCGAGCGCTACCTCTCCTATGAGGCGCCGCGCCGTCCACGGGAGCTCCTTAGTCAAGCCAACGCCATTCTCGGCCAGGGACAGCTCTCCCTCGCCAAGTTCCTTTTCATCGCCGCGCGGGAGGACGCGCCGGAGCTGGACCTGCACGATCTCCCCGGCTTCTTCCGGCACCTGCTGCAACGGGTCGACTGGCGCCGCGACCTCCACTTCCAGACGGCGACGACGATCGATACCCTCGATTACAGCGGCAGTGGCCTCAACGAGGGCTCCAAGGTCGTCATCGCCGCCGCCGGCCCGGTGCTGCGAACCCTGCCGGAAGCGGTGCCGCCGGGGTTGACCCTGCCCCTCGGTTTCGGCCGGCCGCAACTCGCCCTCCCCGGAATTCTCGTCGTCCAGGGGCCGCAACACAGTATGCCCAGGGGGACGCAGGCGACGGAGGTGGAAGCCTTCTGCGCCGCCTTCGACGCACAAGCGCCGATCAACGACTTTCCCCTCATTGTTGTCGTTGACGACAGCGCCTTTACCGCGGCGACCCTGCGCAATTTTCTCTGGGTCACCTTCACCCGGGCCGATCCCGCCGTCGATCTTTATGGCATCGGGGTGCTGCAGCAGAACAAACATTGGGGATGTCGCGGCGCCTTGGTCATCGACGCCCGCAGCAAGGCGCACCACGCCCCACCCCTTGAAGAGGATGAGGCGACCGAGCGGCGCATCGACGAAATGGCGGTGGCGGGCGGGATGCTGGAAGGGATTGTTTAGGCGGGGTTGTGCCGGAACCGGCGCGCGGTAGGTGCACCGGTTTCCGGTTGAGCTGTCAGCCCGGGGTTTTGGTCAGGCAGTCGCCGCGCCAGCAGCAGTTGTCCCACGGGCAGTCGAAACGCCAGGCCGAACCGAAGCAATCCTGGTTCCCCTCGGCCCGCTGGATGGTGCGCACCATATCGCCCTTGCGCATCCGTGCAGTGACTGCTACGCCGGCCGCTTTGGCTCTGGCTCTTACTTCTTCGACATTCATTGTTTCCTCCTCCGTGCGAGTGAAGCGACGTTGCCTGGTATCGAGGCCGTTAGGAAGATATAACGGTCATTGCGGATTTGTCAAAGGGGCCGCAGGTTTTTAAGTGTTGCCATCGTGATATTCTTTTTCGCTCGGCTTTGAACATGCACAGTTTTCGGGAAGGATCGAAGTTATGTCCGTAAAGAATTTTCAGCTGGTCGACGCCATCGGCAATACACCGCTGGTGGAGCTGAGCCGCTTGCAAAGCAACCCGCGCGTGCGCATTCTCGCCAAACTCGAGGGGAACAACCCCGGCGGCTCGGTCAAGGACCGGCCGGCGTGGTGGATGATTCGCCAGGCCGAGACACAGAGTCTCCTCGGGGACGGACTGACCATCCTCGAGCCGACCTCGGGGAATACCGGTATCGCCCTGGCGATGATTGGCGTCTCCCGCGGTTACCGGGTCAAACTGGTGATGCCGGCCTGTGTCAGCGTCGAGCGCCGCGCCGTCCTCGAGGCCTACGGCGCCGAGCTCGTCCTCTCCCCGGCCGAAGAAGGGACCGATGGCGCCATTCGCCTCGCCCACAACATCCATGCCGCCGAGCCGGGGCGCTACTACATGCCCAATCAGTACGCCAATCCGGCCAACCCCCTGGCACACTACGAAAGCACCGGCCCCGAGATCTGGGCCCAGACCGGCGGCAGCGTCACCACCTTCGTCGCCGGCATGGGCACCTCCGGCACCCTCATGGGGGTTGGCCGCTACCTGCGCGAGCGGAACCCGGCCATCCACATCGTCGGCATCGAACCGCGCCTCGGGCACAAGGTCCAGGGTCTGAAAAACATGCGCGAGGCGATCGTGCCGGAGATCTACGATGCCTCCGCCCTCGACGAAAAGTTTACCGTCGATGACGAGCCGGCCTTCGCGACCGCCCGCCAGCTGGCGGTGCAGGAGGGGATCTTTGCCGGCATGTCGAGCGGCGCGGCGGTGGCCGGCGCCCTCAGCGTCGCCGCCGGGATGAGCGAAGGGACGATCGTCACCCTCCTCCCCGATCGCGGCGACCGCTACCTCAGCACCACCCTCTTCCGTTCCGTCTGCGCCTGCTGTCCCCCCTGATATGGCGATTCCCGAACTCCTGCACCGTCCCGCCCCCCACGGCTGGATCCTCGGATCCATTCTAGTATTACTGGAAATGAAAAAACCGCTCCGCGGTTTTTTTGCTGTTTCGGGTGACAGACTTCAGCGGGGGCTGCGCAGCTCGAGCCGTTCCGCGACGTAGTTCATGGCGTTACCGCGCAGGATCGGGACACGTCGGGCCGTGACCGCCACGGTGCTGCCGACCAGCTTGTCCCAGTCGTCGACGGTGACCGGCAGGTCGTCGCTAAAGATGGCGGTGAAGTCGTTGGGGATGAAGATCGCCAGCGGTTCCATCCCGGCGGCATAGCGGACGGAGATCAGGCGGGAGTACTTCATCGAGCCGGGACCGATGAGGAGGACGGTGCCGACAATGGGGTTGGGGAGTTGGCGATTCTTCTCGGCGATGACCACGGCTTCCAGTCGCAGCACCTCCAGTTTGGTCCGCCCCGAGCGTTCCAGCACCTCGCGATAGGCGACCCGCACCTGGTCACCCTCCTGCGAGCGGAATTCGGCGGGGAGGTACTGGGTCATTTCGCCGGTGCGGTAGGTCGCCTCGCCGCCGGTCTCGCTGCGCAACACAAAGCTGCCGCGACTCTGCTTGACGACGATCCCGGCGATATTCTTGGCCCCGCGCTCATGCAGTTGCGCCTCGGTGTAGATCGTCGGGGCGCAGGCGGTCAGCATGAAAATGAGCAGGAATATTCCCCATCGCTGCAATTGCATGGCTGCCATCGATTTCTCCGTGGCCAAGGGGCCTGCACGATCTGCCTTGTGGGATAAGTAATATCCTGCTTTGGGAGGAATGCAACGCCGGGGTGGGCGGGGGTGGGATGTTGGGGCGAGGAGAAGTCGACGGCGGGGAACGATATCATTGTGTTGGTGGCAGATCCCGATAGCGGCAACGTCCACGACGCCGAGGCAAACCCCTATGAAACCTTTGGCGACGATGGAGACGGGAGAACTGGCGGCGTACCTCTGTCAGCACCTGAGGGATTCCGGATAAAGGCGCAGGGCAAGAGGCAAGGTTGAGAATTCGCCGAGCGCCCAATGGTAGGAATTCCCCTCCAGCGAAGAAAAAGGTTGCATTTTAATATTAAGTCTGTATAGTACGCCCCGACTCGTCACACCGCCGGCGCGTTTTTCCCCTTGCCGGCGTTTTCATCGTTCACTGACTGACCCCCCCTGCATTTGGTTCCCCTCGAATCGGTGGCAGAGCACTTCAGGTTGGCGACGATGCATTGCTGCCAGTCTTGTTGTGCGGCGCATTTTTGTGCCCGAGACAGTCGTTTGTCGCGGCCGCCTGCACCCCACCGTTATCGACCGATGCGCCTTTATGGCGTCATCGGCAAAGGAACATCCATGTCTTTCCAGGAATTGAACCTCGCTGCTCCGATCCTCCGCGCCATCGAAAATTGCGGCTACACCGAACCGACCCCGATCCAGGCCCGCGCCATCCCCGAGATTCTCGCCGGCCGCGACGTCCTTGCCACGGCCCAGACCGGCACCGGCAAGACCGCCGCCTTCATGCTCCCGGCCCTGCAGCGACTGAGCGAACTGAAGAAAGGTCCCAAGGGGGCGCCCCGCGTTCTCGTCGTCACTCCGACCCGCGAACTCGCCGCCCAGGTCACCGAGGCGACCCGCACCTACGGCCGCTTCCTCCATCTGCGCAGCGCCGTCATCCTCGGCGGCACCCCCTACGGCCCGCAATTTCGCGAACTCGGCGCGCCCATCGACTTTGTCGTCGGCACCCCGGGACGCCTCATCGATCACCTGACGCGCAAAAGCCTCGATCTCTCCCGCCTCGAAGTCCTCATTCTCGACGAAGCCGACCGCATGCTCGACATGGGCTTCAAGGACGATCTGGAGAAGATCGTCGCCGCCGCGCCGGTCGGGCGCCAGACCCTCCTCTTCACCGCTACCCTCGACCGCACCATGGCCGATCTCGCCGGGCGCATGCTCAACCAGCCGGTACGTATCGACATCGCCGGCAAGAAGATGACTCTCGACCAGATCGAGCAGCGTCTCCACGTTGCCGACAATCTCGAGCACAAGAAGCTTCTCCTCAAGCACCTCGCCGCCGATGTCGCGGTGACCCGCGCCATCGTCTTTTCGGCAACCAAACGCGACGCCGACGCCCTCGCCCGCGATCTCACCCAGCAGGGGCATCGCGCCGCCGCCCTGCATGGCGACATGAATCAGGGGGCGCGCAACCGCACCGTGCGCGATCTGCGCAACGGCAAGGTCCGCCTTCTCGTCGCCACCGACGTCGCCGCTCGCGGCCTCGACATCAACGGCATCAGCCATGTCATCAACTTCGACCTGCCCATGGCCGCCGAGGACTATATCCACCGCATCGGCCGTACCGGCCGCGCCGGCGCCAGCGGCATCGCCATCTCCTTTGCCAGCAGCAGCGATTTCGATCGCCTCGCCCGCATC
>Ga0154464_1124_pt1 | contig 46799 bp, 42 predicted proteins | sample RifGroC2_FD_105657 | JGI IMG/M metagenome (GOLD analysis project Ga0154464, IMG submission 105657) | Desulfuromonadales bacterium GWC2_61_20
CCCTCGGCTTTTCGGCGCTCTGCCTGGTTGCTCTCTTCGTAGTGAGCGGCTGTTGCGGCATGTGCAGGCAGGGACAGACTGGTGCGGCCGCCCCCTGTTGCCTGAAAGGCGCGGCCGCCGCCGCAGCGATGCCGGCCGCCGAAGGGACGCGCAAAGATGTGTTGTACACCTGCAATTGCGGCCCGGATTGCAAGTGCAACGCGGTCAGCACCCAGCCGGGCAACTGTGCCTGCGGCAAGCCGATGCGCTGGGCACATATCGTCAAGGTCGAAGGGACCGAGGCGCTCCTCTGCACCTGCGCCGAAGGCTGTGCCTGCAAACTCGACCCGAACGATCCGAGCAAATGCGGCTGCGGCGAAGCGGTCAAACGGGTCGACCTGAAGGGATCGGGACTCTTCTTCTGCAACTGCGGCGGCAGCTGTACCTGCAATACGGTCAGCGACAAAGTAGCCGAGTGCGGCTGCGGTATGCCGTTGAAGCAGCACCAGTAAGAGAGCGAAGCCGGCCCTACGGCATCGCGGCCGGCATTACTGCTCTCCAGCCAGCAACAGCCCGCCCCGCGCGGGCTGTTGCTGTTTCAACGCCGCCATCCGGGGGAGCGATCTCCCGATGGTGTCAAAGACTGACCTCGGACAGAGAGGGCTTCCTGCCGATTGACCTTGCCAGCATTTCCGCTAGGATTAAGGCAGTGCATCTCCTTTCGCGGAAATCAGCCGCTTGATTGCAACTGAGCAGGGCGAGGTAAGCAATGTCGACGCGCATCTTTGGGAATCTCTTTTACCACTGGCCGGAAAAGCTGGTCATCATTGCCCTCTCCCTGATGGTCTCCATCACCATCTTCGTCACCCTGGCGCAGGCAGGGCTGGTTCTCTATCAAGCCATCGTCACCGAACAGTCTTTTCTCAACCACAACGCCTTCATCAAGGTCTTTGGCGCCTTCATGACGGTACTCATCGCCATGGAATTCAACCACACGGTCTTCACCGCCATCAGCGGATCCACTCCGACGGTCAAGGTCCGCTCTGTCCTCCTCGTCTCCCTCCTGGCCCTGGCGCGCAAGGTCGTTCTCATCGACCTGCAGGACTACGACTATACCTCCCTCATCGCCCTGGCGATCCTCATCGCCGGGGTCACCCTGGCCTACTGGGTCGTGGCGCGTTTCGAGCCGCCTCCGGAGAATCTGCAACCTGTGGTCGAGCGCCTCCGCGCCCTCTTCTCGGAAAACGTGGAGAAGAAGCCGGAAGAAGAAAATCACAAAACCATGCCATTGGGGACACCCCCATCCTGACAACCACCATTCCCTGACGTACGGGTCGGCACCTCATCCGACCTGCACTTAGCAGAATTTTCAAGCCAGGATAGTTTTGACAGAACGAAAAGGAGAAAGTGATGGGATCGAGAGCACGGGAAATCCTCGGCATGGATGTGGACAAACTCATCGAACTGCTGCGCCGGGCCTACTGCGACGAGTGGCTCGCCTACCACCAGTACTGGCTCGGCGCCAAACTGGTGAAGGGGCCGATGAAGGATGCCGTCGGCGCCGAACTGCTGCAACATGCCACCGAGGAGTTGCTGCACGCCGACATGGTGACACTGCGCATCATCCAGCTCGGCGGGACCCCGCCGACCAAGCCGTCGGAGTGGTATACCCTGACCAATTGCGGCTACGACGCCCCCGACGACCCCTTCGTCAAGACCCTGCTGGAGCAGAACATCAAGGGGGAACGCTGCGCCATCAACACCTACAAGGAGTTGCTCGATATCACCAAGGACAAGGACCCGATTACTTACAATACGGTCTTGCAGATTCTGCAGCAGGAGCTTGAGCATGAAGAGGACTTGCAGGCCTTGCTGGAGGACTACGAGTTGATGATGGCGGCGTTCCGCCAAGGCTGACCGCATCCGTGCCAAAACCCCGCAGCAACCTCCTTCTCGCGTGCTATGATGTTACTGAGAGCCAACAAAAGGAGGTACCGTCATGAAAGGGACGAAAAGGACACAAATGCGACCGCCACGGCCGCAAATCAAAGAGATGAAGCACATGCCGAGCGATCGTGTCCATCACGAACTGCTGGTCCGGCGCAGCACCAACCACAATGTGCACGTCATCACGGCGCACGGCAACGTGCATCTCGGTCGCAAGGGGCGCAGCAGTTGATTCGGCTTTCCGGCAATCGGCGCGGAAGATGGCGTGAGCCTCCAGGAAATGCAGTTGTTGCCTCTTCAGCCCGCCTCGCGCGGGCTTTTTTCTGTTCCGCGCCCAAAGCTGCCCAGTGCGGCTGTCGTCTCTCTCCACCCCGCTCCATTGACCGTACGGTCATCCTCGGCTATCCTTGCAGCCACCCCCCTCGCCATGACAAGGGAACTCTATGACTACCCACCGCCCGCCCAGGCTCCCCGAGAAGCGAAAATCTCCTCGTGTCGACAAGCTTTACTTGATCGCCTATGTCCCCCAGAACGACGGCCCGCAAAAGACGCAAATCTCGCTGGGACGCACCCTGAATATCAGCCCGTCCGGGGTTGCGATGGAAATATACCGCGAGATCCCCTTGGGGACAGCCCTCGAACTGGAGATCGACTTCGACGATGTGACGGTTTCGGCCTGGGGCAAGGTCATCAGAAGCGACGACCTCGGCGGCGGGGACTTTACTGTCGCCATCAAATTCGATGAGCAGCAGGTACAGATGTCGGCGCGACTTGCGGCGCTGTTGCAGCAGGAGCCATAGGCCCTGGCACCCCTCTTTTCGACACAAAAAAGCCTGCTGATTAGCAGGCTTTTTTGTGTCATCGGGACCTCGGATCACAGCACGGCACTGAGCCCCGAATCGCGCTGATACAGATCGGGGCGAAACTGGACCTCCCCGTTGTCTTCGATCCAGGCTGTCCAGTAGACGATGTGGATCGGCCTCGGCTCCGGCAGATGAACGATGCGGCCGCCGCCTTCGTCGAGGGCTGCCGTGAGCGCCGCAACGCTGGCGTAGGAGGTGCCGGCGAGCAGCCGCAGGGCGAGTTCGCGCGGCTTAGCGACACGAATACAGCCGGAGCTGAATGCCGGAGTTGTCGCGGAGAAAAGGGATCGGGACGGAGTATCGTGCAGGTAGATACGCTCGTCATTGGGGACGATGAATTTGAGCCGGCCGAGGGCATTGTGTGGGCCAGGCTCCTGGACCAGATGATAGGGAAAGTTCTCCCGCCCCAGAGACGACCAATCGATGGAGGCGGGGTCGAGTTCGTCCCCGTTCCGGTGCCCGGCAGCATAGACGTGAAAACCGCGACGGATCAGGTAGCTGGCATCCGCTTGCGCAAGGGGCAGGAGATCGGCGACGGCGATACTATGGGGCACATCCCATTGCGGATTGAGTACGACGGCGGTAATCGTGCTGGAAAAGTTCGGGGTCTGCCGGGCCTGGCGGCCGACAATGACCCGCATCGCCAAGGTAACGCGCTTCTTATCCCAGAGTTGCAAGGTAAAGCCGGGGATGTTGACGAGGAGGGCGCGCTCGGAGAAATTGCGCGACAGCCAGCGACGGCGTTCGAGATTGAGGGCCAGCTGCCTGGCGCGAGCAGACGCCGGGACATTGAGCGCCGCCCGAGTTTTCGCCCCGACGACACCATTGACGGCGAGCCCGTAACGGCGCTGGAAAGTGCGGACCGCAGCCTCCAGCTGCGCGTCGAAGCACTCGCCATTGAGCGCTACGGCGGGCAGCTCCCCTTCACTGGCCAGACGCTGGCGCAGAAGGGAGACGCTCCGCCCGGTACTCCCCCGGCGGAGCACGGGCTGGTCAGGAATTCGTGGCCAGCCGCCGTTTTCCGCAATCTTTTGGTAACGCTGCCAGGCCGCGCGCAGGGCCGCATAGTCGGGATGGGTGGGGAGCAGACTCTGGAGCGTGGTCCGCACCTGGCCACCGACCAGAGCCCGATCGAGGAGCTGTGCCAGCTCGCGCGGAGCTTCGGGTGACGGCTCGCGTCCATGGGCATGCGCAGGGGCTGAGCGGCCATGGTGAAAGTCGCAGGCGAGTTGAAAAAAGGCATCACTGAGGAGCAATTCTAGATCGTTCGCCAATTCACCGACGGGGGTCAAAAGATAACGACGGCGCAAGACATCAAGGGCCGCAGCATGATAGTGACGCGGCTCGAGTCCCTCTTCCGCCGCGGCAGCGATCACGTCGAGAAGTTCCACCGCCCCCGGACGCAGGTATGAACCGATGGTCCAGACGGGTTGATAGGCGTGCCCTTCGTAAAAGGCGACCAGCGCAGGAGTCTGATAAAGCGGCTCGGCGGCAACCTCCATCCGCAGGGGCGCACCGACCCCTTGCAGCCGTTGTTGCAGACCGGAGCCGAGATCGAGGGCGTGCGTTGTCTGCGGCCAGGACCCGAGCAAGGCGAGAACGAGCCAACTTCGGAGCAAGTCGTTGCGTGTGACCATACCACCCGTATCGAATCGAGGGAAAAAGATGTGAAGACTGTGCCGGCACCTGGGAACAGCCTCTCATCCTCTTCCCCCGCTGTCAAAGATTTTCCCCATAGTTGCAACCAACGATTGACCTTGAGCCCGGCTTGTTCTAATCTGATGCCGGTTTTCCTCTGCCTGGAATGCGGTCCGGCACTTCTCGCCGCCGCCTGCGACAAGGAGCCCTTCCCGGTCGATCCAAGTCAGGGACAGCGAGGGGATGGCATCATGCTGCGAGTCTTCAACTTTCAGGGCAACAAGGTCGCCGAGATTCATATCGAGGCTGAAAACCTGGCCAGAACCATCGCCGCCGCCGGATGGATCGATGTCCTCGATCCGACGGAAGAGGAGCGTGACGAGCTCGAGCAATATCTGCGGACCGAGCTTCCCGAGTCTGACGATGTCGAAGAGATCGAATCGTCGGCCCGCTACTTTATCGACAGCGCCGGGATGCACGTCCACTCCCTCTTTCTCGGCCAGTCCGAGGGGCGCCACACCACCGTCACTGTTGCCTTCATCCTGCAGCCTGACCGGCTTATCTCCCTGCGCGAAGAAGACTCCCCCGACTTTCGTCTTTTGCGCATGCGCGCCCGCCGCGGCCAGATCGAGGCGGGGAATCCCCTCGATTTTCTCCTTTCCATCTTCGAGCACAAGGTCGAGAATCTGGCCGACACCCTCGAAGATATCCATCGCGAACTGGAAAAGGTCAGCGAGATGGTTCTGGAGGAAGCTCAGGCGGCCGAGGGACATCTCGAAGAGGCCATCGGCGAGTTGGCCCGTCTGGAAAACAGTAACGGGAAAGTCCGCCTCTGCCTCATGGACACCCAACGTTCCATCTCCTTTTTGCAGAAACATCAGCGTTACCCGGCGGAACACTTCGCCACCGCCCACGATATCATGCGCGACGTCGAAACCCTCCTCTCCCACACCACTTTCCTCTTTGAGAAGATCAACTTCCTCATGGATACGGCCCAAGGTTTTATCAACATCGAACAGAATCAGGTCATCAAGATCTTTTCCATCGCCGCCGTCGTTTTTCTGCCGCCGACCATGGTCGCCAGTATCTATGGCATGAACTTCCAGTTCTTCCCCGAACTCGGCTGGCGCTATGGCTATCTCTGGGCCCTGGCGGTGATGGTCGTCTCGGGAATTGCCCCCTATTGGTATTTCAAGCGCAAGGGATGGTTGTAACCGCCACCTTCCCCACCTCAATTCAAAGCGCAAAGAGCCCGCATTCGCGGGCTCTTTGCGTATAACGGCGGTCTCGTCAATGCAGCCCCGGCGTGGCGCAGAAAAGACAGATCGGCTGCAACTCGTAGAGGCGGCTCTCGACATTGTAAACCGAGCGCACCTGCAGATGCGCCGGGCAGGTGATCTTGAAGCAGACGGCGCAGGCCTGGCCCTCACCAAGGGTCGAGCGGGCATCGCAGACGTGACAAATCCACGGGCTGTTGGCGTCTTCACTCATGGCGTGCTTCCGGCAGGGTTTCGTCGCTTGTGAGGCGGCCCCTTTCGCCTACTGGTACTGGATATACAGGGGTTGGGGATTGAGTCGAAGCAGGTCTGCCGGCGCCATCAATGGATCCCCCTTCTTGGTGTCATTATGATAGAAGATCTTGAAACCGGTATATTGCACCGGTTCGGCGACCACGTAATCCCGGTACGAGGTACGCTTCAACCACGACCCGCCCCAGCCATCCATGTGCATGACCACCTGCACCTCGGGACGCAACACGATCTTGCGGGCATTGGTGACACCATTCTGGGTAAAACGATGGACCGTCAACACTTTCGGCGGCAGCTTGTATTTCTGCACCAGACCCTGCAGGAATTCGGTGACGAAATTGATTTCAGCCGCATCGTAAGTACCGATTTTGGTTCCGGGGACGACGAGGCTGGTCACCAGATTGAACTCGGGATCGATGCCGAGATGAACATCGGGGTTTTTCAGGATCCACTCGAAACGGGGGAGGAGGGTGCGGATGTCCTCATGTCCAGTCTGGATATCGAGAAAGAGGAGGGCCTTTTCTTCCTTGGCCCAGGCATAGACCATATTGACCATGTCATCATCCATGATCTTACGGTATTTACCCGATTTCCCGGGGATGTCCTGCGCCACCACGGCAACGAGGTGCAGGGCCGGTTGCACCGGCAGCTTCGGATCGGCCTTCTCCCACTCGTTTACTTCCTCCTTGAGGCGCTTGAGCATCTCCTCCTTGGGGTACTGGCCGAGAGCACCCATGCGCCGCGACATGGGATTGCCGTAATAGGCGACGATGCGCTTGGCCGGGAGAATTGCTCCCGGCAGCGGTTCCGAGCAAGCAACCGGCCAGCCGCACTTGCGCGCGAACTCGGGATCCTCGCCGGCTAGCCGGCCCGACTTCGCCGCCACCGGCTTGACCGCAGCCGCCGGGACCGCAGACGGAACCGCCGCCGCTTCGGGGCCGACGCCGGGCGCCACCGGCGAAGTCGGCGCCGGCGGCACAACGACTGCGGCTGGCACCGGCAGCTCCGGCGGCAAGGTCGGCGGGTTTTCGATCTTAACGCTTGGCAGGGGGGGGTCGGCGATCGCGCGCGGGGCTGCAGGCTTGTCCGCCCAGCAGCCGGCAAGAAAGAAAGTAAGACTGATAAGGAAAAGGACCCGGGGACGAGAAGGCAAGGAAAGGGATAGCACTGATTCATCCTTCTGGGAATTATGGCGGCAACCGGTTGCCCGGCGGGATTGAAGCATCATCTTTTTTTGGCGATTGATAATGCAAATCGCGACACTCCGCAAGCTTTTTCTTCACTTGCGAAAAAATACTGTAACTTACTGATCCTTCGTCTTTCTCACCCTGTTCTTTTCCTCCCGCGAGGGGATCTCGGCTTAAACATCGGAAGGGAACGGGGCATAGCCGTAATTTCTGTTGTGTACGACCTGCGGAAGGTTGTAAAATCGCCAACGTACGTGAAATGACTTCCACCACGACAAGGAGCGCGCGCATGCTGAAGAACATCGGCTTCCTCGGACTCGGTACCGTTGGCAGACATATGGCTGCCAATTTGCTTAAGGGGCACTATGCCCTGATGGTTTATGACTCCGACCCGGCCGTTGTCGCCGAACTGGTCACCCTTGGGGCCAGAGGCGCCAAATCCCCGAAGGAAGCGGCCAAGGGGATGGATATGGTCATCATCATCCGTCCCGAAAAGGAACGCTTGCGCCCCGACATCTTCGGACCGGACGGCATCTTTGCCGGTATCGATCCCGGCACCATTCTCGTCGACATGGGGACGCACTCCATCGAGAGTACCATGGAAATTGCCGAGGAAGCCGCCAAGCACCGGGTCATGTTCCTCGACGCTCCGGTCTGGGGCACCAAGGAGCACGCGGTCAACGGGCTGATGACGATTTTGACCGGCGGCGACCCCTCGGTGGTCAGCCGCTGCCGCGAAGCCTTCACCTTCTTCGGCCTCAATACCATCCACATCGGCGGAGTCGGTGATGCCACCCGCATGAAATTCGTCGTCAACCTGGTTCAGGCCGAATTGATGCAGGCCTTGGCCGAGGCCCTGGTCTTTGGTGAAAAGATGGGCCTGCCGGCGGACAAGATTCTTGAGGTTCTCGACTCCGGCGGCGTTGCCTCCCCCCTCTTCCACTCCAAGGGGCGCAGCATCGCCCGCGGGGACTTCACCCGCAACCTCGCCCTCAAATACGTGCACGAGCATCTCGAATTGGTTCTCGAGGCCGCGCGCAAGGCCAACCTCTTCCTCCCCGGCGCCGAAAGCGCCTGCCGCCTCTATGCCCAGGGCGAAAAGGACGGCCGCGGCGAGGAAGACTTCTCGGCGGTGATCAAGGTGCTGCGCAAGTAACTGCTTCTCTCCTGCAATATCAAGAGGGCGACCCTGACGGGGTCGCCCTCTTGAGTTAAAATCTGGTCTGACTGAGGTCGCAACGACCCGCCTCCCCTGTCTTTCTGCCTTACTCCCTCCCCTTTAGCCACAGACTCCGCAGCGATGGCACCCCGGCACACAACGTGACGTCAATTCCCCGAGTTGCGCTCGCTGGTATTCACGCCAGAGATGACTACGACTGACCCCGCTGTCGAGTACTTCCCAGGGGAAATGTTCGTCTTCCCCGCGTTCACGGGTGACGAAAAAGCCCGGATCGAGATCGACTTCGCGGCAGGCGGCGCGCAGGTTTTTCCCGGATGCCAGGATCGGCAACGTTGCCCCGACCCGGCGGTCGCCACGGGCGAAAAAGGCCTGGAGGACCGCCGCGCGCAGCGACTCGCAGATCATCTCGACATTGCCGATGCGACTGATGGCGGAGCGCAGCTGTTTGAGGCGACCTTCGAGGATTTTTTCGTCGGCCATCGCTGCCCACTGCAAGGGAGTGAAGGGCTTGGGGATGAAAGGGTTGAAGGAGAGGGTGATGTGGCCGAGGCGACCGCGCTTCTTCCCTTCGGCAAGCCAGACTTCGCGGATACGACCGATGAGGGTGAGGAGTTCGTCCATGTCGGCGGCGTTCTCCGTCGGCAGACCGAGGAGAAAATAGAGCTTGAGATTGGGAATCCCCCCGACCGCCAGGAGCTGCACCGCCCGCAGAATCTGCTCCTCACCGATTCCCTTGTTGATGAGATCGCGCAGCCGCTGACTCCCCGCTTCCGGGGCCAGGGCAACGGTGCGGTGGCCGCTGGCGGCGAGGGCGGCGACCTCCTCTTCTGTCAGGGCATCGAGGCGCAGGCTGGAGACCGAGACCGCGCCGTCGCGTTCGAGAATCGCCGCCTGCAAGGCGCCGATCTGGCTGTAATCGGAGACGGCAGCGCCGACCAGCCCCTGTTTCTTGCGCGCGCAGAGTCCCGCTTCGATCTGGCCGACGAGATTGGCCAGGCTGCGCTCGCGCGGCGGCAGGTAGAGGAAGCCGGCGGCGCAGAAGCGGCAGCCGCGCGAGCAGCCGCGGGAGACCTCGGTCAGGGCCATGTCGCCGAATTCGGTGGCACTGGTGGTGATAAAGGAGCGACTCGGCGAGGCGTCGAGATCGGCCAGCCACTGCCGCGCCACCCGCGGCGGCGCCGGCGGCGTCGCCCGGTAGCCGGCAATGGTACCGTTGATAGCGTAGTCGATCTGATAGAGGGAGGGGACATAGAGCCCGGGGAGCTGCGCCAGGGCAGCAAGGAGAGCCGGACGGGGGCCGCCGGCGCGCAGGACAGCGATCAGCCCGGGGAGGAGTGGTTCGGCCTCGCCGACGGCAAAGGCATCGAAGATCTCCGCCAGCGGCTCGGGATTGAGAAAGGCGCAGACCCCGCCGCAGAGGAGGAGGGGATGGCGGGCCTCGCGCTGTGCCGCCCACAAAGGCAAGCGGCCGAGTTCGAAGAGGGTCGGCAGGTGGAGGTAATCGTTCTCGAAGGAGATGGAGAAGGCGACGAGGTCGAAGTCGGCCAGAGGGTGGCCGCTCTCCAGGGAGAAGAGGGGATAGCCGGTGGCGCGGTGTTCCTTGAGGTCATCGGGATCGGGGAGGAAGAAGCGTTCGCAGAGGCAGTCGTCGCGGCTGTTGAGGAGATGGTAGACGGTGAGAAAACCGAGGTTGCTCATGGCCTGGTGGTAGGTATTGGGGAAGACCAGGGCCACCGTCAGCCGTCCCCCCCAGGGGTTGGCCGCCGCGCCGTCTTCCGCCGCCAGCCGCTGGCGGGCTTTGTCGATGAGGGTGCGGGACATCTGTCGCTTTCTACGAGGGGAATATCGGGCTGGTCGATCTTACCTTATACCAACGGACGCACCAAAGAAAAAGGGACCGCACGATGCGGTCCCTGCAGACGAGGGAGTCGTCATTTCACTTCATACATCATCACTTCCCCCGCACTACGCCGGGCGGAGAACCGGCGCGAAGGGAGTGGTGCAGCTGCAAGAGGCTCGCGATCTTCAGCCCCGTTGTTGTTGTCCTCCCGACACAACAGACTGCGTCGGGAATTTCTTTTTCCTCGACCTTTAATCGACGCGCTTGCGCAGAAAGGTCGGGATCTCGTATTCGGCATCGTCACCGGCGCTGGCGCTGACGGCGGCGCGCAGCCCGACGGGAGCATCTTTTTGCTGATTGCGGATGAAGGTCGGCACGTCGCGATCGACCTTGTTCAGGGGGATGGCCCCTTTCAGGCGAATCTCGTCATGGCCGCGCCGACCCTTTTCAAAGCAGTTGCCGAAACCGGTGGCGATGGCGGTGACCTTGATCGTCTCCCCCATCTCCTCGTCGATGGCGAGGCCGATGATGATGTTGGCGTCTTCGTGGGCCTTTTCGTGGATGACGCGGGAGACTTCGTTGAAGTCGTCCATGGTCATGCTCGCCGAGCCGCTGACGTTGACCAGAATCCCCTTGGCCCCGGAGATGTCGATCTCCTCCAGCAGGGGACTGCTGATCGCCTGCTGGGCCGCCTCGGTGGCGCGTTTTTCGCCGGAGGCGACACCGATCCCCATGATCGCCATGCCGCGCACGCTCATGACCGCACGGACGTCGGCGAAGTCGACGTTGATCAGGCCTTCGGTGGTGATGAGGTCGGAAATCCCCTGCACCGCCTGACGCAGCACGTCGTCGGACGGTTTGAAGGCGTCGAGGATCCCCATGTTCTTGCCGGCGAGACCGAGGAGGCGGTCGTTGGGGACGACGATGAGGGAATCGACGACCTCCTTGAGGGCGAGAATCCCTTCCTCGGCCTTGGTCGAGCGCTGCTTCCCTTCGCGGGAGAAGGGGCGCGTCACCACGCCGACGGTGAGGGCGCCGACTTCGCGGGCGACCTCGGCGATGATCGGGGCGGCGCCGGTGCCGGTGCCGCCGCCCATGCCGGCGGCGATGAAGACCATGTCGGCGCCTTTGAGGATTTCGGCGAGGCGGGCGCGATCCTCCAAGGCCGCCTCACGGCCGATCTCGGGGTTGGCGCCGGCGCCGAGGCCCTTGGTCAGTTTGCCGCCGAGCTGCACCTTCATCGGCGCCGCACTGCGGCGCAAGGCCTGGGCATCGGTGTTGGCGGCGATGAACTCGACGCCGCCGACCTTGGCCGCGATCATGGTGTTGATGGCGTTGTTGCCGCCGCCGCCGACGCCGATGACCTTGATTTTCGCCGTCTGGTCCACTGTCTCGTCAAACTCGAACATGACTCCCTCACTTTCGGCTGTGCCGGTCGCCGGTTCTCCGCCTGCGACCGCCGGGTTGACTAACCATTCCACGACAATATGGCATCGGTCCGACGCGCTCAGAAGAACTCGCCGAACCACTCTTTCATGCGTTTGGTGATACTGCCGAAGGTATCCTTCTGGCCGCGGCTGAAATTCTTTACCTCGACGTTGCGGCTGCCGTACTTGACCAGACCGACGCCGGTGGCATAGACCGGCGAGTTGACGACGTCGATGAGCCCGCCGATATCCTGCGGCGAACCGCGCCGCACCGGCAGATTGAAGATCTGCTCGGCCAGCTCCGGCATGCCGGCGAGGATGGAGGTGCCGCCGGTGAGGACGATGCCCGAGGCGATGAGATCCTCGTAGCCGCTCTTGACGATTTCGCGGTTGACCAGGGTGAAGATCTCCTCGACCCGCGGCTCGAGAATCTCGGCGAGGAGCTGGCGCGAGAGGACCCGCGGTTCCCGCCCGCCGACAGAAGGTACCTCGATCGTCTCGGTCTTGCCGACCATGGAGGTGAGACAGCAGCCGTAGGCCTGCTTGATCTTCTCGGCCTCGGCCATCGGCGTGCGCAGGCCGACGGCGATGTCGTTGGTCAGGTGGTTGCCGCCGAGGGAGAGGACCGAGGTGTGCTTGATCGCTCCGTCGACGTAGATGGCGATGTCGGTGGTGCCGCCGCCGATGTCGATGAGGGCGACGCCGAGTTCCTTCTCGTCGGCGGCGAGGACCGCCTCGCTCGAAGCCAGTTGCTCGAGAACGATATCGGCGACATCGACCCCGGCGCGGTTGCAGCTCTTGACGATATTCTGCGCGCTCGCCACCGCCCCGGTGACGATGTGGACCTTCGCCTCCAGGCGCACGCCGCTCATGCCGAGGGGCTCGCGGATGCCATCCTGGTCGTCGATGATGAACTCCTGGGGGAGGATGTGGATGACTTCGCGATCCATGGGGATGGCGATGGCCTTGGCCGCGTCGATGACCCGGCGCAGGTCGTCGGCATTGACCTCGCGATTTTTGATGGCGATGATCCCCTGGGAGTTGAAGCCCTTGATATGCCCCCCGGCGATGCCGGCAAAGACCGACTTGATCTCGCAGCCAGCCATGAGTTCGGCTTCCTCGATCGCCTTGCGGATGGCGCCGACGGTGGCTTCGATGTTGATCACCACCCCCTTGCGCAGGCCTTTGGAGGGGCTGGTGCCGATACCGACAATATCGAGACCGTCCTCGGTGAGGTTGCCGACGATGGCGCAGATCTTGGTGGTGCCGATGTCGAGGCCGACAATGATGTTCTCGCGTCCGCTGCTCATGGGTTATCCCTTCCGCCCTGGATTGTCCTCTTTACTGAGGGTGAGGCTGGCGTCGACCTTGACAATGACCCGGTCGACGACATTGAGATCGATGGACTGCAGTACCGCGAAACGCGGCACCAGTTCGGTATAGATACTTTCCAGCCGGTCGAGCTTGTCACTGAAATCGGAAAAACCAAGCCGCACCGGAATGCCGCCGAGGAGGGTGTAGAGAGCGAAACCTTCCACCGGATCGATGCGGATCTCGGAGACCTGGTCGAGACCGAAGACCCGCCGCTTGCCCAACTCCTGCAGCAGTGCCATCGCCTCCCCGAGCAGGCGCTTGGCTTCCTCCGGCTGATCGAGGAGATACTGGCGGTCGATGCCGGTAACGACCGGGTAGTCGACGCGATCGCCGAGGCCGAGGGGCTTGAAGACCGTCCCGTCGCGCCCGACATAGTAGAGACAGCCGAGATTGGCCACCGCCACCGGCACGTGCTCGCTGACGCGGATGACGATGTCGCGGGGGAAGACCCGCTCGACCCGGGCATCGGCGATCCAGGGATTCTCGGCGATCTTGCGGCCGATGAGTTCAAGATCGAGGCTGAAGATGTTCATCCCCGGCTGGATGTCGGAAAGCTCGCGGATATCGTCGGCCGCCACCCGCTGCATGTTCTCGACCCGGATCGTTTCGACCCGGAAGAAGCGCGAATCGGTGACGACCTCCCAGAGCATCAGTCCCCCGACCACGGTCAACGCCGCGCCGCCGCAGACCACTCCGACGGTGAAGGTGCGCTGGAGGATCTTGGTCCAGTCGCGCGGCTGCCGCTCGTCGAGGCAGCGGTTCTCCCGGCGCTTGAAAGGGATAGCGAGCAGTGCCAGCCAGCGGAAGAGTTTTTTCCAGTCGCGGGGCTGCCGCACCGGGACGCGCCGGTTGGCTTTGAACTTTTGCGGTCTTCGCTCTTTCAGATCGCGCATGTTACCCCTTGCCGCCGTTGTGCTACTTGCTCAGTCCCGCACCGTCCAGGATCCGTTGCGTCAGTTCAGCGAAAGAGATACCGACATGCCCCGCCGCCTTGGGCAGCAGGCTCGTTTCCGTCATCCCCGGGATGGTATTGACCTCCAGACAGAAGATCTCGGCGCCGCGCACCATGAAATCGATGCGTGCCGCGCCGCTGCAGCCGACCGCCCGGTAGGCGGCGACAGCCGCCTGCTGCAGCCGCTCGTAGACGGCGGCGGCGAGGGGGGCGGGGAGGAGATATTCGGTGCGGCCGACGGTGTACTTGTTGGTGTAATCGTAAAACCCTTCCTTGGGGACGACCTGGATGATCGGCAGGACGGTGCCGTCGATGACGGCGACGGTGACTTCCGCCCCGGCAATGAACTCTTCGACCAGGATCGTCGAATCATGGCGCAGCGCCTCAGCGAAACCGGCCGCGAGTTCGGCGCGATTGCGGACGATGCTGATGCCGATGGTCGAGCCTTCCCGCGCCGGCTTGACCACAAGAGGGAAAGGACCGCATTGCCCCAGGAAGGAATCCCGCTCTTCGCCCCGCCTGTAGACGCGGAAGGCGGGGGTCGGCAGACCGTGATAGAGGAGCATCTGCTTGGTCGCCACCTTGTCGATGGCGAGGCTGGAAGCGAGGACGCCGCTGCCGGTGTAGGGGATGGCGAGAAGTTCGAGGAGCCCCTGCACCGTCCCGTCTTCGCCGAAGCGCCCATGCAGGGCGATAAAGGCGACGTCGGCGCCGGCGCCGGCGAGTTGCGCCGGCAGTTCGCGGCTGACATCGATGGGAACGACACGGTAGCCGGCCGAGGTCAGTGCCGTCGCCACCGCCTTGCCGGTGCGCAGCGACACTTCGCGCTCGGCCGAGAGCCCGCCCATGAGAACGGCAATCGTCTTTTGTTTCAGTTCATCTCGCGTCATCGTTGCCTCGCTCAAACCTTGGTCTTTTGCAGATTGGCAAAGTCTTCGCCGACCTGCCACACATTCCCCGCTCCCAGGGTGATGACGATGTCCCCCGGCCGCACCACATCGCTCAAATGCTTGACCACCACTTCCCGCTCGCCGAGGTAATGGACGTCGCGATGACCATGCCCGGCAATGGCGGCGGCAAGCTGCTTGGCATCGACCCCGGGGATGGCATCTTCGCCGGCGGCATAGACATCCATCACCACCAGATGATCGGTCTGATAAAAGGCGGTGGTGAATTCCTGAAACAGTGCCGCGGTGCGGCTGTAGCGGTGCGGCTGAAAGACCGTCACCAGGCGCCGGTTCCACCCCCCCCGGGCGGCGGCGAGGGTCGCCTTGATCTCGGCCGGGTGGTGGCCGTAGTCGTCGACGACCATGATCCCGCCCCCATCGTACTTGATCTGAAAACGGCGCTGCACCCCGCCGAAATCGCGGAAACCCTCGGCGATGACGGCAAAGGGGAGTTGCAACTCCATCGCCACCGTCGTCGCCGCCAAGGCGTTGAGGACATTGTGCCGGCCCGGCATCTTGAAGGCGAGGCGGCCGAGCACCTTGTCCTTGTGGTTGACGGTGAAGCTCGTCTTGAGGCCGTCATGCTCGACTTCGCTGGCGTAGAGGTCGGCCTGGGCCGAGAAGCCGTAAGTGGCGAAACGCTTCTTCACCAGCGGAATGATCGACTGGATGTTGGGATCGTCGAGGCAAAGGACGGCGAGTCCGTAAAAGGGGACTTTGTTGATGAAATCGACAAAGGTTTCCTTGATCTGGTCGAGGTCGCGGTAGTAGTCGAGATGGTCGGCGTCGATATTGGTGACGACGGCGATGGTCGGCGATAGCTTGAGAAAAGAACCGTCCGATTCGTCGGCCTCGGCGACGAGGAACTTCCCCTGGCCGAGCTTGGCGTTGGAGCCGAGAAGGTCGAGGCGCCCGCCGATGACCGAGGTCGGATCGACGCCGCCATGGGAGAGGACGGTGGCGACCATGCTCGTCGTCGTCGTCTTGCCGTGGGTGCCGGCGATGGCGATGCCGTATTTCATCCGCATCAGTTCGGCCAGCATCTCGGCCCGCGGAATGACCGGGATCAGGCGGCGGTGGGCTTCGAGGAGCTCGACGTTGTCGGCCCGCACCGCCGTCGAGGTGACGACGACATCGGCCTGCTGCAAATTTTCGGCGCGGTGGCCATAACTGACGACTCCGCCGAGGTCGCATAAGCGGCGGGTGATCTCCGACTCCTTGAGATCGGAGCCGGAGACCTGATAACCGAGATTGATGAGGACCTCGGCGATGCCGCTCATGCCGATGCCGCCGATGCCGATGAAATGGATGTTGCGGATACGTCCGTACATCTCTTAAACCCTTTCCAGGATGGTGCGACATTCTTTCAGGATCACTTCAGCGGCCTGGGGCTTGCCGAGGGAACGGGCGATATCGGCCATCTGCAGCAATCGCGGACGGTCGTCGAGGAGCCCGGCCAGCAACTGCCCGAGAACTTCCCCGGTCATCCCCTTCTGCTCCAGCAGCAGTGCCGCCCCCTGCCGCGCCAGGGCCCGGGCATTGGCGCTCTGATGGTCGCCGGCGGCAAAGGGAAAGGGGACCAGCACCGCCGGACGCCCGCAGGCGGTCAGTTCGGCGATGGTCGTCGCCCCGGCCCGGCAGAGGACGAGATGGCTGCGCCGGTAGGCGGCGGCCATGTCGTTGATGAAGGGGACGACCTTTGCCTCATCCCAGCCGGCACTGCGGTAACCGGCGGCGATGCGTTCGTGGTCGTCGCTGCCGGTCTGGTGGACGATCCCCAGCTTCCCCCGCAGCGAAGCGAGAAAGGGCAAGGCCTCGATAACCGCGTTGTTGATGGCGCGGGCGCCGCGACTGCCGCCGAAGATCAGCAACTGGGCAGCGCCCTCGGCGAGGCCCGGGCACTCGGTCATGCCGGCGCGGACCGGGTTGCCGGTGACGATGGTCGCCCCGGTGTGAAAGGCACTCTCGGCTTCGGCGAAGGAGAGGCAGATACGCTCGGCCCAGCGCGCCAGCAAGCGGTTGGTCAGCCCCGGCCAGGCATTCTGTTCGTGAATCAGATAGGGCAGTCCCCGCCATTTGGCCGCCAGCAGCACCGGCGCCGAGGCATAACCGCCGACGCCGATGACGAGGTCGGGGCGAAAATCGTCGAGGATGGTCAGGGACTGGCGGACACTGCGCGCCAATTGCGGCAACACGGCGAGCTTTTCGCCGAGGCCGCGGCCGACAAAGCCCTCGATGTCGATGGTACGTAACGGCAAACCCAGTTCCGGCAGGACCCGGGCTTCAATGCCGCGATCGGTTCCGACAAAGAGAACCTCGGCCCGCCACTCCTCGGCGAGAAACTTTTGCGCCAGGGCCACCGCCGGGAAGAGATGGCCGCCGGTACCGCCACCGGCCAGGAGGATTCTCATGCCCCCTCCTGCGACCGGCTCTGCCGGGAGATATTGAGGAGGATGCCGACGGCCAGCAAGGTACAGAGGAGACTCGAACCGCCATAGGAGATGAAGGGGAGGGTCAGCCCCTTGGTCGGCACCAACCCCATGACCACGGCGATATTGACAAAGGCCCCGAGGCCGAGGAGGAAACTGAGGCCGAAGGCGAGATGGCGACCAAAGTCGTCAGGGGCGTTGAGGGCGGTGCGCAGACCGCGCAGGACCAGGACAAGAAACATCGCCGCGGTGACGAAGACCCCGACATAGCCGAGCTCCTCGCCGATGACCGAAAAGATGAAGTCGGTATGGGCCTCGGGAAGGTAGAAGAGCTTCTGTTTGCTCTCGCCGAGGCCGTTGCCGACCAATCCGCCGGTGCCGAAGGCGATCCAGCTCTGGATGATTTGAAAACCGTCGCCGGTCGGATCCTGCCAGGGATCGAGATAGACCATGACCCGTTTGAGGCGGTAGGCTTTGTGCACAATCGCCCAGCCGATGAAGGGGAGAGCGAGAATGGCAACGCCGAAGAGATAGGAGAGTCGCGTCCCCGCCGCCAGCAACATGGTCATGGCGACGACGCCGAGGGTCAGGGCGCTGCCGAGATCGGGCTGCAGCAGCAACAGGAGCAGGAGCATGGCCAGGACGACCATGTAGGGGACGAAGCCGAGCTTGAAGTCGCGAATCTTGTCTTTCTTCTTCGCCAGGGAGTGGGCCATGTAGAGGATCAGGCCGAGCTTGGCCACTTCTCCCGGCTGAATCGTCACCGGACCGAGGCGCAGCCAGCGCGTCGCCCCGCCGGCGCGGCTGCCGAGCCCGGGGATGAAGACGGCCAGCAGCAGCAGGGCGCAGAAGAAGAGGAAGGGAAGCGCCAGCCGGCGCAGGTGGTGGTAATCGACCCTCATCGCCACGGTCATGACGAGAAAGCCGGCGATGGCATAGATCGTCTGCCGCTTGAGAAAATAGAGGCCGTCGCCGTGATAACGCTTGACCGCCATGACCGAGCTGGCGGAATAGACCATGACGATGCCGAAACAGGTCAGGGCCACGGCCAGGAGGAGGAGGGTGCTGTCGAACTCGCGCTTTTCGCTCATCGCCCCTCCTCGCCCCTTGCAGGGAGTGCCAGAACCGCCCGGGTGAAGACCTCGCCGCGCTCGACGTAACCGGAGAACATGTCGAAACTCGAACAGCCCGGAGAGAGGAGGACGGAACCGCCGGCCGGCGTGACTTCCCGGGCCAGCTGAACCGCTTCTTCCAGGGACGCCGCCCGGCGTGTCGTCGTCAGGTGACCGAGGGCGGCGGCGATACGGTCGGTCGCCTGGCCGATGAGGACCAGAGTGGTCACCTTCTCCTTGATCAGCGGGGCGAGGGGGAGGTAATCGCCCCCCTTGTCCTTACCGCCGGCGATGAGGGTGACCGGACGGTTCAGGCCGGCCAGGCTCTTGACAACGCTGCCGACATTGGTCCCCTTGGAATCGTTGTACCAGGTCACCCCGTCGAGAACCCGCACCACGCGCATGCGATGCTCGAGTCCGGCAAAAGCGCAGGCGGTTTGCCAGGCAAGCGCGGCCGGGCAGCCCGCAAGGAGGGGGGGCAGCAGCGCCGCCATGACATTCTCCAGGTTGTGCGTCCCCCGCAACTGTAGTTCGGCCGCGGCGAAGCGGACTTCCCTCCCGGCATGGCGCCAGACCAGAGCCGTTCCGTCGAAACCGATCCCCTCGGGGAGGAGACGCCGGGAGGAGAAATAGACCCGCCGCGGGGCAATGGCCGCCGTCGCCGAAAGAACCAGAGGGTCTTCGGCATTGAGGATGGCGACGTCGTCCGCGGTCATCCTTTCGAAAATCCGCAGCTTCGCCGCGACATAGGCGGCCATGTCGGGATAGCGGTCGAGGTGGTCTTCGGTGAGATTCAACAACAAGCCGTAACGCGGGTGAAATTGGTCGATGGCCTCGAGTTGGAAGGAGGAGATCTCGGCGACGATCCAGTCCCAGTCGTCTCTCTTAGTCGCCTCGATCAGGGGGGTACCGAGATTGCCGCCGACAAAGGTCGTTTTGCCCCAGGCGGCGAAGATCTCGCCCATAACTGTCGTCGTCGTCGATTTGCCGTTGGTACCGGTGATCGCCACCAGCGGCGCGGTGCAATCACGCGCGGCGATTTCGATCTCGCCGAGAACCGGCACGCCGGCGGCGGCGGCGGCGATCAGAGCGGGGACGTCGAGGGGAACGCCGGGGCTGATGACAACCAGATCGGCGGCGACAAAACGGGCGGTGGCATGGCCGCCGAGATCGAGCTCGACGCCGGCGGCCACCAGCGGTGCCAGCCCGGCTATGGCTGCGGCCTGGCGGCGGTCGGAAAGGAGGACCCTGGCTCCCCGCTGGCAAAAATAGGTGCAGAGAGCGAGTCCGGTACCACCGGCGCCGACCACCACCACCTGCATGTCGCGGTAAGAGCGTTTCATGTCATCTCAACTTGAGGGTGGAGAGAGCGACCAGCGCCAGAATGATGCTGACAATCCAGAAACGCACGATGATCTTCGGCTCCGGCCACCCCTTGAGTTCAAAATGATGATGGATCGGCGCCATGCGGAAGATGCGCTTGCCATAGAGGCGGAAGGAGGTGACTTGGGCGATAACCGAGAGGGCCTCCATGACGAAGATGCCGCCGACAATGACGAGGACGATCTCCTGTTTGGTGATGACGGCGATGGTGCCGAGGGCACCGCCAAGGGAGAGGCTGCCGACATCGCCCATGAAGACCTGGGCCGGGTAGGTGTTGAACCAGAGGAAACCGAGGCCGGCGCCGACCATGGCGCCGCAGAGGACCGCCAGTTCGCCGGCACCGGGGACGGCACTGATCTGCAGGTACTCGGCAAGTTTGGCGTTACCGGCCAGGTAGGCGAAGAGCATGTAGGTCCCCGAGGCGATGATCATCGGCCCGATGGCGAGTCCGTCAAGACCGTCGGTGAGGTTGACGGCGTTGCCGGAACCGACCACCACCAGCATGGCGAAGAGGATGTAGAAGAGGCCGAGATCGGGGTGCAGCGCCTTGAAAAAGGGGAAAGCCAGGGTCGTCTTGAACCCGGGGTGGAGGTAGAGCAAGACCCCGGCCGCCAGCGAAATCAGCATCAACCAGACCATCTTCTGCCGGGCCGAGAGTCCATCGCTGTTCTTCTTTTTGACCTTGCGCCAGTCATCGACGAAACCGACAGCGCCAAATCCGATCGTCACCAGCAGCGTCACCCAGACGTAAAGGTTGGTCAGGTCGGCCCAGAGGAGGGTCGGCAGGACAATGGCGAGGAGGATCAAGGTGCCCCCCATGGTCGGGGTCCCCTCTTTCTTGAAATGCGACTCGGGGCCGACCTTGCGGATACTCTGGCCGATCTGGTGCTCCGAGAGCTTGTTGATCAGCCACGGCCCGAGGATGAAGGAGATAACCAGGGCGGTAATGGCGGCATAGATGGTGCGGAAGGTGATGTACTTGAAGACGTACAGCGCCGAAAAGTGCGTATGCAGCGGATAGAGCAGATGATAGAGCATCTGTGGTGTCCTTTGCCTCTAGTTCCCCGGCCCGGCCGGAAAGCTCATCCCTGACAGTGCCGACGAAATCCGTTCCATCCGCATCCCCCGCGAACCTTTGACCAGAACGCGGTCGCCGCCGCGCAACTCGTGCCGCAGCAGCTCGATCGCGGCTTCATGGCTCCCCGGCAGCAGGACCTGAGCTGCCGCCAAACCGCCCTTGCGGGCGCCCGCGGCCACCGCCTCGGCCTGGGCGCCGAGGACAACGAGAAGATCGACGCGGCGGGCCGCCTCGACGCCGATCTCGTAATGCATCGCAGCCGTCCCCTCACCGAGTTCCAGCATGTCGCCGAGAACGGCGACCCGCCGCCCGCCGCCGCCAACCGTTTCGTCCAGCGCCACGAGGGCCGCACGCATGGAGAGGGGATTGGCGTTGTAGCTGTCTTCGAGGAGGAGGAGATCGCTATCGAGGAGGAGGACTTCCATGCGCCCCTTGCCGGCTCGAAAGGTTTCGAGGCCGCGGACGATGAGATCGGGCGCGACCCCCAGGGCGGTCGCCGCGGCCGCGGCAGCGAGGGCATTGGCGACGTTGTGGCGGCCGGCACATTGCAGGGTCACGCTCCGCGTCCCCTGCGGCAGCAACAGGCGGAAACCGACGGTGGCGCCGCTGACGGTTACCGCTTCGCCGCGAATCTCGGCCTGCGGTGAGGCGCCGAAGAGGAGCCGGCGCACGCCGTTGGCCACCGGCAAACCGGCAACGCGCGGGTCGTCGGCATTGATGACGGCCGTCCCCCCTGGTGGCAATGCGATGAAGAGTTCCCCCTTGGCCCGCGCCACCCCTTCCAGGGTTTTCAGCGTCTCCAGATGGGCGGGTCCGACGTTGGTGATGATGCCGACCGACGGCGTCGCAATCTCGGCCAAGCGGGCGATTTCCCCCCGTTCGCTCATCCCCATTTCGAGGACGGCCCAGCGATCTGCCTCCTTGAGGGCAAAGAGGGTCAGGGGCAAGCCGACCAGGTTATTGAGGTTCCCCGCCGTCTTCAGCCCCGGTCCGGTCTGGGCGAGGATCGCCGCCAGCATCTCCTTGGTCGTCGTCTTCCCCGAGGAGCCGGTGACTGCCACCAGTGGCAGGGCGAACTGGGCGCGCCAGGCGCGGGCCAATTCGCCAAGGGCACGCAGGCTATCGCCAACTTCGATCTGCGGGATGGGCAGGTCGGCTACCGGGCGTTCGCACAAAGCCGCGGCCGCCTCCCCTGCGGCGGCGACTCCGAGAAAGGCATGCCCGTCAAAATTGGGGCCGCGCAAAGCGACAAAGAGCTCACCGGGAGCGATCTTGCGACTATCGGTGGAAACGCCGGCAACACTCCCCCGGGCTGTTGCCGGATGGAGGCGCCCGCCGGTCGCACGGACAATCTGGGCAAGATCGAAATTCATCGGGAACTCCGGGACAGGGCCAGTCGCAACTCTTCACGATCGTCGAAATGGAACTTTTCCCTGCCGATGATCTGATAATCCTCATGTCCCTTCCCCGCGACCAGCAAGACATCGCCCGGGCGCAGGGCGGTCACGGCCAAGGCAATGGCGGCTCGGCGGTCGGGGACGACGACATAGCCCCGGCCGACGCCACGCAGGGCTTCGGTCTCGCTCCAGGCCCGCGCATGAACCCGGGCCACCCCCTGGCAAATCTCGGCGATGATCGCCTGCGGGTCCTCCGTGCGCGGATTGTCCGAGGTCACGATCGCCAGATGCGACATGCGGGCACAGATCTCACCCATGACCGGACGCTTGCGGCGATCCCGGTCGCCGCCACAGCCGAAAACAGTGAGGATCCGCTGTGGCTGCAATGCGGCGACAGTCGTCAGGACCTTGTCGAGGGCGTCGCCGGTATGGGCGTAATCGACGAGGATCTGGGCACCGCGCTCGTTTTCCACCCGCTCCAGACGACCCGGCACCTGCGGCGCCCGCGCCAGGCCTTGGGCGATCTGCTCCAGAGTAAGGTCGAGAACCTGGGCGGCGGCGATGGCCCCGAGGAGGTTCTGCAGATTAAAGCGCCCGAGGAGGGGCGAGTGCAACGTCAACACCCCCTGGGGCGTCAGGATCGTCCCGTGAATCCCCTCCAGAGTCACAGCCACCTCCAGCGGCCGCACCTGGGCATCCGCCGCCAGGCCGAAGGTCACGGCCAGCGGCAGTTCGTTCGCCAGCCGCCGGCCGTAACTGTCATCGACAGAAATGACGGCGCGGCCGCCCACCGCCGGCAGGATCTCGACGAAGAAGCGCCGCTTGCTGGCGAAGTAACGCTCCATGTCGCCATGATAATCGAGATGCTCGGGGGTCAGGTTGGTGAAGATGCCGGCGGCAAAGCGGATCCCGTCGATGCGAAACTGATCGAGGGCATGGGACGACACCTCCATGATGGTAGTATCGGCCCCGGCGGCGACAAAAGTCGCGGCCGTGGCGAGGAGTTCCAGGGCATCGGGAGTGGTGTGCGCAGCGGCTAGAATCTTGTCGCCGAAACGATAGCTGACGGTACCGAAGACCGCGGGGCGACGACCGGCGGCGACCAGAATCGCTTCGAGCAGATAGGTCGTCGTGGTCTTGCCGTTGGTCCCGGTAATGCCGACGACCGCTCCCTGCCGGCCGGGGTCGCCGAACCAGCGCGCCGCTACCAGCGCCAGGGCCCGGCGGGTATCGGCAACCAGTACACCCGTGACCCCGGCGGGCAAAGCCCGTTCCTCTTCCGCGAAAACGACCGTGGCGCCGGCAGCGACGGCCTGAGCGATAAAGTTGTGGCCATCCGCCACCCCCCCCCGTAACGCAAAAAAGGCCGTTCCGGGAACGACCTGCCGCGAATCGTGACACAGGGTGACGACATCGACCTCGGTCGAACCGGTCACATTGAGGAGCGAAAGGGGCTGAAGGAGGTCTTTAAGTCTCATTGGTAGAGGCAGTTTCCCTTGATTAATGTGTCACTGTCAAGAGCTCTTCGGCCGGTGCCGCCAGCCGCACCCAGGTCTCGCCGCCGTAGGCGATGGGTTGCCCCGGCGGAGGGGCCTGATCGACCACGCGGCCGCTTCCGACCAGACGGATATTGAGGCCGCTCCGCGCCATTTCACGCAGCACTTGCCGGCTGCTCAACCCGACGAAATTCGGCATCAGCGGCGCATCGTCGGGATTGTCGATCGGCTCTGCCGGCAGTTCGTCGGGCAGGCTTTCCGTCTCAACCACCAGCGGTAGCGGGTAGTCCTGGGCCGGCACCGGCAGTGTTGGCTGAACGTTGAGATATTGCATCGCCTGAGCGGCAAAACGCGAAAAGATCGGGGCCGCCACCAGTCCGCCATAGACCTGATCGGACGGTTCGTCAACCATGACCAGCACGACCAGTCGCGGCGCTTCGGCCGGAAGGAAGCCGACAAAGGAAGAGACCCTCTTGTCGGCCGAATAACCACCGGTGACCGCATCGACCTTCTGCGCCGTGCCGGTCTTGCCGGCAACGCGAAAGCCGGGAACGGCCGCCAGAATCCCGGTCCCCTTCTTTTCCGTTACGGTCACCATCATCTCCCGGACCTGTGTCGCGACCTCGGGGGAGACAACCTGACGTAAGACCTTGGGACTCCGCTGCTCGACGGTTTCACCATTGCCGTCGACGATGTGGTCGACGACATAGGGTTGCATCAGCACCCCGCCATTGGCGATGGCACCGACGGCCGAGGCGAGTTGCAGCGAGGTCACCGTCACCCCCTGACCGAAGGAGATGGCCGCCAGGTCGGCCTCAAACCACTTGCCTGGACGGCGCATGAGGCCACCGCTCTCACCCGGCAGATCGACCCCGGTAGCTGACCCGAAGCCAAAGGCACTGAGATAGCGGTGATAGCGCTCGCGCTCAAGCATCTTGCCGATCTTGGCCGAGCCGATATTGGAACTGTACTGGAGAATCTCTTTCGGGGTGAGCCGGGCATAAGGGTGATGGTCATGAATCACCCTCCCCCCGACCTTGAAGGTACCGTTTTCGCAATCGATGGTCTGGCGTTCCTTGAGCAAACCCTCGTTGAGGGCGGCGGCGAGGAGGAAGATCTTGAAGGTCGAGCCCGGCTCGAAGGTGTCGACCAGGGCCCGGTTGCGCCACTGACTCGGCCGATGGTTCTGGAAGGCGTTGGGATTGAATCCAGGCCGGTTGGCCATGGCCAGGACCTGCCCGGTCGCCGGATCGAGGACCACGACCGATCCGGCCTCGGCCCGTGTTGCCGCGATGCCTGCCGCCAACTCCTTCTCGGCCAGATACTGCAGGTTTTTGTCGAGGGTGAGATAGAGGTGGCCACCGGGAGCCACCCCCTCCACCTTGTTGCCGCCGGGCCCGATGCCACGGCCCAGGGCATCGCGCTCGGTGACCAGATAGCCGCCCTGGCCGAGGAGGACACTGTCATATTTGAGTTCGAGCCCCTCCAGCCCCTCGGGATCGAGGCCGGTAAAGCCGATGAGCTGGGCGCCAATCTCGGAGCTCGGGTAATAGCGGCGATGTTCCTTGATGAAGTTGACCCCGGCCAGGTTCAATGCCTTGACCCGGGCACTTTCCGCCGGCGAAACCTGCCGTTTGAGCCAGAGGAAGCTTTTTTTCGAGGTCAGTTTGGTTGCGACCTGTTTTTGCGGCAAATCGAGGGCCAGGGCCAGAGATCGCGCGGCCTCGCCCCCTCCCGCGACTTTTTGCGGCTCGAGAAAGATCGAATCGACTTCGAGACTCAAGGCCAGCTCCTGCCCGTTTCGATCATAGATACTTCCGCGCTGGGGAATCAGGGGAACGACACGCTGATATTGATTTTCCGCCCGTTTGCGCCACTCATCGCGAGCGAGTACCTGCAACTGAAACGCCCGGATGGCGACCAACAGAAAAACGACGACGAAACAACCGCCGATGAAGTAAATGCGGACCCGCGTCCACTTTTCACCTTTGTCCATCACCGGACGCTGATGACCTGGCTTGGATTCGGCAGACGCAAGCCGAGTTCACTGACGGCGACTTGTTCGATGCGCCCGGGATGACGCAGGCTAGCCGCTTCCAAGCGCAGGCGACTCGTCTCCTGCTGGCCGCTGCGCAGTTTGCCTTCCAGGCTGGAAATGCCGTACTCCAGCTGCAGCACCGACAAGCGCGACCAGACAAAGAAAAGGGAAAGGATCAGGAGCAGGGCAATGAAGCCGAGGGTTGGCAGCAGAGGCGGCCGACGCGGAATCTGCGTGGCGAGACGCGGCAGGGAAATGGAAGGGGTCTGAAACATGGCAGCGCCTCCGTGGCGAAAATTGCATACAAAACAGATAATTATGTACTAGTCGTCCTGAGCAACTTTGCGTATCCCCCGCAGTACGGCACTGCGGGCGCGCGGATTACCTTCAACTTCCTCATGGCCTGCCCGCACCCCCTTGCGGGTCAGGGCCTCGGCCCGCGGCGTCAAACCACAACAGCAGATCGGCAGTCCCGGCGGGCAGGTACACGGCTTGAGCAACGACTGAAAATACTGCTTGACGATACGGTCTTCCAGGGAGTGGAAACTGATCACTGCCAGCCGGCCGCCGGGACGCAAACTCTCGAAGCCGGCGGCAATCCCTTGAGTGACTTGATCCAGCTCACCATTGACATAAATCCGCAGGGCCTGAAATACCCTCGTCGCCGGATGTATGCGTCCCGGCACCTTTCCGCCCGGCACCGTCTCTCGCACCAGTTCGGCCAGTTCATGCGTCGTGGTCAGCGCCTTCTGGCCACGGACCTTGACGATACGGCGGGCAATCCGCCCGGCCCAGCGCTCTTCGCCGTAAACCCGAAAAATTCGCGTCAGCTCCTTTTCGTCCCGTCCGTGCAGGACCTCCGCCGCCGTCTCCCCGCGCGTCGGGTCCATGCGCATATCGAGGGGACCGTCGCTGCGAAAGGAGAAGCCGCGATGCCCGGCATCGAGCTGGTAGGAAGAGACGCCGAGATCGAGAAGGAGACCGTCGATTCCGGCGATGCCCAACTCGGCGAGCACCTCCTGCAGCGCGGCGAAGGCCGCGTGACGCAGGACGACGCGATCTCTGAAAGGGGCCAGCACTTCGGCAGCCCTTGCCAGTGCTTCGGGATCGCGATCGAAACCGATCAGCCGTCCGTCAGGTGCCGTCGCTGCGAGAATCAGCCGGGCATGCCCCCCGCCACCGACGGTCCCGTCGACGAAGAGCTCGCCCGGGGCTGGGCGCAACAGTCCGAGAACCTCGTCTGCCAGCACCGAAACGTGCCTGAATACCGTCGCTGTCAAAGAACTAGAATCCCATCTCGGCTACGATCCGGGCATCGGCGCGCAACAGATCGCCCGACCCGCTGGTCACTTGCTCGTAGCGAAGCTGACTGTAAATCTCGATCTTCTCGAACATGCCGAGGACCACCACCTCTTTTTCCAGAGCACCGTGCGTGCGCAAGGACTGGGGAATCTGAATCCGCCCCTGCTTGTCAAAGAGGCATTCGACTGCCGGCGCGATAAAAAACCGGGTCGCCGATTCTTTTTCCGGGCTGGCCGGACGCTTGCGCACCCCTTCGACGACAGTCTGCCAATGCGCCACCGGGTAGGCCGTCAGCCCTCCCTGCAGGTTTTTGGTCAGCACCACACACTCGTCCCCCTGCTGCATCAGCTGCTCCCGGAACTTTGCCGGAATGCTTGCCCGCCCCTTGGGATCGATGGTGTTGTGATATTCGCCGGTAAAGTTCATCGCCTGCCTTTGTTTGGGCCTGTATCCCACTCTTTTACACTTTTTGGGAAATATAGACGCCATCCCCCCTGATGTCAAGAATATTTTCCATTTTTTCAGGGGGTTAATCGATTTCGAGGAGGAACGGAACCGAACCGAGGTAACGGCTGTGCTCCAAGGGAGAACCTATAGGGGAAATGGGCCGAGAAGGGCGAGCCGCCGGCAGGCGAAGAGGCCGGCAAACAAGCAGGATCAGACGCGAAACCGGGGGACGATGACGGGGGGGGGAAGACGACAGGTTTTTACGGCACTTTCAGGTCGGGCGGAAAAGCTCAGGGGATGATGCCGAGGAGTTTGTGGACCTGCAGCAAGTCGGCGGTTTCGGCAACGAGGATGGTCGGGATGCCAAGGGCATTGGCCGGCTTGAGATCGACCTGCTCGCGGTCGCCGACAAAAAGGAAACTCTCGGGCGGGCCGCCGATATTTTCCAGCACCCGACGCAGGGCTTCGGGATCGGGCTTGGGCAGTCGGGAGAATTCGATGGTAAAGAGGCCACGGAACTGGTCCTCGACGCCTAGGAGCGCCAGAATCTTGCGGGTCAGGGGGAGATTGTTGTTGGTGTAGATATACAGTTCGCAACGCGAACGCAGGGAATCGAGGAGCGCACCGAGAACCGGATCGGCCGTCAGGTGACGCTCGGGGCGCACCCTGGACTGGAAGACCCGATGCAACTCACCCACCTCGATCCCGAGTTCGAGACAAGTACGCGTCAGGGTCGGCTCTTCTTCGAGGATTTCGGCGAGACGGCGCCGGGCCGCACGGATCAGCCCGCGCCCTTCTGCGGCCGAAACACCGCGGCTGACGGATACCAGTTCTTCGGCCGCGCGCTCGATCTCCTGGGCGAGTCCGGGAGAAACATACAGGGTCCCGTCCAGATCGAAGACAATGGAGCGAATGGCGTCGGGGGATGTGGGAAGGTGTCGGGTCATATTGTCATCATTCGAGGAAGAACCTTCTTGTCTCCGGTTAACACCACTTTCCTATAACACGCGTACCCCCGATGTCAATTCTTATCGCATTGATTATTCCTGCAATTTCAAGGTAGTTTGCTTCGATTTAAGATGTTTTGCCACGCATTGCGGATCATTGACAAAGAGACCTGACACCCCCAGCAGCAAAAAACGGTCGACCTCGGCCGCGGCATCGATGGTCCAGGGGTAGACTGCCAAACCAGCTGAGCGACATGCCCGCAGAAGAGGGCGGCTCACCAGATCGGCACGCGGATGGTAGCTTTCGGCGCCTGCCGCTACGGCCCGCCGCACCCCGCGCCGCCAGAAACGGGTCTCTCCGAGAAAACCGAGGGAAAGCTCGGGGTCCTGCTGGTGCAGTTGCGTCAGCAGCCGATGATCGAATGAGGAGACCAACACCCGGCTGCGGGGAAAGTCCCGCAGCAAGCGCAACACCGCGGCCCCGGCGGCGGCGGTCTTGATCTCGATGTTGACGCGCAGTCGCTCCCCGGCCCAGGCCAGAACCTGCTCCAGCGTCGGAATCCGCTCCCCGGAAAAAGCCGGAGCAAACCACCCACCAGCGTCAAGAAGAACCAGCTCCGCCGCACTCCAGCGTGCCACCTGACCGTGCCCGTTGCTGGTGCGTTCCAAGGTTTCGTCATGAATGACAACCGGTATGCCGTCACGGCTGAGATGGACATCGAGTTCGATGCCGCCGGCACCGGCACCCTCGGCAGCGCGAAAAGCGGCCAGGGTGTTTTCCGGGGCCACCGCCGAGGCGCCCCGATGGGCCCAGAGAAAAAGGGTTGCCGCCTGCGCTGCCGACCCTTCCGGGCATCGCATCACGGCGCGCCCTGCAGGACCGGGTAGCCGCGCACCTGCCAGCCCATGATGCCGCCGGACATGTTGTAAACCTCGGCATAGCCCTTTTGCGCCAGATAACCGGCAACCTGGGAACTGCGCGAACCGACGGCACAATAAACCACCAGCGGCCGGTTTTGCGGAATTTCACCCTGGCGGGCGAGCACCTGATCGATGGGAATAAGCTGGGCTCCGGCAATGCGGACCTGCATAAACTCTCCCGTCGTCCGCACATCAAGGAGAAAGGGTAGCGGGGCCTTGCTCAGCAGCTCGCGCGCCTCGGCGGGGGAAACATCGCGCACCGGCGCCGCCATCGGCGAAGAGACCAGCAGGAAAAAGCAGAGAGTGGCGGGCAAAAGATATCTACACATAGGGTCGAGCCTCCGTGATAATGGATGAATGCTTCAGGAAAATTGTATTCGCCTTTCAATATGTTTTCCACCCCAAAACTTGTCATTACGACCGAATCATGCCATCATGCCCCGATTTCATCCCCCCTTGGAAGGAGTTCATGAGCATGGATCGCAACCTCGCACTGGAACTGGTCAGAGTCACGGAGTCTGCCGCCCTGGCCTGCGGACGCTGGGTCGGCAAAGGGGATAAGAATTCCGCTGACGAAGCAGCCACCAACGCCATGCGGCGGACCCTCGATTCCATCGGTATCGACGGGACCGTTGTTATCGGCGAGGGGGAAATGGACGATGCGCCGATGCTCTATATCGGTGAGAAGGTCGGCAACGGCTCGGCACCCCAGGTCGATATCGCCGTCGACCCCCTGGAGGGGACCAATATCTGCGCCAAAGGGACAAGCGGCGCCATTACCACCATCGCCCTCGCCCCCCGCGGCGGCTTTCTCAACGCTCCCGACATGTATATGGAAAAGATCGCCGTCGGCCCATCGGCCCGCGGCGCGATCGACATCAATGCCTCGGCCACGGAAAATCTTACGCGGGTGGCCGCCGCTAAAAAATGTTATGTCGAGGATTTGACGGTGGTCATCCTCGATCGTCCCCGGCACGAAAAGCTTGTCGAAGAGATTCGCCGGGCCGGCGCCCGCATTCACCTTATTCAGGATGGCGATGTCGCCCCGGCCGTCGCTGCCGCCGTCGAGGGGAGCGGTGTCGACCTGCTCATGGGGATTGGTGGCGCCCCGGAAGGGGTTCTGGCCGCCGCTGCCCTCAAGTGCATGGGGGGCGACATGCAGGGACGCCTCGTGTTTATGTCGAATGAGGAACGGGAGCGGGCACTGACCATGGGCATCAGCGACTTCGAAAAAGTCTATACCACCGAGGAAATGGCCAAGGGGGACGTTTTTTTTGCCGCGACCGGCGTCACCAACGGCGACCTGCTGCAGGGGGTCCGCTACTACTCCGGCGGCGCCGAAACCCACTCCATCATCATGCGTTCGAGAAGCCGTACTGTACGCTTTGTCACCTCGCGCCACTGCTTCGATTTCAAGCCAGCGTACTGAACAGACCAGAGCTTCCCCGGTGCTCCGCACGAGGGCGGGATAAATGCTTGTCATTTCAGAAACATGCTGATAAAATCCGGCCGTTTTGTGCTTCAATCCGTAGCGAGGGAGTTCCCATGGCAATCATCACCATCTCAAGGGAAATGGGCAGCGGTGGCATCCCCATTGCCCACAGAACAGCGGAAAAACTCGGCTACACCCTGGTCGACGGCGACTCCATTGCCGCAGTGGCCGAAAATTATGGTCTCACTCCGGAGGCCCTCGAGAACGCCGACGAAAAGCCTCCGGCCTTCGTTGAAAAGATCGATGAAAAGGTCGAGACTGACTTCCATCGGGTCGAGCTGATCATTCTCGACTATGCCCTCAAGGGGAACGTGGTGATCTATGGCCGGGGCGGGCAGGATCTGCTCAAAGGGATCAGCAGTGTGCTGCGTGTTCGCGTCATCGCCCCCTTTGATGAACGCGTCGAACGCTGGGCCGAACGCGAGTGGATCGATCCCGATCTGGCCCGCATTCTCGTACGCAAGAGCGACCAGCAGCGCGCCGGGTTCATCCGGTACTACTTCGATCGCGACTGGCAGGATCCCCTCCATTACGATCTCAGCCTCAATACCTCCCGTATTTCCGATGAAACGGCCGTCAAGCTCATCTGCGAAGGGGTCAAGGACAAGAACCTGCAGGAGCACAAGGAAGCCGGCAAGAAATTACTGCAAGACCGTATCCTTGGCAAACGGGCGGAGATAAAGCTCCTTGGCGACGGCATCATCGAAGGCCTGCATCACTATCACTTCCATATTGCCGTCACCGATGGCGTCATCACCCTGGATGGCCATGTCCACAGCAACGAGCAGCATCAGGCTGCCCTCGCGGCCGTGCGTTCCCTCGACGGGGTCAAGAGTATCGACGACCAGTTGGAGGTTCGCCACTATCGTTCAACCCCTTCTGAACACTGAGCCCCATCCCTATCTCCCAGAAAGCCGGCCCACAGGCCGGCTTTCTTCGTAATGACCCTTGTCGAGCCATTTCACCGCGTGCTATTATCCGCACCGGAAGAAGACGCACGGCATTCCTCCCAATTTTTTTTGCACAAGGAGAAGACGGGAACCATGTCAGGACACAGCAAGTGGGCCAACATCAAACACCGCAAGGGCGCGCAGGACGCCCGTCGCGGCAAGATTTTCACCAAGCTCATCAAGGAAATAACCGTTGCCGCCAGGATCGGGGGCGGCGATGCCGATGCCAATGCCCGGCTGCGCACGGCCATAGACAAGTCCAGGGTCGAGAACATGCCCAAGGACACCATTGAACGGGCCATCAAAAAGGGGACCGGCGGGCTCGATTCGGTCAATTATGAGGAAGGTACTTTTGAAGGTTACGGCCCCGGCGGGGTGGCGGTTATCGTTGAATTCATGACCGACAATCGGACCCGTACCGTCGCCGACGTTCGCCACATCTTCAGCAAGCATAACGGCAGTCTCGGCGTCAATGGTTCCGTGGCTTTCCTCTTTGATCGCAAGGGATTGATTTCCTTCCCGGCCAGCCACAACTTCGACGAGATATTCGAAGCGGCACTCGAGGCCGGAGCCGAGGATGTCAAGGACGAGGGGGATGTCTACGAAGTTATCACCGAGCCGACCACCTTTCACGCTGTTCGTGATACCTTGGCCACCCGTGGCCTCAAATGGGAAACGGCCGAGATCACCATGATCCCGCAGACCATGGTCAAGCTGGAAGGGAAACCGGCCGAGCAGATGCTGAAGATGATGGAAAAACTCGAAGACAACGATGACGTGCAGAACGTCTATGCCAATTTCGATATTTCCGAGGAAGAGATGTCCAGCCTCATGGATTGACCGCGGGCGAGAAACTGCTAACGGGGCGAAGGGACTCGTGGCCTTTCGCCTTTTTTTCTGAATGCCCCACATTGAAAGTCAGCAAACGTGCGTATCCTCGGCATTGATCCCGGCACCCGCATTACCGGCTATGGCATTATCGAGCAGCGGGGAAACCGGCTCATCCATATTGACAACGGCGCCCTGTCCACGCGGTCTGGCGACGACCTGGCGCCCCGCTTGAAGGTCATCTATGATGGCCTGTGCCGGGCCATCGACACTTATCGCCCGGAGGTTGTTGCCGTCGAACGTATCTTCCTGGCCCACAACGTCCTCTCTGCCCTCAAGCTCGGGCATGCCCGCGGAGCGGCCCTGTTGGCGGCAGCCAATGCCGGCCTCCCGGTCTGCGAATACACCGCCTTGCAGGTCAAAAGTGCCGTTGTCGGTTACGGGCGGGCGGCCAAACCGCAGGTTCAGCAGATGATCAAGACCCTTCTCGGACTGCCGGAAATTGCCCGGGAGGACGCCTCCGACGCCTTGGCGGTGGCCGTGTGTCATGCCCACAGTCGCACCTTTATCTCCCGCGCCCCCGATCAGTCGACCGCGAACTTACAAGGGAAATCATGATTGCCCTCCTCTCCGGCGATATCGCCTTCAAATCCATTGACCACGTGATCATCGATGTCGGTGGGGTCGGTTATCGACTGCTGATCCCCCTCTCGTCCTTCTATGCTCTGCCGGAACAGGGAAAAGTGCGCTTCCACGTCCACACCCATGTCCGGGAAGATACCCTTGCTCTTTACGGCTTTCTGACTTTAGAGGAAAAGGAACTCTTCCTTCTCCTTCTTTCCGTCAGCGGGGTCGGCCCGAAACTGGCACTCAACATCCTCTCACATATTCCCGCCACAGGTCTGCGGGAAGCCCTGGCCGGCAGCGACATCAAAGGGCTTTCCTCCCTCCCCGGCATCGGCAAGAAGACTGCTGAACGCCTCGTCCTGGAACTCCGGGAGAAGGTCGCACGCCTCGGCGACGGCCCCACTCCCCGCCCCCCCCTCGCGGCTCGAGCCGGTGACCACCTCGACGATACGCTCTCCGCCCTGCTCAATCTCGGCTACAAGGAAAATCAGGCGCGCAGGGCTCTCGAAAGCCTGGAGATCCCGCCGGGGACCCCTCTCGAGGAGATCCTCAAAGGGGCGCTGAAAGTGCTGGCGAAATGATGCCCGTTATGGCAGTAAATGGACATCCACGGGGGATTGCCTGCATGACGCCAGCGGTGACCCTATGAACGAGCGGATGATCAACGCCGGACTCGCTGGCGACGACGACCGCTTCGAGCAGTCGCTGCGTCCCCGGACCCTCGATGAATATATCGGCCAGATCAAGGCTAAAGAGAATCTGCAGGTATTCATCGATGCGGCGCGAGGGCGTCACGAGGCTCTCGACCATGTCCTCTTTTACGGCCCCCCCGGCTTGGGCAAAACCACACTCGCCAACATCATCGCTGCGGAGATGGGCGTGAACATCAAGAGTACCTCCGGGCCGGTCATCGAAAAGGCCGGGGACCTGGCTGCCGTCCTCACCAATCTTGAAGCAGGGGATGTCCTCTTTATCGACGAGATCCATCGTCTTTCGCCGGTTATCGAGGAGGTCCTCTATCCCGCCATGGAGGACTTCCAGCTCGATATCATGATCGGTCAAGGCCCGTCAGCTCGAACGATCAAGCTTGACCTCCCCCGCTTCACCCTGGTTGGGGCCACCACTCGCGCCGGGCTCCTCTCCTCCCCCCTGCGTGACCGTTTCGGGGTGATCAGCCGCCTTGAATTCTACACCCCGCAGGAACTGGAAATCATCGTCCGTCGCAGCGCCGGCCTGCTGAATATCCCCATCGACAGCGAGGGCGGGAACGAAATTGCTCGTCGCAGCCGGGGCACTCCACGCATCGCCAACCGACTCCTCCGCCGGGTGCGGGATTTTGCCCAGGTCAAAGGAACGGGAATCATCGATCAGGCGTTGGCCGATCTCGCCCTGGGACGGCTTGAAGTCGACCAGTGCGGTTTTGATCACATGGACCGGCGCCTACTCCTGACCATCATTGATAAGTTCGCCGGTGGACCGGTCGGTCTGGAAACCCTGGCGGCCGCCATTGGTGAGGAGAAAGATACCATCGAGGACGTCATCGAGCCCTTCCTGATGCAGCAGGGTTATCTCAACCGCACGCCACGAGGTCGGACCGCTACGTCCTTGGCCTATCGCCATTTCCAACGCTTGCCACCGGCAGGAGAGAACCCCCTCTTCGCCTAGGGGTCCACTTGTATGTCAAACAGCCAGCCCAGCGCTTCAGGCACACGGTGGCAACTTAACGTCACCGAGAAGATCGTCGCCGGCTATCTTGCCCTCGCTTTCTTCAGCTTCGGCGCCCTGCTTCTGGCCCTCTTTGCCATCCACAGCCAAGCGGCAATTTCACGGGGTCTGGTCAACCGCGATTTCAAGGCGGTCGGCCTGATCCGTGACCTGCGCGGCAATCTGGCCGCTCAGGAGCGTCTGGAGCGCCAGTTCCTGATCCTGCACGATAGCGATCTCCTCTCCTTGCGACAGTCCCGATCCCAGGAGTTTTCTGCGAGCTGGAAGGCACTTGCCCTCCTCGATCTCGACGATATCCTGCCATTACACACCACAGCCGCAGCACTGATGCGGCAGCAGGAGACCCTCGGTGCATTACTCCAGGGAAATAGCCCCGCCGCAGAACTTTTGCTCGAAAAAGAGCTTCTCCCCTTACGCTCGACCCTGGATAAGGGTCTTCTCGAAGCCTCCCACAATCGGGAAGCGCTCATTGATCGTTCCTTGCAGCAACTTTACAATGAAAGCGACCGCGCCTACCGCTTCACGCTGGTCCTTCTGGTCGTCGGGGTTGCCATCGGCGGCGGCATCGCCATCCGGGTAGTCCAAAGCATTCGTCACTCGCTGCGACGCTTGACCGAAGCTGTCCGCGATACTGCCGAAGAGCGCTTCAACCCTTCCCTGCATGAAATCGGTGACGACGAATTCGGCCGTCTGGCCGGGGAATTCGTCCAGATGGGGATCAAACTGCGCGACCTGAAACGCCAGCATTTGGACGCCAACCCGCTGACCCATCTCCCCGGCAATCTTGCCATCGAACGCGAACTGGAGCGGCGCATCGCCAGTGGCGAACCCTTTGCCCATGTCTATATCGATCTTGACCATTTCAAAGCCTATGGCGATCGCTATGGCTACCAGAAGGGGAGCGATGTCCTGGCTTTCACCGGCGAGCTGATTCGCCGCAATGTCGAGGTCAACGGTAATCCCGCCGACCTGGTCGGCCACATCGGCGGAGACGATTATCTGGTCCTGACCACTCCGGGCTGTGCCGAGCCGATCGCTCGCAGCATCATCAAAGAATTTGACGAAGCACGAAAAACCTTCTATACCTCAGAAGACTGCGCGGATGGTCAGTATGAGGGAATCGATCGTTTTGGAGAAAAACGCACCTTTCCGCTCATGAGTATCTCCATTGCCATCATTTGCTCGGACAATGTCATTAACCCGACCCGACACTCCATCAGCGCGGAGAGTTCAAAGATGAAAGAACATCTCAAGCAGCTTCCAGGGAGTAATTATCTTGTCGATCGGCGCAAAAGATAGTCTCGTGTGGCGCGCCCTGCTGATCGTCATCTTCGCCCTCAGCGGCTGCCTGGCGCCCCCCCCTCCGTCCCGGAGCGAGCTGGCCCAGGCTGACCGCCTGCTCGTTACCGGCATTACGGATTTTCTTGAAAATCGTCCCCTCTCTGCCCTGGAAACCTTAACAACCAGCTACCCCCGAACGCATCAAGCCGAACTGGCGCGACAGATTCTCGGCTGGAAGCAGGCACACCCGGAAACGGTTTCGCCCCTGGCCACTAAAAAGTCTGTGAGTGACTCGGAATTGCACGAGTTGCGTGACGAAAATCAACGTCTCCGCTCCGATATTGAAAAACTGCGGCGCATCCTTATCGACAGTGAGCGCCGCACCCCCTGACGGCGTGCCGATTTTCCGGACGCCCCCACGCCTGCACTCTCGCCGAAGTGGCCATCTCCCCTGAAACCCGCCTTAAATATGCCGATGAATAAGCAGACCCTTCGTACTTTTTGCCAACAGTTGGCTGCCTGGGCCCAAACCGCTATCGACGAGGGGAATTACCCCTACCGCAAGGTCGAACTCTTTCCATCGTTACTGAGCGCGAGCGGGGAACTCACCCCACCACTGGTTTTCTGGATCAATCGAGACAGCTTCATGGCCGGCGCGGTTGTGTTCTTCCCCGATAACGACGCGGAAGAGCATCTCACCCCAGAGCAAAATTGTACCACCGCCCTCGGCCTCGACTATTTTGTCACCTGGGGGCGCAATGAAATCATCTGCTGGAAGGTCGAGGAGGAAAAAACCACTCGCTTCCGGACCCTGTCGGCTCGCCCCCCGGCAGCAGATTCTCCCGCAGCCTATCGCCACCTCCTGCTGCAATTGCTCGGTGAAATGCAACCCTTGTCCGCCAGGGGTCTGTTACCAGCGGAACGTCTCTCTCCCTACTATTTTGCCAATCTCTTCCGTACCGTACTCACCGCCACCCTCCCCGGTCTCCGCGACCAACTGCGCCGCAAGCGCGTTGGCGCACTAGCGCCGGAAGCTCTCCCTCCCGATGCCGCAGCCCTGAGAAAGGCGGTCACGAGTCTGTTACGGCTGGTGGCACTGGTCGGCTTTGATGCCCTTCCGGCTTCGGTACAGCCGGAGGGGCTGGAGCAGGCGGCGCGTTACGCCCTCGAGACGCTACCGCCCGAACTGCACCCCTCCCTCGCTTTTTCCGGGAATGAGCTTCCCCTCACCCCCGCCGCCGCAATCCGTTTTCACCATTTACTGCGTCGGCTCACCCAGCTACGGATGCACTGTGATCTTGCTCGGACGGCCACGGCACTCGAACTGCTCCTGGACAGCTATCGTCACCAGCTTGGCGGGATGCCGCATCTCGCCGACTCCCCCCTGGCCGGGCCGGGCAACCTGCTGATCAACCCAACGACCACGATCTCTCCTGAGCCCCCTTTCTTTGAAAGTGCCTCGCCCCCACTCCTGGCATTTTTCTCCCTCATCCGGGCCTTCAAGAAGATGCCCGCAGCCACACAACAATTCACTTCGCCACTTTTTGTCGGCGCAGCGGTTCGTCCCCGCTCGATATGCGGCGTGCTGGGAGAGAGCCGGATCCCTCCCTTGCGGGAGCATTCCCTCCTGGCGACGTATCTGCGCATTTCGTGGCCAGGCAGACGTTGGGTTTTCCCGCCGGGAACCCCACGCTGGGCCTGGGATTTGCTGCATCTCCTCGGTCTCGCCGAACCTGGCGCCACCATCGACGTGACCACCCCGGGGCGATGGTTAGCCAGCCCCTTCGCCACGATCCTCTGCGAAGTATGCTGCGAGCACTGCTCGCTCCAGCAGGTTCACCTAAGCAACACGGCTGAACTACGTTTTTCCCTCACCAAATCTGTCTCCACGCACGAGTCGGTCCTTCTCCTGACCCCACATGGGGAGCGTTCCCTTCCTTACAAACGGCTCCGCCAGGCCCCCGGATCGATCCTTGCCCTCGCTCTCGCTCTGCCACCCAACCTTTTCCCCCTACTCGCAGAGGGCCATCTACGCCCAGTAGCAGCAGGATTAAGTGGCGATCAGTTGGCCGGGGCCGATTTTTTTGCCACCTCGACACTGGGGCAGCTGCTGACAACCATCCTGAGCGCACATGGTGCGGCGATACCCAGGGGCCTGCGGTTCGATCCGCAAAGCTATCCTCTCCCCGATCCGCAGTTGCTTGGGCAATTGGCGACAGATTTGCCGGAGAGGACCCCACCGTCGCAAGAGACGTTCGACCAGGAAGTAAACAGCTGCCCCCCCACCCCACCCCTGGTCCTGTCGACCGGGGCAGAGCTGTTCTTGCCCCCATCGAAGTTGGTCAACAGAGGAAAATCGTTGTCAGCCCTGATGGAGTTGCTTATCCAAACGGTTTTTGCCGACGGCATACCACTTTTCCCGGATCACTATCTTTTCGCTTACCTGAACCCGGAGACCTTCTGCATTGATCTCCCCGAGCCTTTAGCCTTTGCTGAAACCTTCTTCGATCGCGCAACACTGACCGCGGCATCCGGTCGCCGACTCGACATAGAAGGACTGGCGACTGCCCGGGCGATCGTGCTCTGCTCCCATGGCCGCAAGCACCAGGTAAAGCTCCCCGTCGACCCAACGATTATGCGGGCAATCCTTGAGCGTTATCTGGCCGATCTGCGTCGACTCCACCACACCCTGCGCCAGCTGGCCCACCAACACCTTGGCAGCGCGCGCCAAGCCGACAACCTTGCTACTCGGATCTGGAAGGACATGCACCTTCCCCCACCCGACTTGTTTGACAGCTAGAAATCCCTTCCCTTCGAATTCCGTACTGTTATAATGAGACGGCACATGAAATGCCGTTCTCTCCTGGAGTCATGGAACACATGAAGATCCTCCTCCACCTCTGCTGCGCCAACTGCGCCATCTATCCGGTCAAGGTATTGCGGGAACAGAATCATGATCTCGCGGGCTTCTTTTTCAATCCCAACATTCATCCTTATCTCGAGTTCAAACGTCGACTCGATGCTGTTCGTGATTATGCGGCCTGCACAGAGCTTGAGGTCTGCTACCGTGACGAGTACTCCCTTGAAACATTTCTCGCACAAGTTGCACACAACCCGGGGACCCGCTGTGGCTATTGCTATCACTCCCGACTGGAACTGACTGCGCAAATAGCTGTCGAGCAGGGGTATGACGCATTCAGCACATCCCTTCTCTTCTCTCGCTATCAGAACCACGCAATGGTCAGAGACCTCGGCGAGGCATTAGCCAACCGCTACGGAATCACTTTTCACTACGCAGATTTCCGTCTAGGTTGGAAGGAAGGCAACGACACTTCACGGACCATGGGACTTTATCGTCAGCAATACTGCGGCTGCATTTACTCGGAAAAAGAACGGTATTACCCCCGTAGCAGCAACTGAATCCCTGAAAAAGCAACATTCGGCTGAAATAGAGTTCAAGTGTGATCAGCCCAACCCTTTGCGGCAGGCAGTGCGCAACCTTGCATGGAGGTGACACCAATGATCGAACTTGTCGAGAAAGCGATGATGGTTGGCATGGGCGCTTTATCCCTGAGCCAGAAAAAAGCCGAGGAACTTCTTCAGGAGCTGAAGACTCGCTGCAATGTCAGCGAAGAGGAGGGGAAAGCCTTACTTGAACGCATGCAACAGTTTGCTGATGAAAACCAGAAAAAGTTCACGTCCCTGGCTCAGGAAGAAGTCAAGAAGACCTATGAGCGGATGGGTCTTGTGGAGCGGGAAGAGTTCGAAAAATTGCGCAAAAAAGTGACTCTTCTCGAGAAACGTCTGAAGGATGCGGGCAAATAGCCCCTCATTTCATGCTGAAGTTTTCTCGAATCAATCGCAACATACGCTCCATCCGGCGCTATCGGACTATCCTGAGTGTCCTGATTAAATACGGTTTTGGACACATCGTCGAGCAGCTCAACATCAATTATTACCTTGAGCTCGGGCGCAAGATCGTCACCTTTAACCGGGCCCCCCGGGAAATTGACCGCCTCAGCCAGCCAGAGCGACTGCGGCTGGCCATGGCTGAACTGGGTCCAACCTTCATCAAACTCGGGCAACTCCTGTCGACCCGGCCCGACCTCATTCCCAAGGAGTACGCTGAAGAATTTGGCAAACTTCAGGATCAGGCCCCCTTCGTCCCTCTCCCCCTGATCAGAAAGCAGATCGAAGAAGACTTTTCCTGCCGCGTCGAAGAGTTTTTTCTCGACTTTTCCCCGACGCCTCTTGCCGCCGCTTCAATAGCCCAGGTCCACCGCGCCCGCTTGCTCAGCGGTGAAGACGTCGTCGTCAAGGTCCGGCGGCCCGGCATTAGGGATCTCCTCGAAACCGACCTCGATATTCTCATGGGGCTCGCCTACCTCATTGAACGCCATCTCCCGACCAATGAAGTCTATGAGCCAACCACAATTGTCAAAGAAGCACGGCGAACTCTCCTGCGTGAAATCGACTTCACCCGCGAAGGACACACCATCAATCGTTTCGCCGCCAACTTTGCCGGAGATCATGCCATCGTCATTCCCAAAGTTTTTTGGGAGCAGACCTCCGAACGCGTCTTGACCTTGGAGTTCATCGATGGCATCAAGGTCTCCGAACTCGAACAACTGTCCCAAGCCGGCTATGACTGTCGGACCATCGCGCGCAATGGCGCGGAAGCTTTTCTTCGGCAGGTTCTTTTCCACGGTCTTTTCCATGGCGACCCCCACCCGGGCAATATCTTTGTCCTGCCCCGCAATACGATTTGCATGCTTGATTTCGGCATGGTCGGGAGAATCGGGGAAGACCTGCGTCAGCAGCTCGTCGACCTCCTCCTTGCGGTCCTGGCACGAGATGCCGACCGCATCATTTCGCAATTGCTCTACTCGGGTGAATTGACCGAGGATGTCAACATCCGCGATTTAAAAAGAGATCTGACTGACTTTATCGATGATTATTACGAGATTCCGCTTCACGAGATCAACGCGGGCAAACTTCTGGGTGCGTTTATCGAGATCCTTTCCCATTACCGCATCAAATTCCCCGCCGATTTAATGCTTTTGGCCAAGGCTCTGGTCACCATGGAGGGAGTCGGCCGTCAACTCGATCCCAACTTCAATATGATCGGCCACCTCAAACCCTTCATGGAGAAGTTGGTCCGCGAGCGCACTTCTGCCAGCGGCATCGCCCGCGAGGCTGGGCGCTCCCTCCTTGCCTATGGTTCGCTGTTACGCAATCTCCCGCGTGACCTCAAAGAACTCATAAACCGTCTTAACCGCAACAAGTTCAAGATCGATCTGGAACACCGCGGCCTCGACAAACTCATTACCGACCTTGATAAAGCGAGCAACCGCATTTCCTTCAGCCTCCTGATATCGGCGCTGATCGTCGGGTCCTCCCTGATTATGCAGACCAACAAAGGTCCAATGCTGTTCGAGTTCCCCATCCTCGGTTTTCTCGGGTATTCCATCGCCGGCTTTTTAGGTCTTTGGCTCGCCATTGCCATTCTTCGCTCCGGTCGACTCTAGTAACCTCTGAGGCGGGATGATCGACTGGTGCAATAAGTGTGGCTGCGACAACACAACCTCCTTGCATAAATGCCACAACCGCGCCTGACGGCCCTCAGTACCATCTAAATTGCATAATAACTACATATAGTTATAATGACGATAACCCATGGCAAGGATTTTGCTAGAGGTAGCTCCAGGTAACTATTGCAGAAACAGGAGAGACCGTCATGGGCCACCAATACACAATCAATCGCACCATTCAGCTTTCTGGTATTGGCTTGCACACCGGCAAAACCATCAACATGGTCCTGCGGCCCGCAGTCGCAGGGACAGGGATCGTTTTTCATCGCAGTGAAGGAACGCGGGTCGTTTCGATAGAGGCCATTTCCGCCAATGTCGTCGATACGAGACTGGCGACCGTCCTCGGTAAAGACGGTCTCTCCGTCTCCACCGTCGAGCATATTCTTGCAGCGGCAAGTGCTCTGGGTATTGACAATCTGCATATCGATATCGACGGGCCTGAAGTCCCCGTACTTGACGGAAGTGCCGCCCCCTTTGTGCATCATTTTCGCACCGCCGGCCAGCGGCGGCTGAGCCAGCATCGCAAATTTCTCCAGATTCGCAAACCCCTAATGGTCGTCGATGGGGACAAGTGGGTGCGCCTCGTACCCTCACGTTTCCTGCGCATCACCTGCGACATTGCCTTCGATCATCCGTGTATTTCAGCGCAATCGCGCACCGTCAAGGTCACTCCAGACGTTTTCTCCTCGGAGATCGCACCTGCGCGTACTTTCGGTTTTCTGCGCGAGGTTGAGTACCTCAAGGCCAACGGGCTGGCACGTGGTGGTTCTTTGGAGAATGCAGTTGTCATCGGGGAGAAGCAAATCCTCAACCCCGAAGGGCTGCGCTACCCCGACGAATTCGTACGCCACAAGATTCTTGACGCCCTTGGCGATTTCAGCCTGGCCGGTTTTCCGATCATCGGACATATCAAAGCGAACAAGCCCGGGCATGATATGAATCACCGCATGGTGGAAACATTGCTCGCGTCACCAGAGTGCTGGAAGATCGTAGAGTTGCCGCGGTACAGTGAGCAAATCCAGCCTTTGCCCGCCTTCTCTGCAGAACTGGCATTATCCCGAGCTTGATGGGTTCTGATTTCAACACGTATCAAATGGGAACGGGCAGCCGATTTGGCTGCCCGTTCCCATTTGATAATTCTTGCAATACCGTTATGTCGCGCGTAATACTGGGTCGAGAGCAATAACGGCTATCAGGGACGTTAGAGAATATGGAACCGACATCAAAACGCGGACAACGTTGGGAATGGCTACTTATCCTTCTCATTATTGCTACTGTTGCCATTATCTCCCGATTCGAACTACAGCTCTTTGAACTGGCCAGACGCATCCCTCTCAGCAGCAATATTCTTGTTTTGGCGCTAGTCAACATCAACCTATTATTAATCGCCCTCTTTCTTTTCCTGATACTGCGCAATGTTTTCAAGCTCATCCTTGAACGACGTCGTCAAATTCCCGGAACTCGCCTTCGAACAAAGTTAGTTATCGCCTTTATCGGGCTTTCACTGATTCCAACCATGTTGTTATTTTTTGTTTCCGCAGGTTTTATTACAACTTCAATACAAAATTGGTTCAGCACTCAAATTGAAACTTCTTTGGGAGAATCCCTCGAAGTAGCCCAGACCTATTATCAGAACTCTGCTACCAATGCACTTTTTTACGCGGACCAGCTCGCCCGCACCATTAAAGATGAGAAACTTCTCAATCAGAACAACCTGCCAAAGCTCAAAGAATTGATAAAAAATAAACAACAGGAATATAATCTAGGGGTTGTCGAAGTATTTTCGTCGACGCGTGAAGAACTCGTTCGTGCAACCAATCCGAATATCCCCGAGTCAGACTACAGCAACCCAAACTCTGTGAATATCGACGATGGTTTCAAAGGAAAGCGTTTTACTGATGTCACTCCCATTGGTAAGGCTGATTTAATTCGTGGGATTGTACCTGTGTACTCCAACTGGAATCCTGATGATATTGTCGCGGTTGTAGCCGTCAACTATTATGTTCCATATTCTCTTGTCAATAAAATGAAGGAGATATCGAATTCCTTCGAGCAATACAAAAACACGAAGGCTATCAAGGTCCGCATTCAAAAGATTTACATTATTGTCCTTTTACTCATTGCCTTGATTATAATTTTCCTGGCAACATGGTTCGGTTTTCATCTGGCCCGAAGCATAACCGGCCCGATTCAGGAACTGGCGGAAGCAACGATACGGGTAGCAGGGGGAGATCTCAACGTCAGTATAGCCCCCCAAAGCAAGGATGAAGTTGGGTTGTTAGTTGCCGCGTTCAATACCATGACCGGGGATTTGCGCCAAGGTCGAGAACGGTTGCAAGCAGCCAATCAGGATCTTCTGGCATCCAATACCGAGCTTGATCAACGTCGTCGCTATATGGAAATAGTACTAAAAAATGTTACCGCTGGCGTCATTTCTTTAGACCGGCAAGGATGCCTGACGACTGTCAACCATTCAGCTGAGCGACTTCTTAGGATCCCGGCAGGCTCGGCTATCGGCCAACCACTCCGTGACATGATTGGTGCTGAGCAGATGCCCGTCATTCGTGAATTCCTAAATGAATTGTATTCTTCTGGCAAGGATTCTTTGCGCAAGCAGTTATTACTGACTATACAGGACTCCAAGCTGACCCTGCAGGTTACTGTCACCAACCTGCGTGATGAGTCGGGCGAAATTATGGGGACGGTCGTAGTCTTCGACGATCTCTCCGACCTGATGAAAGCTCAGAGGATGGCGGCATGGCGTGAAGTGGCTCGACGAATCGCCCACGAGATCAAAAACCCCCTGACTCCGATTAAACTCTCGGCGCAGCGGTTGCGTAAGCGCTATCTAGGGAATTTCCCTCCGGAAGATCGTGTCTTCGACGAATGTACCCGAATGATCGAAAAACAGGTCGATGAACTTAAAACCCTTGTCGACGAATTTTCTAGTTTTGCCCGCATGCCGGCCAGCAACCCGACGCCTAACAACCTTAATGACCTTATTGCCGAAGCTCTGGTTCTCTACCAGGAAGGTCATCGATCCATTCAGTTCGCATTCAGACCTGACCCGCATATCCCGGCTCTCCATCTTGACCGCGAGCAGATTAAACGTGTTATCGTCAACCTATTGGACAACAGTGTGGCCGCAGTAGATGCTGAGCCCGTTATTGAAATTGAATCAAGTTATAATCCCGAGTTGGGGATCGTTCAATTTTCAGTTGCCGATAATGGCTGTGGAATTTCGGCTGAAGATAAGCCGCGTCTTTTCGAACCATATTTTTCGACAAAGAAAACGGGGACAGGTCTTGGACTCTCCATTGTCTCAACAATAATTACCGACCATAACGGGTATATTCGGGTCAAAGACAACAGCCCCAAAGGCACACGTTTCATTATTGAATTGCCGGCAGGCGATAGAACAACCTAGCGAATCCCAACGCATCGGCAAAGGAATCAAGAGATGAAAACTGTTTTAGTTGTCGATGACGAGCAAAGCATACGCGAGAGCCTTAAAGGTATTCTTCAGGACGAGGGTTTTCGTGTTGTTTTTGCCGAGAATGGCGATACGGGACTGTCAATGGTCCGCGAGGAGAGCCCTGATCTGGTGCTTCTTGACATCTGGATGCCCGGGACTGATGGGATTGAAACGTTGCGGCTTATTCGCGAGGCCGTTCCAAACCAACTTGTCATCATGATGAGCGGGCACGGGAATATCGAAACGGCGGTCAAAGCCACCAAGATTGGTGCTCATGATTTCATTGAAAAGCCACTATCCCTCGAAAAAGTTCTTCTCTGCATTCAGAATGCATTGCGCTTACGCATTCTGGAAGAAGAGAATCAAGCCCTCAAAAATCAACTAGTTCATGAACACGAAATAATTGGTACGAGTCCTGCCATCGTTGATTTAAAGCGACAAATCGAAATGGCGGCGCCAAGTTCAGCCTGGGTTTTGATCACAGGTGAAAACGGGACGGGGAAGGAACTAGTTGCGCGCAGCCTGCACACATTTTCCCGGCGTAAAGACAAACCGTTTATCGAGGTTAACTGCGCGGCAATCCCTGAGGAATTGATCGAATCGGAACTTTTCGGCCACGAAAAAGGCTCCTTCACCGGCGCCACCAACCAGCGCAAGGGGAAATTCGACCTGGCTCACGAGGGGACACTGTTTCTCGACGAAATTGGCGATATGAGCCTAAAAACACAGGCAAAAGTTCTCAGAATACTGCAGGAAAGAAAATTTGAACGCGTTGGTGGCTCCCGCACTATCGAAGTGGATGTCCGCGTCGTTGCCGCTACCAACAAGGAGTTGGAAGAAGAAATCCGTGATGGGAGATTTCGTGAAGACCTCTTTTACCGGCTAAATGTAATTCCTTTTCACGTTCCTGCGCTCCGTGAACGGCAAGAGGATATACCATTGCTGGCCCAGCATTTTCTTGAGGAGTTTTGCAGCAAGGAGGGACGACCGAACAAATCACTTTCCCGCGAGGCAATCCAAGCTCTCGAAGAGTATCATTGGCCCGGCAATGTGCGAGAGTTGAAAAACATCATAGAAAGAATTGTAATTATGACAGCGACCTCTGGGATCAGCGAAAAGGATTTACCGCAGAGTCTGCAATTAAAAAAAAGTTCTCTGGCACGGCTACCCTTCCCCCACAAATCAGAAGAGATAACATTCAAGGATGCAAGAGAGGGGTTTGAGCGAGAGTACATTCTCAACAAACTAATGGAGAATGATTGGAATATTTCTCGCACAGCTGAAGCAATCGACATGGAACGGTCTAACCTTCACCGCAAAATCAAGTCGTTCGGGATTGAATTAAAGAAAGGTTGATATGCAGACTATAAAGCAGAATCTGGTTATCCACTCCGCTCAAGTTGACACCGGGGACAGC
>Ga0154464_1132_pt1 | contig 44706 bp, 42 predicted proteins | sample RifGroC2_FD_105657 | JGI IMG/M metagenome (GOLD analysis project Ga0154464, IMG submission 105657) | Desulfuromonadales bacterium GWC2_61_20
GGATGGGAGTGGAGGATGCGCGAGGTCTCGATTTCGCCGGCATGGGCATCCCCTTCCGTTTCGATTAACCCTTTGGCCGCAGCGCTGGCCAACATGAATTCCGTCAGGACAGCGATGCGCAGGTCGGCAAAGCGTTCCAGCAAAACCTCGCCGGCATCGACCAGGGTCGCGTAATGGGTCCCGCCGGCATGGCCCGTGAGCAGAATGAAATTGCGCAGACCTTGCCGATAGAGGGATGACACAATATCGAGGGTCAGGGCATGCAGGGTCGATGTCGAGATGGAAATGGTCCCTGGGTGATTGGCGGTCGAACGGCAAACCCCGTAATGGATCGGGGGCGCGACGAAGAGTGGGCGCCGCGACGCGATCCTGCGGCCGACTTCAAGGGCATGCAGGGTATCGGTATCGAGGGGGAGATGGGGACCGTGCTCCTCGGTGGAACCAAAAGGGATGAGGACCGTCCGGGTCTGCGCCAGTCCGCGGGTAAAGTCCGGCATGGTCAGGTCGGTTATGAGCATGGGGGCCTCCGCCAGACGCTGCGCTCAATCACAGCAGCTGCAGAAAACGGTGGGTTTGCGGAATGACACGGACCAGGGGATGGATACGGGCGGCACACCCCTGCAGCTCCAACAGGCGTCGGGGATTGAGCAGGGTGGCGGAAGGAAGGGTCACTGGTTGCAGGATCAGGGGGACTGCGGGAGCGACATCGCGCAACAGACGGGCGACTGTTTCAATCTCGTGCAGATCGGTCGCATCACCGACCACCACTTTGACCTGACAGTTGACGCGTGCGGCCAGCTTCAGAAACTTCTCGTGGTCACCCCATGGTGTCGGCACCCCGGTTAGCGACGCCAGCTTGATATCCATGGAAACCCAGCTCAGCTCGTCGACAACAAGCGCCAGGGACTCGGGCAAGGTGCCGTTGGTTTCAAGAAAGAGAGGAAAGAGTTGCTTCAGGGCAGGAGCCCATTGCTGCAAAACCCCAACCTGAAGAAGGGGTTCTCCGCCAGTCAGGCTGAGGGAGTGGTGCGCCCCGGGGAAATCGCCTCGCCACCGTTCGAGCAGGGGCAACAGCAGATCGAGACCAACGGGATTGGACCATTCCTCGAATGTACCGCTCCCGGGAAGTGTCTCGACACGACAACTTTCCGAAGGCTGAAATGGGGTATCACAATAGGCGCAGTCGAGATTGCATCCGGCCAGGCGCAGGAAAATCTGTCGGCAGCCGACCAGCAGCCCCTCCCCTTGCAGGGAGGAGAAGATCTCGATGAGATTGGCGGATTCAGTCGCGGGTATAACTGGCACAGGCATAGTCGGATTCCCAGACATTGACCTTCTCGACGGCAATGTTGGCGTTATTGAGCTGGTCGCTCAAGCGATCGAAAAGGAAACGGGCAATGTTTTCCGAAGACGGGCTGATGACATCGAAGGGAGGGACCTGATTGAGATGCTTGTGGTCGAGCGTCTCAAGGAGTGTGCGCAAGGTCGACTTGAGAATCTTGAAATCGATACCGAGCCCGGCCTTGTCCAACTCCTGCGCACCAACGGTAACCTCGACCTTCCAGTTGTGCCCGTGCAGGTTCTCGCAGTCCCCCTGATAATTGATGAGGTTGTGGGCCGCGGCAAAAAAGGTATGAACCGTGAGGTGGAACATATGAAGCTCCTGTCGTCAGAGGTCCCAGCGATCAAAGGTTTTTGCAAACGAACCGTTAGCGAATGAGTCTAGAACAAATTCAAAAATGGCGCATAGAAAAAGGGGTTAGGCTTTCACCTAACCCCTCGATTTTTTCTGGAGCGGGAAACGGGATTCGAACCCGCGACCTTCAGCTTGGGAAGCTGACACTCTACCACTGAGTTATTCCCGCTCAACGTGGGGCAGATTATAGGGACACGCCTCTTGGCTTGTCAATATCTTTCTGGCCCCAAAAGCCTTTCTCGACAAGCCAATGGGACGGTCGCAAGACCCGCCCCATTGGCTTGTTTTTCAGATGTAACGAGCGGATCAGGAAAGGTCTTTGGCCGCCTGGAAGATGATGTCGAAAAGCTCCTGAATATTCTCCTTGGCGATACAGGAGAAGGCGATACGCAGGTCGGTCTTGCCGATGGAGATGGTACCGACCCCGTACTTGTCGAGGAGGTGCAGCCGCAACTTCTCGGCGTCAAGCGACTTGAGTTTGAGACACATGAAATATCCGGAATTGAAGGGGTAATAACCCCACACACTGTCGTATTTCCCGGAGTTGAGGACGCGTTTGACTTCCAGGGAACGCCCCTTCATGACCTGGAACTTTTCCTCTTTCTGGATCGGGAACTCGGGGGAACGCAGCGCCTCGATGACGAAGGTCTGGGAAGGGTGCGGGCAATTGGAGATCTTGGCGCGGATAATCCCCATGGTCTTCTTTTCAAGGGCGGTCAGGACGTCTGGCGTAGCCTTCGTGTCGCCGTTGGCAAAGGTGATGAAGCCGGTGCGGAAACCCCAGACAAACTCCTCCTTGGTGGCACCGTCGAGTTTGATCGCGAGAATGCGCGGGTGGAGGTTGGCCAACTTGCCAAAGAGGGACTCCTTGAGGGAATCCTCGTAGAAGAGGCCGAAGTAGGCATCATCGGTCACCGCGACGATATTGCAGCCGCTCTTGGCCACGTCGAGAATGGCGGCAACAAGGGCGTCCCCTTCCGCCACCGTCGGCGTATAGCCACTCGGGTTATTGGGGAAGTTGAGAATGACCACGGCCTTCCCTTTTTCAGCCGCGGTCTGCTTCAGCGTGGTACGAAATGCTTCGATGTCGTAACCGCCGGTTGCCGTAAAGGTGTTGTGTTTTTTGACCACACCGCCATTGCAAGTGCCAAAGGTCAGGTTGTAGTTCCCCCAGAGCATGTCCGGCAGCACGACATGATCGTCGACGCCGACAAAGAGATCGCCGACAATCGAGAGGCCATGGGTCAAGGCACTGGTCACGACGGGATTGCTGTAGTGTTTGCCCTGCATGCTCGGGTTTTCCCGCAACATCTTTTCACGCCAGAGGCTGCGCAGTTCGGGACGACCGGCGGGCGGGGCATAGGGAAAGATATCCTTGGGATCGAAGCCACTCAGCTTGTCCTGGATGCACTTGAGATACATCGGTCCGCCATTTTCGGTGGCGATACCGATAGTCGCGTTGTATTTATGAGCCTTATCCTTGGCCTCGGCACTCTGGGTGAGAATCCCTTTGGGGAAGAAGATGTTCTTGCCGAGATCCGACAGCATTTCGACAACATGGGGATTGTGCTGGGCAATGAGGTCGTTGAGCTCTTTAGCCAGGGGATTCATGCAGTTCCTCCACAACGGGGTGAATAAAGTTCAGTGGCACTGAACACGCTTTCGACAAACGACGGTATTTAATCAGGATTGGTGAAGAAATGTCAACGGGAATATGGGCGGATTCTCAGGCTGGCGGATCGGCTAATGAGTCGTTGTCGGCAGGTGGCGAAGATGAAAGGTTGACTCTCCCTGTCCCACAGCACCAAGGGCATCGACGGCCTTCCAAACGACATGGACGCGCATCCCTTCGCGCAATACGGGAGACGAAGCGGGCTGCAGACGTACCCCCAGATCGAAAGGCTGACGCTTGATTTCGCCGATGATGACATGCCCGACATCATCGCGCAGATGAAAGTCACTGACGGTTACAGGACGATCAAACCATACGGCGATTTCCTCGACCTTGCCGCCACTCCCCGACCAACTCCCGACGACACCAACGGGGCGGGGGGGGCCGGGACTGACGACTTGAAGTGACCCTGGTCGAAAAGTCATGCCGCCAAATGTAGTCAGAGGAACCCCTTCGGCGGAGACCATGACCCGTTTGACCCCGGGAAACTGTTCGAGAAGATGGCCGAGGGACATGATCATGGCACGTCTGACCAGAAAGTTTTTCTGCCGGGCGGCCTGGCGCGACAGATCGACCATGACCAGATCACCCTGCTGCCGCAGGGAGAGAACGACGGTCCCATGCGGGAACGGGTTGGTCAGGCCGAGGGGCTCGATAACCCCGGGGTCGATGGAAACCAGACGTTGCACCAGCCGGAGCATCGGCTCCGGAGACGAGGCGATAAACAGGGGGAAAGGGCCAACTTTCGAGAAATCATTGGCCAGGGGAAGGAATCCGGCCATGGCCCGGTAGCTACCCGATGGAGTAACCGGCGCGGGACCGAAATAAACCAGATAGGCGGAACTGGCATGGGCGCGGGACATCGAACCGAATTCATCGAGATCCTTACGGATATCGCATCCCGCCAGGAGGAGCGCAAGGGCTAAAAGGAAATACATTCGGTAAAAATCTCTCAACACCCGGATCCTCCTTGCGCGGTCAGGATTTCCGCGCGGGTGCATTCTAGCAGAAATCCAAGGCAAGAAACATGGCGCACGTACAAAACATGACGGGGATCTGGCATAGGCCAGATCCCCGTTCTCTATTCGATCTCAGTACAAAACAGTTATTTGATAACCCGGGTGGCGCTGCTCAATGCTTCGAAAGGAATCTTGATTCCCATTTTACCAGCCGCCAGCAGATTAATGACCAGGGCGATGCGTTTGGGCGAGCGGACCGGCAGGGTGAAGACCTTCTGACCGTTAAGGACCTGAATCGCATGCACCCCCAAAAGCTGTCCTTGTTCGACCGGATCGGTTTCGAGTGTCACCAGACCACCGAGATCGCCAAGTCCGGGAATCTGGGATATGACCGGGATACCCTTCTGTTCTGCCGTTGCAATAATGGCTTTGAGATTCTGGGAGATGACGACACTTTCTGAGATATAGAGGCAATCGACGGACGAGCCCAAGGCTTCGATGGACTTTTGAATATCTGCTGCGGACTTGACATCGCCCTTGGCAACCGAATAGCCGAATTTGCCGCCGAGTTCTTCAATTTTACGGCACTGCAAGGCTGAGCCTTGCTCTGAAGTCGAGTACAGTACGCCGATTTTTTTCGTCGGACGGATCTGCCCCATGGTCTTGACCAGGGTATCGAGGGGAGTATTGCCACTGACGCCACTGATATCCGAGCCGGTGACGGCGAGGTCCTTGACGATGCCGAGAGAAACCGGGTCATAGACGTCGGCAAAAAGGATGGGCACACCACGCACTTCTTTTTGCGCTATCAGGGTCACGGGAGCACCGTAGGTGATGATAAGGTCGGCGCCGACGCCAACGGCCTTGCGGATACTGTTGGCCCAGGACATGGCATCGGGATTGGGCATCTGCACGAAGACCTTGACCTTGTCCTCACCCATGCCGCCGGTGCGCAGGATCTTGACAAAAGCCTCGTGGGCTTCCTTGTAACGCGGCAGGTTGCCGGTGATGACCACGGCCACGAACTGCTCCTTGCAGATCGCCGGGGTCTGGGCAAAGACTCCGACGACAAGCACCACTAGGAGAATTATTGCAAAACGCCTGAACGTCATAGGTGCAAAACGCTTTCTCATGAGTTGAGAAGATTAGCGCAAAACCGAATGAACAACAACTACCAACTTCTCGCCAGGGAAACCATGCAGCTCTGGGTGGTGCCGTCGTAGACATCGCTGTTACGGGCATCATAGTCGTCGATGGTGTAGGTCAAACCGACAGTCCAACTCTCAGCTGGGTTCCAGTCAAGTCCGGCAGTCAAACCCTGCTGAACGACATCAAGACGGCTAATCTCCGAGAGTCCTATCGAGTCGGCGGGATAAATCTCGCCAGTTACAGGGTTTGACGCATTTATTGTACTGGTGTCAGTGGCTGGTTCGTTAAAATTCGGGCTGAACTTCGATAACGAACGCACATAGTAACCCTCGAAGCGGGTTGAAAAACTTTTGAGCCACTGAATTGTTACGAAAGCAGAAAGATTTTGCGAATTCAAAAGATATTCAACATCGTCGTGAATATTATTAAATTCGTTATTTGCGTTGACAACATCGGTTGCACCGAAGAGCAGACCTTGCTCCACAAATGCACGCAGATAGCCATAGTTGACGCCGGTGGTGACCTTGCTCCAAGGGTTCACCCAGAGGCCGAGGTCAAAGTTTTGTTGTTCACGCTCGCGATCGGAGTATTCGTAGTCGGGCGTTGGTGAGTAGCCCGTAGCCAACGACTGCCAGACCGACTCGGCATGGTTCTCGTTTTTCTCGAGCAGCGCCCGGGCGGTGGCAGTCAGTCCCCAGCGCGACTTATTGCTGTAGTTGACACCGAGGAAAGCCTCGTGCTTGTCGTCGAAAGAAGTGCCATAGGCAGGATCGTCGGAGGTCATGTAGCGGTACCAGGTATTGATGCGCAGGGCGGAAGTCTTCAGCGGCCGCAACGTTAGCGACAGCCGGTATTGGTCGATGTTCTCCTCTTCAGGGAGTTCCCAGACCGGGTCAATGGAGCCGAGTCGATCGACCGGGGCCGTTGACCCGGAATGGCGAATGGCCCCATCGGTATTGCCGCGCACAATCGTTTCGCGCTGATAATCACCCTTGACGGTTAACTGCTGCACTGGCCGCCAGGCCGCGGAGGCAGCATATTCGTAGCGGTTGAGATCCATGTTCTCGCGCACCGGAAACTCAATTGGTGGACCTAGGGCCGGGAAAATCGGAGCGGTAGTCGTCGCAGCACGATAATAGGCAGCCGTTATAGTATCGGAGTTCTTGGAATCAAGATCGAGCATGCGGTAGCGCAGGTTGAAGGTCAGGGCGGAGAGAGGGGTGTAGGAGAGGTTCCCGGCCGCCTTCTGGTAAACCGATTCGGCACTGACTCCATCGACCCCAAGCGGCTGCCCGGCCAGATCGGAGTTATTTTCACGTTTGCCGTAAGTATAGGCTCCGTCAGCTATGATCCCGCCGGACAACGCCGTGCGCAGCGTCACCGTACTTTGCAACAGTTGCGACTCAGGGTCTTCGCTATGCTGAAAATCCGTTGCAGTCGTGGGGCCGTAGGAATGTCCTAAGAATGTGTCGACGGGAATCGGATCCTTGACCCGAAAGGTGCGCAGAAGTTGCTCGACAGCGACATCAAAGAACCCGATATGTGCATCGACCGCGCCGCTGAACTCTTCCGTCAGGCGATCAATGGAGCGCGTCTTGCTCTGCACATGGCAAACATTACATGACGTAGCACCTCCATTTGAATCATGTCCTTCCTCGACGAAACGCAGCTGTTTCTTCCCTTCTTTCTGCAGACGCCAGTACTTGAGACGCAGATGTGCTGGATAGTTGCCGAGCTTGGCAACCACCTCGGCCTTGTCGATCTCGATCCGCAGACCATAAGTGTCATCGGCATTCTGGTCCGAGAAGATCACGCGCGGAGTATTTACGAGGGTGGTCGAAGGCGGGAGAAAGTACCGATAAGAGGCGTCTTGGCGCGCCCCGGGAAGGAGCGGATCGTAAGGAATATGGTCGAGGTTGTGCCAAAGCCGTTCGGACGCCAGATTGATCTTGAAGCGTCCGTTGAGGTCGACGTGGGCCTCGGCCATGTAATCGCGGTCGTTGATGTAATTGGCATCGAGGTAAAGATGCTTCTTGCCGATGTGCCCCTTGACATCCAGATTGAAACCCATGTCAGGCTCGAGGAAGCGGTATTCGGCCGCTGCTCCTGTATTCCCTTCGTTCTTGACCCCCAGGTAGTTAAGGTCAAGGCGATGTTCAATGTCCGTTGCGGCCGCCGGGTCGACGGCCTCTTCAGCGCAAAGCGGAGCCGCTGCAGCAAGGAGCGAGAAGAAGATCAACTGGACTATTTTAAATTTATGACGAATCACGTGTTCCTCCCGACAACAAACGAATCTGTCGATTGACGACTCTCTTCCCTTTAACGGGAGAGGAATGTCCCTCTGCCGTGCCGCGATGGTACGTCGGTGCCGTGGATGGATGAGTGGCAATCGGTGCAACGATTGAAAAATGTCTGTTTCATCTCTGGCGACGACAAGGTTCCGACCGCCGATCTGTTTGAAGCGCTATGCCCGGCATGACACTGCATGCAAAGAAACGGTTGACTGACCGCCAAGAGGGGGTTATTGGGCGAGCCGTGGGGGCTGTGACAATTGGTGCAGTCCTCGGTCACGTCGGCATGTTCGAAAACGAATGGCCCTTGATACTCCATGTGGCAGCGGGTGCAGGTCGCCTTGACCGTCGCCTCGCGCAGCATCCCCTTGGTCATGGTGCCATGGGGGTTGTGGCAATCGGAGCAATCCATCTTGTGCTCGTTGACCGGATGATGCGAGATCTGCGCAAACTGGTTGCGCACACTGGCATGGCAGATATAACAGGTCTCGGCCATGTCGTGCCGGTTCAGTTTTTGTTGTGAGCCCATATGCAGCTTGTGGCAGTTGAAGCAACTGACCTCGTTACTGTCATGCGAGCTGCCACTCCACATGGCCAAATTCGGTGAAGAGGCCGCGGAATGGCACTTGAGGCAGATCAGCGACTGGGCCTGACTCGGCAACTCCCCGAGGGCAAGAAGGGTGTCGATGCGGCAGCGCTGTTCGCCACTGGGGGCGATTTCCAGCTCAGCGACGGCAAGACTGCCCGGTCCGTGACACGACTCGCAGTTGACCAGAGGCAGTCCGCTGGCGGCATCGACCTGCTCGCCATGCACCGATTTGTTGAAGTTTTCCTTCTTGAGGTCGTGCTTGTGACATTTGGCGAGACACGCTTCGTTGCCGATGTAATCGGCATCAAGTCGGCCAACAACCATGCGTTCGTAATCACGAACCGGGGCGATCGGCTGATCGGTACGGGGTGAGCAGGACGACCCCAAAGTTGCCAGTGCCAATAATATGAAAGTCATCCACTTCAAGGCAAAACCTCCTAGAGCAATCGGCTTGCGGGCTGGAAATAGCCTATGAAAAATTAAAGGCGTTCGCACTTCATGCAAGATTCGTGAAAATCCGAGAAAATGAGCAGGCAGGACAAAAAGGTCGCGCTATGCGGGGATTGAGCGGAACAATTACGGCGAGGTGGGACCTTATTTCAACCCGCACAAGTCATTTCACGCGCAATCGCGCATGAAAAACGGCTAAAGAGCGGAAATTGCGACGATCTTATTCAGAAGAAGGTTCCCACCACCACCCCGAGAGCCGACAAGGGCCCGGAGTCGTTCATCCCCTCCGCCGTCTTTTCGACCTTTTGCAAGGTCACTTCCGCCTGACGATAGAGTCCGTCCTCGTTGACCAGGCGACCAATCGTCCCCTTGCCGTCATCGACCTTGCCGACAATGCTGTTGATGCGGGTCACCGCCCCGGTGGCTTCGTTGTAGAGGGTCTCGTCGTTGACCAGGCGGCCGAGAGTCCCTTCACCGCGATTGGTCCGTTCGACAATTTCGCGAATATCGGCGAGGGAGTCGGCCAGACTCCGGTAGACATCGTCCTCGACCACCAGACGCCCCAAGGTCCCTTCGCCGGAGCTGATGCGCGCCGAAATGTCCCGGAAGTTGGCCACGGTCTTGACCGCATCGTCGTAAAGGGTGGGATCGGTCAGCAAGCGCCCCAGGGTCCCTTCCCCCTTGCCAAGGCGCTCGACCACGTCCTTGACCTGGACGATGGCACCCTGCAGGTCCCGGTAGAGGCCGGGGTCATTGACGAGAAGTCCGAGGGTCCCCTCCCCTTCGTCGATCTTGCGCACGACGGTTTCGAGGCGGCCGAGGAGGTTGACGAAAGGTTCGCGACTGTCCTCGACCACCGCCTGCAACTGACTGAAGAAACGATCCTGATTGCGATTGAAGTTGTCGATCAACTCCTCCAGCGTCGCCCCTTCCCGGGTCGAAACGCTGCTGCCGGGAGGGAGCAGCGCCGCCTTCTCGCTGCCGAAGCTGAGGCCGAGAAATTGTCCGCCAAGGAGATTGGTCTGCCGGACCATGGCGACACTATCGATCTTGACCGGAACATTTTCCGTAACGAAAAAATCGAGGCGGACCCGACCATTGTCAATCTGGATATCGCGGACTTTGCCGACATCGACCCCGGCCAGGCGCACCGGGTCACCGATGCGGATGCCGACGGCGGCGGTGAAATAGGCCTTGTATTCGAGCTGTTTCTCGAAGGGGTTCCAGTCCTCGACCAGTTCGATCATGACCCCGAGGGTGATCAGGGTCAGGACGAAGAAGAGGCCAACCCGCTTTTCGATGGATAATTCCATGTTGTTTCAGTCTCCCTTGAGCCCTTTGGTGGTGGTGTAGATAAAGCCGCGCACCACCGGATTCTGGCTGGCCTTGATGGCCGCGGGCGTGCCGATTTCGACAATGCCGTCGGCATTGATCATGGCCACCCGGTCGGATAGATAGAGGGCGAAATTAAGGTCATGGGTGACAATGACCGTGGTCAGATTGACCTGGCTTTTCAGGTCCTGAATAACCTTGGCCAACTCGTCGGAGGTCACCGGGTCGAGTTCGGCCGTCGGCTCGTCATAAAGGATGAGGTCGGGATTCATGGCGAGGGAGCGGGCGATGGCGACGCGCTTCTTCATCCCGCCGGAAAGATCCGAAGTCAGCATGTCCTCCTTGCCGGTGAGACCGACCAGGGCGAGTTTGTCGCGAATGATCTGGCGGATGCGCGGCTCGGGACAGACGCGTTTCTCGCGCAGCCAGAGTCCGACATTCTCGCCGACGGTGAGGGAATTGAAGAGAGCCGAGGATTGGAAGACAATACTGTAACGATAGTCATGGCGGCGCAAGGGGTCGGGATCGAAGATATCCTGGCCGTCGATGATGATGGTGCCGCTATCCGGGCGTTCCAGCCGGACAATATGCTTGAGCAGTACGCTTTTACCCGTCCCCGACGGGCCGATGATGGAGAAAGTCTCTCCCGGGTGAATACTCAGGCTGATATCGTTGAGGACCATATTGCCGTTGAACGATTTGGTCAAATGCTCGATCTCGATGCCGACGCCGCGCGACTCCTCATAATCGAGAGCCGTGCTCTCACCGGCAAAGAGGGAGGCACTGAAACCGTGGGTCAGCTTGTTGAGAAGACTGGTCACGGGATTGTGATTTTTGCGTTGTTCGTCGGCCATGCTTCCCCTGTTGCGACTAGAGCATCAAACGGGTAAGGAAATAATTGGCGATAAAAATCAGCAGGAACGAGAGAACCACGGACCGAGTGGTCGAACGGCCGATGCCACGGGCGCCGCCGGTGGTCTTGAAGCCGACGTAACAACCGACCTGGGCAATGATGCCGCCGAAGACCGTCGCTTTCAGCAAACCCTTGCAGACATCCATGTATTCGAGCGAACTCACCAGGCTGTCGTAGTAGACGCCATAGGGGACGTTGATCTTGGGATTGACCTTGCTGACCACGGCCCCGCCGGCAACCCCGACGAAAATGGCAAAGACCACCAGCGCCGGCACCGCGGCGAGACAGGCAATGAGCCGCGGCATGGCGAGATAACGGACCGGATTGATCTCCAGGGTCTTGAGGGCGGCAATCTCTTCGTAGATCTCCATGGCACCGACCTCGGCGGCCATGGCCGAGCCGACCCGCCCGGCCACCAGCAGGCTGGTCATGACCGGCCCGAGCTCCTTGACCATCGACAGCCCGACGATGGAGCCGATGACATTCTGGGTGCCATAGAAAGCCAAGCTCGACCCGGTCTGCAGGGCCAGGACCATGCCGATAAAGAGGGCCATGAGCAGGGTGATGGGAAAGGTGCCGATGCCGATATCGGCAAGTTGCCGGAAGATGGCGGCACGATTGCGCGGGGCTTCCTTGAAATAGTAGAGAGTCTGCACCAGCAGCTTGAGCATTTCACCGATGGTCTGGCTGATGTTCATCAGGTGGCGACCCAGCAAGCGAATCATCGCAATGCTCCAGGCGGAAGAGGGTTGGAAGCAGGCGTGGCCCAGCTCGGTCCCCAAGGGAGAAACAGGAAGGTCACTTTCGTCCGCTCACCGCTGCGCCGATAACGGAATAGTCCCTTGAGCAGGGCAAGGTCGACACCGACTGCCGCCTCATGCCGATAGTGAGCCAGGGGGAATAACTCCCAGAAGAGATCCTCGCCACGCCGCTCCTTCCAGTAGAGGTTCCATAACAGCGAAGCAGCTTCGTTCCCCTGCCGATCCCAATGCACCTGGTAAAGCCGCCAGAACGGTGCCCAGTTACGCTCAATCCGCTCATTCTCCGGGAAAAATGGTTCGAGGAGGGCCGGGGTCGAGAAGCGAGCCAAACCATCCTTGTTTTCATACGTGAAAAGGGGCCAGAGCGCAACCCGTTTTTTCCGCGGGAAATCTTCTCCGCGCAAACGCTCTTCCGTATCGGAATAGAGGAAATAGGCGATGCGGTCGCGCCGATACGTGAGGATTTCGCTATCCCTTTCTTCAATTTTGTAGAGCGGCCACAGAAACCAGCGCTTTTGATAGGCGTCGATCCGTTCACGGGTATAGAAAGGCAGAATGCGTACTCCGTTGCGTCTCTCTCCCCGGGTCAGGCGCAACAGCGGCCAGGGGAAATCCCACTCCTCGTAGCCAGCGTCCCGGTCGGCAGTATGGCCGAAGAACGGCCACAGCAGATGCTGTGACTGGTACGAGGGGGAATCGATGCTGGCCCAAACGGGAAAGACCAGCGTTTCGCGCAGCGTTTCATCTCCGGCCAGGCTCAGGTCGTTGCGGAAGAAAAAAGGCCAGAGGAAGAAGCGCTTATGATAACGGCCACTCTTTTCCGTGAAGCCGTAAAGGGGCCAAAACTGCCAACCGGAAACGCCCTCCCCTTCGACCCAGGAAAAGATCGGCCAGGGGAGATTGGTCGTCGTCAGTTCCTTGGTCGAGGTTCGCGCATAGAGGGGGAAGAGGACAAAATCGATGCGCTCACGGCCGTACTTGCCCTCGATGCGCCCGATCAGGGGGAATAGGGCAAAGGTGGCATCACGCCCCGGCAGATGGTTATAGAAAAGGAGGGGAAAGAGCATGAATTCGTCTTTGCTCCCGCTTTCGCGGGCAGCAAAATCGAAGGTGAGAAGACGAAGAAACTGGAAGCTTTTGAGGTTGTCGCCTTGGTCGATCGTGGCAACAGGAAAAAGCAGATCGGTCGTCGAGGTGTGCTCGGCGGCGCTGGACTCGTGAAAGAAGAATGGACGGACCGCCGAGCGGGTAGTCGTGGAGGAAGACTCGTATTTGATCAGCGGGCCGAGCAGGTGGAAACTTGAAAAATCGGCGGCGGGAGCACTACGATAGTCAAGAACAGGCCAAAGGGTGAAGACCCGCGATTGCGCTGCCTGTGCTCTCGGGGCGGCAAATAGCAGCAACAATCCGCAATAGAGGAAAACTCGGGATATCATGCGGGCGGCATTTCCTCAAAGGCGTGCATGCTACTTCCGTGATTTGCCTCGGGAGCGTTGAGACAGATAGATGCACACAAAGATGACGGCAAAGACGATGGCAATAAAGATAAAATCACCGAAAGTCCAGGGGGCGTTCATGAAGAGCTCCTTTCGGCGAGACGATCCCGGCCCTGCAGTGCCGGGACATAGGTGGCATCGAGGGACAAAGCCCGAGCAAAGGCGGCGAAAGCCCCGGCGACATCGCCCGTTCGTTCGCGGCAAACAGCCAGCAGATGAAAAAATTCGGGATTCGGCAATTCCGCCACGGCACTCCCCTCTTCTTCGAGACGTTCAAGGAGTACGAGGGCCTGGGCCGCATCGCCGGCCGCCAGCAGTTGCATCGCCGCGCCGATCGCCTCCAGGTCTTCCACCAGAGGGTGATCGGGGACGGCGCCCTCTTCAAGACGTGCAATCTGCGCCGCCAACAGTTCCCGGGTTGCCGGATGAGCGATCATCCCTGACAAAGCCCGCCAGCGCCGAAGCGCGGCCGGATAGTCGGCAAACCAGAAATCGAGCTGTGCTAACTGGTTGAGGGCCGCCGGGTTCTCCGGCCGCAAGTCGAGACTGCGCTGCAAAGCCTGCATCGCGGTCAGGAAGTGCTGGCGAGAGTGGGCGCATTCGCTGAACATCAGGCCGATTTCGCGGCAGGACTCACCGAGGAGGTAATGCAATCCGGCGTTGTCCGGCTCCAGCAGAAGCAGGATGCGCAGTCCGACAATCTTGCGCTGGAGAAAGGGGGCATCGACCTCCTTCTCGTTGATCATGATGATCTGCGCGGCCAGGTCGGTCAGGAAATGGGGAAAAGCTTCCTTGAGAATCTCGGCATAACGCGCGGCATTGGCGGCCCCCGGAAGGCGCCGCAGATAGTCATAGAGCCCCTGGCCGATGGCATCGTCGGCAGGCGTGCCATTGACATAATCGGCTCGCCACAGGGGGAGCGGAATTCGCGGCAGGGGAACCGGGCGCTGCTCCGGACCGACCCGCAGGACATAAGCCTCGGGCGGAGTCCAGAAAGTGAAACCCGCGACCGACCGATTTTCCTCCGGATGAGACAAACTAGCTTCGTTCACGACGATCCTTTGCATATGGCAGGAGACAATACCCCGGGAAAGGTGTTGATCCCCGCATGGCGGCCTGGAACCTTGTAGATACGAACGCCATCCCAGGGGCGGCCGAGAATGCCGTCGTGGATGGCCCAGCTCCGTCCCCAGAGACTCAACTCCATCCCCGGCTGACGAAACGGGGTGGAGCCGTCAAGGCGTTGGGCCAACGCCCCGCCCGGCTGAAAATCCGCGTCAATCGACTGCATCAACTGTTTTCCGGCCAGATAATCGAAGCCATAGCGTTCATAACGAATGGCATTGTCGTAACTCAACGGTTCCGCCACAATCAAACCGCTGCCAAGGCGTGCGACCAAGCCTTCAAGGTTGCGGAAAAACTGGCTGAAAAGGCCCAACCCACGACGAACCTGATGCGGCAAGAGGCCGGCTGCCATCGCCCGTTCTTCCTCGCCGCGATTGCGGCGCGTCGTGGCGAAGGAATTGTCGCGCCCGTCGACATCGACGTCAACCTGAAAACGCGGAGACGACGGGTCGTTAACCAGACAGAAGGAGAGTTCCATCTGTCGAAAGGGGGTGTCGGCAATTTCAACAAAAAAAAGGCTGTCGCGATCGCTGCGACGCAAGCGGACATCGAGACGGACCAGGCCGAGACCGGCTGGGCAAATGAATTGCACGGATCTTTCGCCGTCCGCATCAAGCAGGGCTTCACGCTCAATGGGGAAAAGATCGAAGATCTTTTCCGGCAGAAGCTCGCGATAAATGCCCTCTTTGACCTCCATCGGGAGGAGGTTGATCTCGCGCAGCGAACCCAGGGGCAGGCCGTCCGCATCAAGGAGTGGCGGGCTGCGGCGGGATCTCATCGCAAGGCCAACCGATGTATCGGGGAGAGGTGCGCGGAAAGAAACGCCAGGTTGCTCTCGAGGGCCTCTTGCGCCCGGGAAAAATCGTCCGGCCGAGCGAAATGTTCGTCATCGCGCAGCTTTTTCCGCTCGGCCCCCAGGGCAGCGATGCGAGCCCGGAAGTGCGGGGGTAACGTGTCGGGAACGGCGCGCCCGCTCATGACCCCCCAGACCAGGGCCCAGGAACAGGCGACATTGACCTTGTCGTAACCACCGCCACCGAGGGCCAGCCATGGCAACCCGAGGGACCGCAAGGTACGCGCGGTATCTTCAATGACCGCCGTGGTCATTTCCAGCCGGGTCAGAGGATCGGTCCGCAAGCTGTCGACGCCAAATTGGCTCACGAGCACGTCGGGTCGATAGCTTTTCAGTAACGGCATCACCACGGCGTCAAAAGCACGGCGGAACAGGCGATCATCGGCATGGCGCAAAAACGGGATATTCACTGCATATCCATAGCCCGGACCATGCCCGAGTTCACGGCTATACCCGGTGTGAGGAAAAAAATCGTCGCCGGTCTCGTGCAGGGAGATGGTCAGGACCTGGCTTGAATCGTAGAAGGCTTCCTGGACTCCATCGCCGTGATGGGCGTCGATATCGACATAAGCGACGCGCAGACCCTGTTGCACCAGCCACTGTATAGCCACGACGGCATCGTTGAGATAACTGAAACCCGATGCCTTGGCGGCATGGGCATGATGCCACCCCCCGGCCATGTTGAAGGCCGAGCGGACCTCGCCTGTGGCCAGGCGTCGGGTCGCCTCCAGGGTGCCGCCACAGACAGTTCTTGCCCAGGCATAAAGACCGGGGAAGACAGGATTCTCGATGTCACCGAGGCCATAGCGGAAATCTGCCCGTGGGTCCGGGTCAAGGCTGAACTCGCGCAACTTCTCGAGATAATCGGCACGGTGAAATCGCAGGAGTTCTGCTTCGTCGGCCAGAGGCGACTCCACCACCGTTACCCCCGGGGGAGCAAGCAGCTCGAGTTCGCGGATCAATTCGTAGGCAAGACGATAACGCGCCACCTTGAAGGGATGATCGTCGCCGTAACTGACATCGTCGAATCGGCTTGAATAGACGAAAGCGCAGCGCTCACTCATTTGCCGCCCTCTGGTTGCGGTTGTTTTACACCGCTCAGGGTGAAAGGTCAATCCTTCCACACCCCTTGAGCCGGTGCAGAAGAAAAAGAGGGAGGCAACGCTCAAGCGTTGCCTCCCTCTTTTTTTGGTGATCCCTATGGGAATCGAACCCATGTTACCGACGTGAAAGGCCGGTGTCCTAGACCGCTAGACGAAGGGACCGTTCTATCCGGCAGCGAAACTTGTCCGCGTTACTTATTGGCTGGGGTGCTAGGATTCGAACCTAGGTAATGCTGGTGTCAGAGACCAGTGCCTTACCGCTTGGCGACACCCCAAAGCGGAGCGATTTTTAACAGAGTTCATGCGGGCAGTCAAGAAAAAACAGCTCGGGAGGAGGGTCTCCGGGCGCCCCCAGAGAAAGCGGGGGAGCGTATCAGAGGGATTGTTCGCGCTGATAGGTATTGGAGACCCAGAAAATCTCCGAGAGGAAGCGCCCGGAAATCGATATCTGGCCAAAGCACTGGGGACATGCGATGGTCTGGTCGCGCCAGATATTGTGCGATAGCAGTGGGAGATCCTGCTTACAATGAGGACATTTGACAGGAATAATCATGACCGCGCCTCCTCGCAAACCAAGCACGGCCAGAGAATAACAGAAAAATGAGCAAACGCCAACGGACGAATTTTAAGCAACGCGATGCGAACCTTTATTTGAAGCGTATTTTCTTGACGCCGTCGAGGTCGCTGATCAGGGCGGTCAGCTCTCGTCCCATGCGCTGACGATGCTGAGTCAGAATGAAATCGTAGCGCAACTCGCCCCTGTCCCGGTTGTAGTCGCAGGCAATATCGGAAATCTGCACACCACGCTCGGCAAAGATCCGTTCCAGCCCCGGATAAATTTCCTTATCGATTTCGATAACGACGGAGAGATGGAGAAAACGATCCTTCTTGATCAACGGCTCCAACCGCTTGAGAAAAATCAGGCTGAAGATGCCGATGATGGCGGCAACAACCGAGGGAAAGTACGCCCCCATTCCGAACCCCATGCCGACCCCCGCCGCCAGCCAGAGACAGGCGGCCGTCGTCAATCCCCGCACCGACAGACCATCCTTGAGAATGACCCCGGCGCCGATGAAACCGATACCGGCGATGATCTGGGCCGCCACTCGCCCGGGGTCGAGGCGGACAACGCTGGTCCCGGGAATCTCGCCGTATTTGAGGAAAAAGGCTTCCGAAACGATCATCATCAGGCAGGATGCCATGGAGACCAGCAGATGGGTCCGCAACCCGGCCGGCCGGCCGTGTTTCTCCCGCTCCAGACCAATGAGCCCTCCGGCCAGCGAGGCGAGGAACAGTTTGACCGCCACACCGGCTTCATAACTGCCGAACATCGTGTCAGCAAAATACATTGCACAATTCTCCCGACCCCGTAAGAGGCGCAGCAATCAACCTATTTTGACCCGAGACGATACCAGAAGGCGGCAATGACGCCCCACAGAACATTGAGGAGCAGGACATAGACTGGAGTATAGGGACCGGCATGCAACCCGAGCAAACCCAACGTTCCCCGGGGCATGAAATAGAAGAGCGCCGCTGCCGACGGAGCCAGGCTGAAAACCGCGCCCTGCAACAGAGGGCGTGCAACCAGCAGCGGCAACAGAAAAAGACCGCCCCAGACCCCGCCCCAGACGACCTTGCCATAGAGCCACTCCGGGGTCGGCGCCGGGTGCAGATTAATGCCGACACGCGCCAGCATACCGGTGTCACCGAGATACCAGGAGAAGAAAGCGATGACAACCGCGCCAACGGCACCGGCGGCAAAAGCAGCACTGATTTTTCGAAGCATGACAATTCCCTCCCTGTGATTGAGCAGAGATCAACTGCGCCAGTTGTACCTCAAAAGATCAAGAAAAAAAAGTTGTTATCACAGACCATCGGGTATCGTCGCCGGGTTTAACGACAAAACTTCCTGCCACAAGTCGACCAGGGGGAAATAGAGTCCGCAGCGCACCGGCCGTTGGGGTTCGAGCAGGCGGAAAAGACGGGCGTAGGTCTGCAACTGCTCCCGGTAAAGGACCGTTTCGCGTTCCAGAAAGACCGCAGTCGACTCCCCCCGGGCCGGGGCCGAGGTCTTGTAATCGATCACCCAACGTTCGTTGCCGACGGTAAAGGTGCGGTCAACGACCGCATGGACCCGTACCCCATCGAGGGTGCCGGAAAGGGGGAGTTCACACTCCGCGTCGGCGTAGGTCGTCAGTATCCAGCGCCCGCGTTGACTGGAGAGGGTCGTGGTGAGAGCAAGAACGACTCTATCCGCATGGAGATCAAGGTGGTGTGCCGGAACCCCCGCAGCGGCGAGACGGGCGGCAAAGTCGGGACGCAGCAGCGGCGGACGGTCGGGAGTCCAGGCCTCCAAACCCTCGCGGCCGATCCGTTCGACCATCTGATGAACGAGATTGCCGACCATCCGGCCATACTCGCCGCGCAACGAGGGTCGCAGTTCCCCCTGACCAGAGCCGCCCCGGCTGACAATACGCGCGGACGTCTGGGGAAGGTTCGGGGCCGGAGCAAGGGTCGGGGGCGACCAGTCACGGGGGAGCCGATACAGTGCGAGGGCGGAAGAGGCGACTGCGGTCGGTGCAGCCGGCGCCACGACACCATGACTCGCACCGCCCATGGCATCCCAGGCTCGCGCCAGCAGCGAGCCCGCCGGAGGGAAGAGGGTGCCGTCGCTGCGCCGGCCGAGGTGGCCGAAGAGGTGGAGGGAGCGCCGGGCGCGGGTCACCGCGACATAGAAAAGACGCATGGCTTCGAGATCGGCCTTGTCCTGCAGCAACTTGCCGATGGCAGTGTAGGTCGGGTCGCTCTCGTCCTGCTCGGCCGGCGGCAGTGGCGCCAGCAATAGCTCGTAATCGGGATGTTCAAGCCAGCGCAGCAGGGTGTGTTCCTCGTTCCGCACCTTGCGGCCAAGGCCGGGGAGAATGACGGTATCGAATTCTAGCCCTTTGGCTTTGTGAATGGTCATGAGTTGCAGCGAGGGGGGAGCGAGGGGATCGATGCCCGCGAAGAGCTTCGCGAGACGTCCGGGGAGGTCATCGAGGGCGAGGAGATCGCCGCCGCTGTCGAGTTCGTCGAGGAGGGCGAAAAGACGTTCGGCATCGTCCAGGTCCGCCGCTTCGCAGCAAGCCGGGCCGCCGAGGGCCAGCCAGGTCGAAGTGACCAGCTGGCGCAGGGAGATACGGCCGCGGCGGGAACGGGCAACCGCCATGATGGCGCGGAAGCGTTCCAGCCGCCGGCCGACAGGAGTTGCCCCGGAGAGGAAGAGATCACCCTGGTCCGGGTCGCGTTGGAGGAGTTCCCACACCGTCTCTTCCTTGTCATCGCCACAGAGGTGGAGCAGATCGGCTAATTCGCAACCACACCACGGCGCCCGCAGCAGTGACAGCCAGGCAACGCGATCGGCGGGATGGAGGAGCGCCCGGGTCAGGGCGTAGAGGTCGAGAATGACCGGACGTTGCAGCAGCGAATCGATCTCCTGGGCCTGAAAACGGACGCCGGCACCGTGCAGTTGCGTGACGATTTCACGGAGATGGCGACGGGAGCGGACGAGAACCGCAATCGTACCCTGCGGATCGGCGCTGAGGGTCGTCCGGATCAGCTGCACCACCGCCGCGGCCTCGGCGGACTCCTGCATCTCCTCGAACCAGGTACAGACGACGGCAGGCGCGGCGAGTTCGGGGCGTACGGCGGCGGCGGCCAGGTAAGGGACGGCACCGCGCACCGGATCTTCCTGGGCCGGCAGGAGAGACGGGAAGACGGTGTTGAACCAGCTCACCAGCCCGGCTTGCGAGCGGAAGTTGGCGGTGAGATCGAGACGCTCGAGGACCACCTGCTCCAGGCCATGTTGGCGCACATGCAGATAGAGGCCGACTTCCGCCTCGCGAAAGCGGTATATCGACTGCATCGGATCACCGACTAGAAAGAGGGTGCGGCCATCTCCCACACTCCAACCGGCTGTCAGCCGCTGCAACAGATCGTATTGGCCGTAAGAGGTGTCCTGGAATTCGTCGATGAGAAGATGGCGCAGGCGGCTGTCGCACATCAGGAGCAACTCTTCCGGATTCTCGGCGTCGCCAAGGGCCTGGCGGGCGGCGGCGGCCACGGCGATGAAATCGACCACCCCGCGGCGACTGAAGACTTGCTCCAGCTCTGCCGCCGCCAGGGGCAAGAGGGTGATGAGGGCTTCGAGGACGCTCCACTGCTCGGGGCGGTAGACCGCTTCCGGCAGCTCGCGCAGCCCCCGCAAAGCGGCCGCCGTCGCCGGTGCGGCCGCCAGCTCGTGCAAAAGCGCCAGCATACGATTTTTCATGCCGGCCTGAACGGGGTCCTTGCCGGCGGGGAAGCCCTGCTTGACGTTGACCGTTTTGCGCACCTCCCCCGCGGAGGTGAGAACCAGGCCGGCGATATCGAGCCAGAACGGCAGCATCTCGCCACGACTCGACAAGGGGAGATCCGCCGAGGCAAAAAAGTCCGCAGCGTTCCCCTCCCCCGCCGCGCTCAGCTGGTCGCCGGCGTAGCGCGCCAGCTCCTGCAATTCACCTTGCAACGGGGGCGTGACGAACTCGGCGGCGGTACCGACGACTCTTTCGACATAACGGGCCAGACCCGACTCGAGCACCTCCCGGGCCGCCTCGTGTTCCTTGCCGAGGAGATGACGCAGCCATTGATCGCGCCGTCCGAGCATGTCGATCAAGAGGTCACGCACTACTGTCGCCCGGTTGTCGAGGTGGCGTAGCAGCCGGCCAAGCTCGCTGCTGCCGGCGCCGCCCCGTTCGAGCCGCTGCAGCAGCAGTTCCGCCGCATCGCGGTAGAGTTCTGCCGGATCGTCGACCAACTCGGGCTGATCGCCGAAACCGGTCTGCCACGGCATCTGCCGGGTCAGCGACGCCGAGAAGCTGTCGATGGTCTGCAATTGCAGACGCGCCGGGCTGTGCAGGAGGGACCAGCCACATGCCCGTTGATGCAGCAGAACCTTACGCGCCAGGTTCCAGGTCAGCAGGGCATGGCGTGCCGCCGGGGGCTTATCGTCCATGCCGCCTTCGAGGGCCTCGATCAACCGCCCCTTCATTTCGGCGGCAGCCTTGCGGGTAAAGGTCAGGGCGAGGATCTCTTCCGGTTGCCCGACCTCGGCGAGAAGGACGAGGAGGCGCTGGATCAACAGTTCGGTCTTGCCCGAGCCGGCCGGGGCCTGAACGATGAAAGAGCGGCCGGGATCGAGGGCGCGCAGGCGCTGCTGCTGATCGACGGGGAGACTGACGTCACTCATCGTCACCCTCCCCGGCCCCTTGACGTGGGCTTTCGTGGATGCGGCAGAGGGTCGTCAGATCGCAATGCTTGCAGGTTTTCTCGAGGTCGAGGGGATTGATGGCGGCGTCCCCGGCGACAAAGGCGGCACCAAGAGTCGGCAAAGCCTCGTCCCAATGGGCCAGGACCGCGGCAAAGCCGTCCCAACCCTTCGCCAGCAGGATTTTCTCCTGATTCTTGCGCAGTCCCGGCCAATTGTCCGGATCGCGCGCCAAACCGTAGAAGCCGCTCTCCTTCTTCCTGGCGCGGACGCGGGCCAAGAGGACTGCGCCGATCTGATCCCGCGGCAAAGTGCGGCAGTAAACTGGCAACTGCGGCTCGGTAATCCGCGCATCGAGCCATTGTTGGGGGTCGAGGTCACCGGTTTTGTAATCGATGATCGCCATCTCGCCGCCGTCAAGGCGATCGATGCGATCGATCTGGGTGCGGATGCGCAACGGACCGACCTCGATCTCTTCGCGCATTTCGCAGGCGACGACGCAGAAAGGGGGCCGCTCCCTCTCGAAGACCAGCCACTGTCGGGCCATGCGCACCAGGCGCGCGAGTTCCAGCCCTTTCAAGGCCGGCGGCAGATCGATCCGCTGCCGTCTTTGAAAGTTGTCCAGGGCTGCAAGCGTGACCGTGGTGAGAAGGGAATCAATCTCCTCCGCCGGCAGGGAGAGTAACTGCTGCTGCGATTCGACCTGCTTCCAGAAGAGTTCGAGGACGCCATGGATCAGGGTGCCGCGCGAGAGATTGTCGAGACCGATGTCGGCGCTGTCGAGGGCTTGGGCATGGAGACGATGGTGGGCGAAGGCGCGAAAGGGACAGAGGGCCTGATCCTTGATCAGGTTGGTGCCGCCGCTGACCGTGCTGTGCGGCGAAATCGCCGGTGCCCGCTCGTCGACCAATGCTTCGAGGAGAGGCCGGGCGGCCCAGTAGAGCTGTATCGGATCGGCGCTCGGCGCCAGGGTCGGCTCGACCGGCGGGTCGCCGTGCAGCAGGGGACTCGGCCGCAGGGAGACCCCCTCTTCCCGCTGCGGCCAGCTGATAATGACTTCATCCGCCGCCTGCCGCAGACGCAGCAGCAACTGTTCCGCAAAGTGGAACTCGTGTCCGGCGTCGGCCCGCGGCATGCCGCTGCGGCGCTGCAGCGCCACCGGCAAAAATGGGTTGGGGCGCGGCGGCTGCGGCAGAGCGCCGTCGTGGGCGCCGAGAAGCCAGAGATGCTGAAAAGACCCGCCGCCAGCCTCCAGCATCCCCAGGACCTGAATCGGCCCCTCGCCCCCCTCGGGTTGAAAGAGGGTTTCGCTGGTGAGACGCTGGAGCAAACCCACCGCGGCGGACCGGTCGACCCGACCGGCGACGCGGTCGAGACTGGCGAGTTGGCACAAGACCGCCTTGAAGGAGGTCACCGCCTGAAACTCGCGACTCGACAGGGAGCGCTCCCCCGGCCAGCCGAGTGTTTCGAGAAGATCGGCAAAGCGTTCGGCCCAACGCCCGGGCTGTTGCTTGCCGCCAGCCTCGAGATCGGCTGCGAGCCCCGCAAGAATCCGCTGAAATTGCGGGAGATCGCGCCGGCTCTCGAGGTCGCGGCGCAGACGCGCCAGCCGCCACTCCGGCCGCCGCCGCCGGCGCACTTCGCGGTCGGCCCGGGCGCGCGCCCCCTGTTCGCTCTGCCCTCCACCCAAATAGGGGGTGCGCAAGAGCCAGCTCGCCTCATCGAGGGAGAGCTGCCCCCCGACGGTGAGAAGACGCAGGGCGGCGCCGATCACCCCTTCGCGCGCCAGTGGAGCCCCGAGGGAGAGGCCGAAGGCGCCCTCGGCCTCCGCTCCCCGAATGACCGCCTGGGGATCGAGTTCGGCCCGGAAGATGGAGGTGATCAGGGGCTGGTAGCGCGCCAGTTGCGGAGCGACGACCCCGACCGTCGCCGCCGGGTCGCCTTCGCAGATATGCCGGATCCAACGCGCGCAGCGGCGCACCTCGTCCTCGGCATCGAGGCAGGCGACCACGCCGACCCGGCCGGACCGAGAGGTTGGTTGCCAGTCTCTGACGGCGACACCGGCGACGCTGAGAGAGTGGCGCAGGGAGGTCAATTCGGGGGTCATCGTGTCGAAACCGGCGAAGCGAATGACGGCGGGGAGCTTGAGCCGACCGTGGGCAAGGCGGTCACAGATCTGGCGCACGGCCGCAGCCCCATCGCTCCACCCCTCCTTTTGCAGGCGCTGGCGAAAAGCCGCGCGCCAGCGCAGAAAGGCGAGCTGGTCGAGGCCTCCCTCGTCAGCGCGAAAATCAGTCTCATAGGCGGCCAGCAGTCCATGCGCTTCGGCGGCGCGGCGGGCGGCGGCGGGAATTTGCATGAGGGAATGGCCTCGTGCGGCCAAATCGTCGGCGATGACCTCTTCCCAGAGGTGGATCTCCTGCACCGGCGACAGGCGGCGAGCGTCGTCTTCGCTGCTTTCGAGTTGCGCGAAAACCCAGGCCCGCCACGGCAGGATCGCCGGGCGTTTCCAGACGACTTTTCCGCCAGCGGCTTGCCCCTCGTCGAAGCGGGTCAGGAGAGAGCGGGCGAGGCGCTTGTTGACGGTGAGGATGACCGCCCCCCCAGCGGACTCTGCCAACAGCTCCCGGTAGGCCTCGCTCATGAATTCTCCTCGGTCAAAGGACGCTGCCGACGCCTGGCCAGGAGAGCGCCGACCAGATAGACGGCGAAAATGCCAACGGAATTGGCGAGAATATCGCCGAGGGAAGCTCTGCGGCTGCGGGTCAACAGCCCCTGGCCAAGTTCCATGAGCAGACCGAAGAGCCAGGAGGCCGCCACCGCCCAACGCCAGGCCGTATGCCGCGACGGGAAATAACGCAAACCGACCTGGGCTGCAAGGCTGGCCAGGAGTGCATAGGCGGCGGCGTGTGACAGTTTGTCCCAGACTTTGATACCGATCACTTTCTCCGGATGCGGGACCAGGGAGAGCCAAAGGATGCAGAGAGACCAGCCGATCAGGAGGATAACCGGAACAATCCGGGGAAGTCGGGAGGGGTAGATCAGCGGCATGGCAGCTCCTTTTGGAAGGAACCAAGATAGCGGATTTACGGTCCGAACGGAAGGGGGAAGAAGCGGCGGCGAACTCTCCCCTACCCCCCCGCCGTCGTCTGGTCTTCAGCGATGCGGCCATCGCGCAAGGTTATCATCCGATGAAAGTAGCGGCGGTTGTCGGGATTGTGCGTGACCATGACGATAGTCTGCCCGGTCCGATTAATCTCCGTCAGCAGGGCCATGATCTCGGCACTGGTGGCGCTGTCGAGGCTCCCGGTCGGCTCGTCGGCCAGGATCAGCGGCGGCGCGTTGACCAGGGCGCGAGCGATGGCGACGCGTTCCTGTTCCCCGCCGGAAAGCTGACTCGGCAGGTGGTCGGCGCGTTGGGCTAGGCCGACCCGTTGCAACGCCTCCTCGGCCCGCTCCCGTTTTTTGCTCGTGGCGAGGGACTGAATCGCCAGGGGGAGCATGACATTTTCGAGGGCGGTCAGATAGGGTATCAGGTTGAAGGACTGGAAGACGAACCCGAGATATTCAGCGCGAAAATCGGCCAGACGCTCGCCGCTTAGGTGGTAGAGGTCGATGCCGTCTACGCGAATCGTCCCGTTGCTCGGGTGGCAGAGGCCGCCAAGACAGGAGAGGAAGGTACTCTTGCCCGAGCCGGATGGCCCCATGACGCCGAGAAAGGTCCCTTCCTCGACCTGCAGCTCGACCCCCTTGAGGGCGGCAACGACTCCGGCCTCGCTGCGATAGTTTTTTTCCAGTCCTGCGATTTCGAGAAATGCCATCTGTTTGTCCCTTATGCGTTGGTTATCCACTTGGTTCAAGTGAAGCTTACAGACTGCGGAAGGCCTCGGTCGGGTCCATGCGGCTGGCGTGCAGGGCCGGGTAGAGGGAAGCCAGGGCCCCGACCAGCAGGGCCAGCAGGATTGCACCGGCCGCCAGGCGCGGGTCCCAGACCAGATGCGGGTGGTCCGTAGCCAGATAGGGGAGGAGCAGACGGGTCATCCCCATGCCGGAAAGATAGCCGAAGATGCCGGCGAGGCAGCTGACCGCCACCGCCTCGGTGAGGATGAGGCGGACGATATGCCCGCGACGGAAGCCGAGGGCGCGGAAGATGCCGATCTCGCGGGTTCGTTCGTTGATCGAGCCCATCATGGTGACGAAGACGACGAGGGCGCCGATGAGGATAACGACGACGGCGACACCGAAGGAGAAGACGCGAAACTGCTCCAGGGCATGGAGCCGGGTCTTGACCACCTGCTGGATGGCGCTGACCTTGGCCCCGGGCAAAACCGCCTGGATCTGCTCGACCATGTCCTCGATGGGACAGCCGGCGCAGAGGGCGGCAACTTCGACCAGCGACACCACCCCATGCTTACCGAGGAGTTCCTGGGCGACGACGAGGGGGACAAGAAAGAGGTCGTCGTCCTGGGAACCGGTCTCGTGCAAGGTGCCGGTCACGGTAAAGGGGTGACCGTTGATGGCGACGCGAGCCCCGGCGCTGAGGCCGAAGCGGCGGGCAGCACCACTTCCCACCACCACCTCGGGTCCCTCCCGCGGGGCGCGGCCGTCGACGCTCCACCAGCGCTTGAGCTGAAATTCGACGCTCGGGCTCACCCCCATGAGGAGGACGCGGGTGCCGTCGACCGTCGCCGGGCCCAAGACCTTGGGGGCGATGGCGGCGATGTTGGCGGCATTCAGGATATCCCCCAGGCGCGTCAGATCGAGCTGCCTGAGCTCCTGGCGGTCGACCGCCACCCCGCCGAGAACGATGCCGCCGTAGGTCAGGGAAAGTTCCTCGCTGCGCGGGGTGATGACGATGTTGGCGCCGAAGCTGTCGAGCTTGTGCTCGATTTCGGCGGTCAGGGAGCGGGTCAGGGCGAGGAGGGTGACGACCGTCGCCACCCCGAGGAGGAGTCCGGCGAGGAGAAAGACCATGCGCGCCTTGCGCCGCCAGAGGTTGTTGAAGGCGATGGTTCCGAGGTTCATCGTGTTCTCCGCGGCCGCTTACGGCAGGTCAGTGGAAGTAGCGGGCGCCACGATCGAGGTCGGCGCTGGCAATAGTCAACTGGTCGCCGGCGAGTTGGATCGGCACGGCCACCGGATTACACCCGCCCGAAACCTCGTTGATCTTGACCGTGGGGAACTGCTGCTCGCAGTTGTTGCAGATCATGACCTCGCCGTGCTGGCGGTAGCCTTTCTTCGCCGCATAGCAGGCATCGCAGGTATCGAGAGCGACCCGAATCCGCCCATCGCTGCCGCGCACGACGAAGAAGGCCATGCTGGTCGCCCCACTCTGGTAGCGATAGAAGTGGGCCTGACCGTCATTGACCTGGGCCAGGGGCAAGGTGATCTGCCCCTGCTCCGCCTTGACCAGCGGGCTGCCGGCGGTTGTGTTGCGGCTCAAGCCCCAACCGAGCAAACCGACAGCCAGCACGACAATGGCAGCGACCAGCAGGCGGTTGCGCAGCCGGTGGTCGCTCTTGGCGGTAAAGCGGGCTTGTTTCTCACTCCGTTCGGTCATTTTTTGCTCCTTTTCATTGATTTATTGTGAATAGTCGATCTTCGGCTGAGGGGTCAAAAACTCCCTCACCCAGCGGGGGGAGGAATGGAAGGCAGCGGAAGCTTGACGCTAATCCTGTGCTTGGTTGTTGCCCTCAACGTGGCGGGCAACAACCGCCGCCGCAGCCGCCGCCGGCACTTTTGCCGGCCGCCGTAGAGGTAGTGCCGAGGGCGACCAGCCGTGCCGGATAGCCGGCGGCGTTCAGCGCCAGGGCAATCCGTTCCGGATCGAGGCGTTGCGGGTCATAGCCGACCCGCACCTCTTGCCGGACCACCTCGACGCTGACCGCCTTGACGCCGGCCAGCGGTTCCAGAGCCTGTTGCAGATTGCCGGCACAGGCGCCGCAGGTAATCTTGGCCGAGACATAGAGGGCTTCTTGGCGGGGTCCACCATTGGTCATGGCGAAGTAAGCCCCGACACTGGCGGCCAAGACCAACAAGCCGCTCAGCACCAGGAGCAACAAGGTAATCTGCTTCATCGTTTTTCCTTCCTTTCACGCCATCGGTATGATGTCGCATCCACCATTTTCACGTTTCATTCCAATGCTGCAACATGCCGAAATGATGAATATATTAGATTTTCTTTAAGCAGAAATTGCAGAATATGCCGCAACCCCGCTGACGAATATCCTACAGCCGTGGCTGGCCATGACGGCTTGCAGGGGTCTACACCTTGACACGCGTCCCGGCACTTCCATAATCAATGCAGACAGGCGCGTCGACTCGCCCTCGCGCTGACAGGGGAAGGAGAGAGCGATGGATCTGCAACTGACCGGCAAAATAGCCTTCATCTCCGGCTCGACCGCCGGCATCGGCCTGGCCACGGCCATCGCCCTGGTGCGGGAGGGGACGACCGTGGTTATCAACGGCCGCAGCGATCATTCGGTGGCGACGGCGCTGACCCGGATCATGAGCGCCGTTCCCGGGGCAGAAATCGAGGGATTCAGCGGCGACCTCGCCAGCGCCGAGGTGGCGGCGCAGCTGCTGCACAAGCTGCCTGCGGTCGACATCCTGGTCAACAACCTCGGCATCTACGAGGCGCAGCCCTTCGAAACCATCGGCGACGACGACTGGCGACGCTTCTTCGAGGTCAACGTGTTGAGCGCGGTGCGCCTCTCCCGTGCCTGGCTGCCGGGGATGAAGGCGCGCAACTGGGGGCGGCTGGTCTTTCTCAGCAGCGAGAGCGGCATCCAGATTCCGGCCGAGATGATCCATTACGGCATGACCAAGACCGCCCTGCTGGCGGTCTCGCGCGGCATCGCCGAGACCTGCGCCGGCAGCGGGGTGACCGCCAACGCCATCCTCCCCGGCCCAACCCGCACCGCCGGAGTCGAGGCTTTTGTCCAGCAGCTCGGCGCGGGCAAAAGCTTCGCCGAGTTCGAGGCGGAGTTCTTCCGCAGCGTGCGCCCCACCTCGCTCCTCAAGCGCTTCGCCACTCCGGAGGAGGTCGCAACCCTCATCGCCTATGTCTGCAGCCCCCTCGCCGCCGCCACCAACGGCGCGGCTCTGCGGGTTGACGGCGGGGTGGTCAAGTCCTGCTTCTAGCCCGAACTCGGGGTGCATCGAATGCAGTAAAAAAAAACGGGAGCCGGGTTCTCACCCGACTCCCGCCCGTACCTGCGGCAACAAAACTGTGTGGGCAGTGCGGTGCCGACCTAGACGAATTCCCCTTTGGCGCAACGTTTCGGCCCGCCGCAGCCACCGCCGCAAACCGCGTCATGGGCCGCCTGCAGAGCGGCGGCGATAGAGCCCTCGGCGACGAGGTGCTTGAGCCCCGCCTTCTCCAGCTCCTGTCGCGGATATTCGCCGATCATGGCGGTGACGACAACCTTGCAACCGGCCAGAGCCTCGATGATCGCCTGGAATTGCGGTTGGCGAAAGGCGTGGTCGGGGTCGTAGGAACAATACTTTTCCACTTGCACCTCGCCGACCGCCAGCGGATTCCCCTGGTTGAAGTCGTAGAGGAGAAAGCGCTCGGCATGGCCGAAGTGCTGGTCGACGACGGTGCCCGATTTGGATGCAACGGCGATACGCATAAGAACTCCTGTTTGCTCAGACAGCTTCAAAGGCTTTGTCTCACGCAACGGCGCAACGATTGCAACGTACGACTAAGGCAAAGAAATCTTTGCTCGTTTTACGTCGCGTCGTTGCGTCGTCGCGTGACAGTGATTTAGATCGTCAACGGCTTGAACGAAAAGGCCTTTTTCGGGCAGGTCACGCCGCAACCGGCGCAACCGATACAGTTATCGGCGTTGACGATAGCCATGACCATGCGCGTCGAGTCGCTCTCTTCGTCGACGAGGTCTTCCGGCCCGAGGACCGAGCGGGAGCAAGCCTTGTAACAACGGCCGCAGCCAATGCACTTTTCGTGATCGATCGCCATTGCGAAGGTCGGGGTCCATTCCTTGCCGCCTCGGGTTTTTCCAGTCAGAAATGCCATGATCGTTCTCCTTAGTTGTTTGGATAATTTCGGACCGATCAATCGGATCGGACTGATCGGTCCGATAGACTAATTACCGTTCGACAAACCCCGGCCGCTCGCTTTTGAGCATCGCTTTGCGCAGCCATGGCGGCGGGTTGTCGCGCAAAACCTCCTGCAACTTCTCCACCGCCGCACTGATCGCTTCATTATCCTTGCTCTTGACCGGGTGGATCTTCTTGGCGACCAGTCGGGCCGCCGCCGGCCCGCCGATCTGGGCGACGTAGACCAGGGCGCAGTCGGCCAGCGCCGCGCCCCGCGCCTCGATACGGTCCTCCTCGTCCCCGGCGCCGTCGGACTGAACCTGAACGACGCCGGAAAAGTCGGCGCTCTCGGGACCGATCTCCCAGATCAAAAACTTCTCGGCCCGACCGAAGTGCTCATCGATATGAATCTTGTCGGTGCTGGCGAATGCGACTTTCATGGCGAGTCCTTTCGTGCGTTTGCTGCCGGCGATTTTCAGGCTGCGGGTGCGGATCATGGGAATCTCTTTTTTGCCACAGAGACACGGAGACACAGAGGAGAACAAAAACAAAGCCGCCTTGAGGGTTTGTACCAAAATCCTGTCGTAGAACCTCTCCGTGTCTCTGTGTCTCCGTGGCCGAATTGATTAGTTGTGCGTCTTCTCCGCCTCTTTGGCGCTAGCCATGAAGAGGTTGCCGACCTCGAAGATCAACTGCATCGTCCCGCGATAGCCGACCCAGGTGCGCTGATGGGCGCCCATGCGGTCGAAGACCGGCAGGCCGGCCCGCAGATGGCTCTTGATGCCGAGGCTGGCGGCGGCCTGGCGACCGTTGCTGTTGGCGACGAGGAGATCGCTGCCGGCCGCCTGCTCTTCGAGGTCTTCGAGATCGCCGACGGCGACGTGGGCACAGGGGAGCTCGTCGAGGCCCTTGACCCGGGTGGCGCTGAGGGCGAGGGTAATGGCGCAGCCCATGCCGTGCAGGAAAGGGGTCAGGGTCTTGAGCAGGTCGGCCTCCAGGGCCAGGGCGACTTTCTTGCCACCGAACTGGTAGTGCGAATCGACCATGGCGTCGCAGAGACGGCTGCGCTGACGCAGGTACTTCTGCGGGATCGGCGCGTTGGCCAGTTCGGAAAGGACGATGAGCAGGCGATCGACCTCGGCCAGGCCGGTGACCGAAGTGAAACCGTAAGCCGGAGCCCCGCAACGTTCCGTCAGAATGGTCGCCGCCTTGGCCAGGGAGTCGCCGAAAAAGAGGGTGGCGCCGGAGCGCCCGGCCTGACGCAGGCGCGCCAGGGGGATACCGCCGGTGGAGAGGGCGGAGACGGTGTTATCGATGTGGCCGTCGAGGGCGCAGGAGGGATCGGGAATCACCACCGGATCGAGGCCGAAATCCTCGCACATCCCTTTGAGCTCCTCGACATCGGCCGGGGTCAAATGCGCCCCGGGGAGGAGGGTGACCTGGCCTTTGCTGTGCGGCCCCGGTTCGGGGAGGGTGCGGACGATGGCCTCGACCGCCGCCGCGTAGCCTTCCTGCAGCGAACCGCAGTAATCGGGGGTGCTGGCCCAGACCACCGGCACCGCGGCATGCTCGGGATGCTCCTGGCGGAACTGGACGATGGCACTGCGCACGTCGTCTCCCATGGTCTCGGTGAGGCCGGTGGTCATGACCCCGACGACTTCCGGGTGGAACTTCTCGATGACCCGGCCGATGCCGGTCTTGAGATTCTCCCAGCCGCCGAAGATGGCCATGTCCTCGCTCATGCTCGTCGAGTTGAGGGCAATCGGCTCGCGAAAGTGGCGGGAGAGCTGGAGGCGAATGAAGGTCGAGCAGCCCTGAGCGCCGTGGAGGAGGCCGAGCATGTTGTCGATGCCGAGATAAGCCAGGGTGGCGCCGAGGGCCGGCGAATTTTTCTGCGGATTGACGGTGCCGATCTTCTCCGGCACCTTGACCCGCGAATCACGCAGGTTTTCGTCCTGCAGCCGTTCCGCCTGTCCTGCCGCCGCTGCGATTTCGGTTTCCAGCTCGGCAGGACTCATTTCCCCCGGGCTTCTGGCATTGAGAACCGGCCAGATGGGATTGTTGACGGTCATGTCGAGCTGGCGGGCGAAGGTGACCATCCCGGCATAACCGGCATAGGGATGGGCGCGGCCGTGATTGATGTCGAGAAAGGGGGTGCGCGTCTTCAGGGCGAGAAACTTGGTCTTGCCGCCGGCGACGATGACATCGGGCAGCTTGTCGTACATGACTGAGAGCAGGCCGGCGCTGGAGGTATCCTCGATGATGCTGGCGTCCTGGTGCATCAGCGCCTTCATCCGCTGGAAGTCGTCGAGGGTCGAGTTCTGCGTCCCGGCGGCGAGGATCTCGACCCCGAGTTCGCGCAGGGCGCTGACCATGGACCAGGTCTTGACCCCGCCGGTGAAGAGGACGCAACGCTTCCCTTCCAGTCTTTGCTTGTATGGCTCCAAGGCCGCGCGGCACTGCGGCTCTTCCTCGGCGAGAAGGGCCTCGACCCGTTCGCGCATGACGTTGTTGCCGTGCAGGGCGTCGAGTTCGCGGGCGATGTCGCGCAGGGCGCGAGCGGTGTCGGTCATGCCGTAGAACGATTCCTCAAGGTAGGGGATCGCCCAGCGCGTCTTCATCTTCTTGGCCAGGTTGGTCAGGCTCTTGGAACAGATGATGACGTTGAGGCGGGCGCGGTGGGCGTAGCGCAGCTCAGCGAAGCGGGCGTCGCCGCTGATGCAGGAGAGGATGCGGATGCCGAGGCGGTCGAAGAGGGGCTGCATCCCCCAGAGATCGCCGGCGATGTTGTACTCCCCGATCAAATTCACGTCGTAGTCGGTGGTGAATTCCGGCTCGGCCGTGCCGATGACGTATTTGAGCAGGACCTCGCCGGCGAGGCGGTTGCCGATGTTCTTGTCGCCGATGAAACCGGGGGTGTTGACCGGGATGATGGGAATGGCGACTTTCTTCTGCGCCGCGGCGCAGACTTTTTCGAGGTCGTCGCCGATCATGGCGGTAACGCAGGTGGCATAGACGAAGAGCGCCCTGGCCTCGTTGCCGTAGCGCTCGGCGAGGTCGAGGATGGTGTCGTAGAGTTTCTGCTCGCCGCCGAAGACGACGTCGTTATGCAGCACGTCGGTGGTAAAGCCGCGCCGGTAGAGCTGGCTCCCCGAGGAGCGGGCGCCACGGTTGTCCCAGGAGTTGCCGGCGCAGGCGATGGGACCATGGACCAGGTGGATGACGTCGGTGACCGGCATGAGGACGACACGGGCGCCGTCGTAGGCACAGGAGCGTTCGGTCCCCTCCCCCGGTTCCGACTTCTTGCAGAATTTGGGAGCGCCTTTTTCGGCGGTCTCGCATTCGGAAACGTCGTAGTAATCGCGCTTGGACATATTTATCTCCCTGCGCTAAAAGGGCCGCAGCTAAAGCAAAAAGGCGTCACCATGCGTGCAGTATGGTTGGCGCCTTTGCCGGTGGGAATTCAGGTTGTCGTTGCTCTCTACTAGAGCATGGGCTGTGCCAATCTGTCAGAGCTATTCAACCAACCGGAATCAAAGGATATTTAAATAAGCCGCGCGCCGGACCAGAGATATTTGCTCATTTGTTGGGCAATGCTGGTCGAAAAATCACGCCTGGGGTAATCAGCCGAAGAGGGTGAAATCGGTGGTGATGATGCGGAGCGTCGCAACGAGGAAGCACAGGGTGAAGAGGGTCAGGCCCAGCCAGACCGCCCGGCGTTGCAGTGCCGGGATGATTTGGCGCAGGCTGGGGCGGGTGGCGAAGGGCTGCAGCACTCCGACCGCGGCGGCGGCGGTGGCGCCGACGAGGAGGCCGCCGCAAAGAAGATAGCCGACATAGCCGTAGTCGGCCTTGAGGAGACAAAACGGGCAATGATGGGACGGCAGTTCGTAGAAATAGGGGGCGACAAAGGAGAGGATCGCACTTATCCCCAGAAAGAGAACAAGGAGCCCCGAAAGGGCAAAGAGGTAGCTGCCCCGCCCCTTGCGTAAAACAAAGCTGCCACTGCCGAGGTTGAGGACATAGGCCAAAAGCAGAACCAGTCCCAAGGGGCGCATCGGCCAGACCGCCAGCTCGCTGCCGAGGCCGACGGCGCGGCTGCCGAAGAGGGAGCCGCAGCAGGAGGTGATGACATCGGGTTGCAAATTGAGCAGATAGAGCCCGAGCACAACCCCTTCGGCCAGTAAAGGGACGGTGAGGACCAGCAGGAAGAGGTATTTGCCGCGGATCAGGGGATAATCGCGGGCACTGTTATCGGCCCGATTGAGGACCAGCCAACAGCCGGCCAGGAGAAAATTGCCGAGTTTGAGGAGGAGGGCGGGATAGCCGAAGGCATTGAGATTGAAGACCCCGGCCGCGCACATGGCGCCGGTGAAGCGCTCATGCAGGTTTTCGGCAGTATAGACCAGGAGAAGGAGGGAGGTGAGCTCGGCGACAAAGGCCCAGGTCAGCAGGGTCGAAAGGAGATAAGTACGCCGTTCGAGCTGCAGCTGGCCCTCGCTGCCGCTCTTGAGATCCCAGGCGTAGAGGATCGGCACAATATGGCGCAAGGCGTAAAGAATGGTCCCCGAGGTGATCAGGGAGAGGAGGATCAGGGCAAGAATGCCCGGTTCGAGAATCATGGGGTGCGACCGCTGCCGCTCTCGCCGATCCGTCCGTCGCGGACGACCACCACCGCGTCGACGCCGGGGGCGGCATAGACCAGGGGATCGTGGCTGGCGATGACGACGGTCCGCCCTTCACTGCGCAAGGTGGCGATGATCTCCATGAACTCGGCGGAGAGACGGCTGTCGAGATGGGCGGTCGGTTCGTCGGCGATGATGACGGCGGGATCGTTGATCAGGGCGCGGGCGATGGCGACCCGCTGGGCTTCGCCGCCGGAGAGGTGCTCGACGAGATTGCCGGCGCGGCCGGCGACGCGGAAACGTTCGAGCAGGGCCATGCCCCGGGCGGCGATGGCAGCCCGGGATGCGCCGGTGGGGAGGGCCGGCAGCATGACATTATCAAGGGCGCTGAGGCCGCGCACCAGATGGAACTGCTGAAAGACGAAACCGAAGGCACGCCGGCGGATGCCGGTGAGAAAGCGCTCCGGCAGGCTGGTGATCTCCAGGCTCTCCTCCCCGGGAGCGAGCCAGTCGGTGTCGAGGCCATGCAGGTGGATGCGTCCCGAAGTCGGCCGCGCCATGCAGCCGATGAGGGAGAGGAGGGTCGTCTTCCCCGAACCGCTTGGCCCCTTGAGGACGGTGACGGCCGAGCGGCGGATCGTCAGCGTCACCCCGTCGAGGGCGGCGTGGGCGTTGGGGCGCCCGGCATTGAAAATTTTGCGGACCTCGACCAGACGAATCATCGCTTTAGTCTCGCATGACGCTGTCGGGATCGATGGTCGCCGCCCGCCAGGACGGCACCAGGGTCGCGACGGTATAGGGGATCACGGTGAGGACGAAGAGCACGGTCAATTGAAAGGCATCGATGCGGGAAACCAGGCGAAAGTCGGGATAGAGGACCGCCCACCCCTTGAGGGTCGCCGCCAGCAGCGGCGCCTGCAGCAGGAAAACATGGACATAGGCAAGGAGGGTGCCGAGGAGAAAGGCGGTCAGGGAGATGCTCGTCCCTTCCCAGAACTTGAGGGTGAGGATGTCGCCGGTTTCCCAGCCGATCCCCTTGAGAATGCCGATTTCCCGGCGCTCCTCGGCCGAAAGTCCGGCCGCCTTGTCCCAGGCGAAGATGATGAAGGCGAGGAGGACGACCCCGAAAAGGACGAGGAGGAGGCCACCGCGCCAGTCGAAGACCGCGGCATAGGTGGCTTGCATCTCTTCGCGCAGGATCGGGCGGGTGTCGGGGAAACGTTCGACGATCTTGCGCGCGACCGTGGCCACTTCCTGCGGATTACGCACCGTCACCGTCAGATCGGTGGCGACCCCCGAAGGGAAGGAGAAGAGGGCGCGGAAATCGGCCTCCGCCAGCAGGAGCAGATCGGTGCTGACCAGTTCCGACTCGGCCGGGAGAATCTCCCGCACCTGCAGCAGCAAATCCTCCCGGCGATAGCTCAAAAACGGCAGCAAGTCACCAGCCGCCACCTTACGCAGGCGGGCGATGCCGGGGCCGATGACGATCTCGCCGGCGGGCGGCGGCAGAGTGGGAACCTGCACCGTGTAATTGGCGCCGTAGACGGCATCGTAGTAATAGCCCCAGAGGCGCGGCGCGACAGTCCCGACGCCGCGGATGGTGCGGATACCTTCGGCATAAGCCACGGGAATCAGGTCGTGGCGGCCGGCACTCAGGCGCTGCACCACCAGTTCCGGGGCGGCGGAGAGGAGGAGACGAGCCTCGCGCTTGAGCCCGGCGCTGTAGAACATGACCGAGGCGCCGAGAAAGACCGTCAGACTATAGACGACGAGGAGAGAAAGGTTCTTCCCCCGCCGCCGCCGCAGCGACGCGAGGGCGACATCGAGAATATTGCGTTGCCGCTCGCACCAGCCGGTCATGGCGCCGGCCTGCGTGGCGACCAGAACATGCCGGAGGGGAAATGGTCGAGGGCCAGGGGGTGATCCTGAAAGGGGGCGAAATGGTCGGCCTGGGTCGGATGGCGGGTGTAGCGGGCCTCGGTCAGCAGCGCCAGATCGGTCAGCTGCGCCTCGGTGACCAGTCGCTGCAAGCGGGTCAGCCTGTCCGCTTCCGCCGGATCAGGGCCACTGCCGCGCAGCACCAGAGCCAGGAGCAATAGCAGGCCGCTAGCGGTCAAAACGCCAAAGATATCGGCTCGACGCAGCGGCATCAATCGAGGCTCGCGAGAATGGCGGGGGTCACCTCGGTAAGGGAGAGGATTTGCCGCCCCTTATGGTCGCGCATGAATTCCATGGCCTCGGCGCGGCGGGCAAAGGGGATCAGTTCCTTGCCCATGGGACCGAGGATATCGCTGCCGAGGACATAAAAAGCGCTGCTCCCGTCGATGCCTTCGAGGGAGTAGTAATCCTTGACCCGGATGCCGGCGATGTCGGCCTGTGGCAACGAGAGGCCATAGCGCGGCGGCTCGTGCAGCAGCCGCAGCAGGTCCTTGACGCCGTCGCAGTAGAGGACGCTGCCATCCGTGCGGACAACGGCCGCCGTCCAGTCGGGGAATTTGGCGACAAACATGCCGCAGACCGGGCACTTCTCCCGTGGTCCTGGCGACGGCAGGGGGGCGGACGCCGCCAGGATGGTCCGGCAAGGAGTCGTCAGGGAAAAAAGGAGGAGGGCAAGAAGCACAAAGCGCATGGCGGGAGTCTCTCCGTGAAAGCGTGGCGGAGGTCACGGCGCACCAGGGACCGTTAAACGCTTGTGAATATACAGGGGAGAGGAAAAAATTCAATAGCTTTCGCAGCAAGCCAGCCTGAACGCACTTCTGCGGAAGAGCAGAATCTGCCCTTCCGCAGAAGTGTCATAAACGGTAAACGATTAGCGCATCATTTCGAAGAAGCGTTCCTCGCAGGTTTCATCCTTGATATCGAGAAACTTGTTGCAGATCGCGGTGAGCATGTTGATCGCCCCCGAGTAACCGATCAACGGGTAGCGGTGGAGGTTGACCCGATCGAAGTTGGGGAAGCCGAAGCGGAAGAGGGGGATTCCCGCATCTCTGGCCGCAAACTTGCCGTGGGTGTCGCCGATGATGCCGTCGACCGGATCGGTCACCACCAGGCTGCGCAGGTGCCAGAGGTCCTTGTTCATGTAGATCGTGCATCCCTTGCCATCCAGGGAGGCATCGAGGAGGGCCTGGATCTCCTTCTCCAGCTTCTTGGTCCCCTTGGAACAGAGGATATGATAGGGAATGGCTCCCATCTCCAGGAGGAAGGAGACATAACCGAGGAGGTAGTCGGGATCGCCGTAGAGGGCGAACTTCTTGCCGTGCATGTACTGGTGGGCGTCGGTGATGGCGTCGACCGCCCGGCCGCGTTCGGCCTTGAGCGACTCGGGGATCGGCTTGCCGAAAAGCTCGGCGATCTTCATGATGAAGGCGTCGGTCTTGGCGACGCCAAAGGGCATCGGCATGACCGCATGCTTGCCGGAGTAACCTTCCTTGATCCAGCCGTAGGTCTTGGCGGTCGAGTAGCTCCCCAGCGCCAGGGTCGCCTTGCCGTTGATCGAATCGGCAGCGTCGTCGAGCTTGGTGCCGCCGGGGTAGATCTTGTAGTGGCCGTCGAGGGGGGAGTCGAAGGTCTCGGAGATATCGGCCAAAAAGGTATAGGGGATGCCGAAGGCTTCGAGAATCCGCTTGTACTCCCGGTAGTTGCCCGTGTTGGCGTCAAAGCCGGCGATGAGATTGAGCTTGCCGGTGCAGCGGCCTTCCACCTGCTTCCCCTCGGTGAGGGTCTGCAGGATGGAGAGGAGCATGGCGTCGTAGCCGTGAATGTGCGAGCCGTTGAAGCTCGGAGTATTGGCGTAGGGGGTCGGGAAGTCGGCCGGGATCACCCCCTTGTTCTTGGCATTCTTGATGAAGGCGGTGAGGTCGTCGCCGATGATCTCGGGCATGCAGGAGGTGAAGATCGGCATCATCTTCGGTTTGTAGATGGTGTAGGCGTTCTCCAGCCCCTCGTGCAGGTTGGCCTGGCCGCCGAAGACCGCGCCGTCCTCGGTCATCGAGTCGGAAACCGCCGGGGCCGGCTCGCGGAAGTGGCGGTTCAAGGTCGAGCGGTAGTAGGAAGCGCAGCCCTGGGAGCCGTGAACAAAGGGGAGGCTCCCCTCAAAGCCATGGGCGGCGAGTTCGGCGCCGAGGGGCTGACAGGCATGGGCCGGGTTGATGACCAGGGCCTGACGGGCGAAGTTCTTCTCTTTGTACTCCTCGGTGTTGATCCAGTTTTTGACCCGTTCGACTTCTGCGGGATCGTCTTCGCTGACCGGCTTCATTTCCAGTCCGAGTGCATTGGCCATGATCTGTCTCCTTGCGGCCGGGAACTCATCCGTTCCACGGTCCGGGGTTTTTTGTTAAAACGGGCTCTTCACCAGCTTCCAGGTCGGGCTGTTGATCGCCATATCGACGTCCTTGGCAAAGGTCGGGAAGCCGAGATAGCCGTGGTAGGGGCCGGAGTAATCCCAGCTGTGCATCTGCCGGAAGGGGATCCCCATCTTCTGGAAGAGGTACTTCTCCTTGATCCCGCTGCCGATCAGGTCGGGTTTCAGGTTGTCGGCAAACTGTTCGAACTCGTGCTCGGTGATATCGTCGTAAATGACGGTGGCGTCGGGCATCTCCGCGGCCGTCCGGTCGTAGTCGTCGGAGTGGGCAAATTCGTAGCCGCTGCCGACCACCGTCATCCCCAGGTCCTGGTAAGCGTTGACGGTGTGACGGGGGCGCAGACCGCCGACGTAGAGCATGACCGTCTTGTTATCGAGGCGCGGCTTGTACTCGTCGATCACCGCCTGCATGAGCGGGTCGTACTTGGCGATCACCGCCTCGACCTTGGCCTTGATGTGGTCGTCGAAGAGTTCGGCGAGCTGGCGCAACGACTCGCGGATCTTGGTCGGGCCGAAGAAGTTGAGCTCGATCCAGGGGATGCCGTACTTCTCTTCCATGACTTTGCACATGTAGTTCATCGAACGATAGCAGTGGATGACGTTGAGCTTGACCTGATGAGTGGCAGCGATCTTCTCCATCTCGCCGTCGCCGGTCCAGACCGACTTGACGTTGAACCCGCACTCTTCGAGGAGGGGCTTGGTCGACCAGGCGTCGCCGCCGATGTTGTACTCGCCGAGAAGGGCGATGTCGTAAGGTCCGATTGGCTCGGGAAACTCGCGTGTGCCGATGATGTAGTCGCGGATGGTGTCGTTACTGATATGGTGGCCGAGGGACTGGGAAACCCCGCGAAACCCCTCGCAGTTGCAGGGGATGATGGGAATGTCGAGCTCCTTGGCGCTCTGTTTGGCGACCGAGTTGATGTCGTCGCCGATAAGTCCGACCGGACACTCGGAGAGGACCGAGATCCCCTTGGCGAGGGGGAAGAGATCGTGCGCCTCGGCCAGCAAGGTCTTGAGCTTCTTGTCGCCGCCGTAGACGATATCCTTCTCCTGGAAGTCGGAGGTGAACTGCATGGCGAACTGGTTGACGCCGTTGATGCCGCTCATCAGGTTGCGGCGCGTCCCCCAGCTGTACCAGCCGCAGCCGACCGGACCGTGGGAGACGTGAACCATGTCGCGGATCGGGCCCCAGACCACCCCTTTGGCACCGGCATAGGCACAGCCGCGGGCGGACATGACGCCGGGGATCGTCTTCTTGTTCGATTTGACGCAGGCCGAGCCGGAAGCCTGATCGTTGGGGGCGAGATGGGGAACGCGCTTCTTGCGCGCCTTCTCGGTGTAGACTTCCAGGCTCTTGTCGATCATCGCCTGGGTCGATTCCCTGGTGATGCCATCGACCTTCTTTATTTCAATCTTCTTGGACATAAGATGACTCCTGTCTTTTGGGTTGCGTCGGAGCGCATGGCGGCCGCTCTGGCACATGCCATGCACTCCTACACGGTTCCTCGTTAAGCTGCGGTTTCCGCCTTGCCGACGACGCTCTCATCCTCGGCTTCCATGATGCCGAACTCCATGAGGAGGTCTTCGAGCTCTTCCATCTCCAGCGGGGTCGGGACGACGAGCATCTTGTTGTTGAGGATCTTCTCGGCGAGAGTCCGGTACTCCTGGGCCTGCGGATGCTCCGGCGAATACTCGATGACGGTCATGCGGCGCAGTTCGGCGCGCTGCACCTGGTTGTCGCGGGGGACGAAGTGGATCATCTGGGTGCCGAGCTTCTTGGCCAGGGCATCGATGAGTTCGTACTCCTTGTCGGTCTTGCGGGCGTTGCAGATGAGGCCGGCGAGGCGGACCTTGCCGCTGGAGGCGTACTTGAGAATCCCTTTGGCGATGTTGTTGGCGGCATACATGGCCATCATCTCGCCGGAGCAGACGATATAGATCTCTTCGGCCTTGCCCTCGCGGATCGGCATGGCGAAGCCGCCGCAGACGACGTCGCCGAGAACGTCGTAGAAGACAAAGTCGAGATCCTCGGTGTAAGCCCCTTCTTCCTCCAGGAAGTTGATGGCGGTGATGACGCCGCGACCGGCGCAACCGACCCCCGGCTCGGGGCCGCCCGACTCGACGCATTTGACATCGCCGTAACCGACCTTCAACACGTCTTCGAGTTCGAGATCCTCGACCGTCCCTTTTTCCCGCACCAGGTCCATGACGGTGTTCTGCGCCTTGGCGTGCAGGATCAGGCGGGTGGAGTCGGCCTTGGGGTCGCAGCCGACGATCATGACCTTCTTACCGAGGTAGGCGAGGCCGGCGACGGTGTTCTGGGTGGTGGTCGACTTGCCGATGCCGCCCTTGCCGTAGATTGCGATCTGACGAAGTTTCTTGGCCATGGTCTGTTCCTCCTTGTTAGTTTCCTGGTGGTGGTCTTGGTGTCTGGTGCAAAAAACGATCAGCCCCACCCGGACGATCCGGCTGGGGCTGCATTGCCCGACGACTCCGCCATGGAGTCGTGCGTAATCTCATCGTCTCACCGGCAGCACAAACGGGCGCGCGGTATCTTGTTTAAATAGAAAACGCCCGGGGAGAAATATCTTCCGCGGGCGTCATTGCCTGTCATCCATCGGCACCGCTGTGTGCCGGAACTGCTCTTTGCTCTTGTCCATACCTAGAGCATGGGCCGTGCCAAGAATTAATATTCGCGTAAAGGGCGTTAAATACGGCCTTTGCTGCCATTGCCGCGACCGAAGCGAGCGCTCTGGAGATTCGATCCGCCTGCATTTTATCCACATTTGCCTAATTTGCAGGCATTTGTCGGCGATCCGATCGGGAATGGACAGCCGGCAGTTCCCCGGCCGCGGCGAGAAAGTTTCCCAGGAGGCGTACCGCCATTTCCTGGTGCTCCGCCTCTGCATCGGCGAAGGCCCGCGCCAGGGACTGCGCCGACGCAACCCGACCGCACCAGTCGGCAACAATGACAGCATCGACCTCGGGATGGAACTGCACGCCCCAGGCGTTGCCGAAGCGAAAGGCCTGACCGGGACAGATCGCCGAGGAGGCAAGGAGGGTGGCGGCGGGGGGCGGATCGAAGCTGTCGTTATGCCACTGAAAGGCATAAAAGGACTGGGGCAGTCCGGCCAAGAGGGGATCGTTGGCAGTCGCGGCGGCAGTCAGGTTCACCAGAGAGAGCCCCTTTTCGCCGCGGGCGCCGCTGGTACAACGTCCCCCCGCGACCGCGGCCAGGAGCTGCCCGCCGAGACAGATGCCGAGGAGGTACCCGCCGGCATCGACCGCGCTGCGCATGAATACCTTCAGCGGAAGTAAAAACGGATATTGCCTTTCGTCGTCGACCCCCATGTTGCCGCCCAGAACGATAATCGCGTCGGCCAGGGACGGAGGCGGCAGCGCTTCTCCGGCATAGAGCCGGACGGTGCGATAAAGGATGTGTCTTTCCTCCAGATAGGCAGCAAAGACCCCTGCCGGCACTTGCGGATCGCTCTGAATAATGGTGATCATTTCCTGATCCTGGTTGCTGGTGAAATTTTCGACGTTCCGTGCTACTAATCACACAGTAATTACGCAAGGGGATCTGATGACATGGCGCGAAGCTGTACGGTGATTGTCAACCCTGTGGCCGGGGGCTATCGCCCGGAATTGGGCGACACCATTGTCGCCCTGCTGCAAGGTGCCGGCCAAAAAGTTAGCCTCCGGCAAACACGAAGTGCCGGCGATGCCGCTCTCCTGGCCCGCGAAGCCGCAGCAGAAACTGACCCGCTGATTGTCGTTTGTGGCGGCGACGGCACGGTGGGTGAGGTCATCAATGGCATCGGTTCAGCTGCCGCGACCATCGCCGTGATCCCGGTCGGGACGGCCAATGTTCTCGCCCTCGAACTCGGCCTCGATACCATTGACAAAGCGCTGGCGGCGGTGGCGGCAAGCATCTCGCGTCCCCTGGCTCTTGGACGCGCCACGACCGCCACAGGAGAACGATTATTTTCGCTGATGGCGGGAATTGGTTTTGACGGGCGGGTGGTGGCGGCGGTGCGGTCGGAGGAGAAGCGCCGCTTCGGCAAGGGGGCCTATCTCCTGGCCGCCTTGCGTTGTCTCTATCGCTGGGAAAGTGCGCCGCTGGCCGTCACTCTGGAGGAGAGAAAAGTCGTTTGTCATGGTCTGATTATCTGCAACGCCAGGCATTATGGGGGTGCATTTCGTCTGGCGCGTCAGGCGAGTCCTTTTGTCCCGGGGTTTCAGGTCGTCTGCATCCAGGGAGCGCGCCGCCGCGATTACCTGCGTCTCTGCCTGGCCGTCGTATTGGGGCGGGTCGAGAACTGTCGCGGCATATCGGTGAGTTCCGTGACTCGGGTGAGTGTCGACGGGGTGGCGGCCATCCAGCTCGACGGCGATGCCTGGTTAGCGACGCCGGGAGTTTTCACGGCTGAAAGCGACGCTCTTCGCGTGATCGTCCCGACAAGTGCGCCCGACCGATGATCCCCCATGGTCGATGGCTGGCAGTTCCACCGTCAAACAAATCTCCCCGGGGCGAAAACCACCGGGGAGAGGCAGGAAGAACCCAGGATCAGGACGGGTAACCGTCCCGGGCAGCGACGGCAGGACATCAATCCAGACGTACGACGGTGCCGCGCAGAATGACGTTGGCCATGGAGCGCCCGCGCAGACAGGAATAGGTGTCGGCACTTTTGAGCTTCTTGTTATTGGCAATCGAGAAGATGTCGATCACCGCATTGCCGCCTTCCCGGTCGGCGCGCTGCTGCAGCCCGATGATGGCCGAAAGAAAAGCCTTGTCGCAAGCCGCCTGATCCGACAACCCGTTACTCCGCTTGTTGGATTGGTATTCACGATAGGAACGATCGACCCCGGGGTGTCCTTGGCCGACCATGTAAACCCGGATGTCATCAAGCATCTTCTCTTTCCCGAGCTTGCTGTTCAGGGCATGCTTGATGGGAAATTTCAGCACCCTGTCTTCCGCCTCCGCGCTATTCAGCAAACCGGACAACGACAAAAACAGGAATAGAACCAATACTCCAAGCCCCTTCATTTTGCCCTCCATTTTACGACATAAGCGATTCATTTTCGGGACATATAAATTCCACGATTATGCGGCGCTGTCAATAAAAAGCAGCACAAAGGGGAAGACAGGGGATGATGAGTCGCTAAGGCGCATATTCGTAGTCAGCCCGACGCAAGTGAGTTATTTGCCGACTTTGGCCACGGTGCCCATCAATACGACGTTGGCGATCATACCGCCGGCATTGCAGGAATAGTTCTCCGAACTCTGCATCTTTTTGTCCTTGGTCAGGGAATAAATATCGACGACAGCATTCCCCCCCTCCTTGTCGGCACGCTGCTGCAGCGCAATGAGGGCCGAGATGAAAGCAATATCGCACGCATCCTGGGTCGATTTGCCGACCGCATTGCCGCGCTTGTTCGACTTGTAGGCGCGATACCGCTTTTGCAGACCGGGAACCGATTGTCCCATCATGTAAGTCTTGATCCCCTTGTCGAGCTTGTCTTTAGCCACGGCACTGGCCAGGGCATGCTTGACGGGAAAATTCTGCAACTTATCCTCGGCCCCGACTTGCCCTGCGGTCAAAACAATGGCCACTCCGGCCACCAGCAGACTCTGCACGAAAGTTTTCATGTCATTTCTCCCGGAGAATGGATTATTTATCCCGGCGCGGCACCACGACGATGCCCGACTCCGTGACGGTGTAGCCCTTGCGACGATCCTCATCAAGATCGTAGCCGACAATCGAGCCGTCCGGGATTACGACGTTCTTGTCAATGATGCAACGCTTGAGTTTGACGTGACGACCAACGTTGACATTTTCAAAGAGGATCGAATCCTCGACCAGGCTGTAGCTGTTGATCTTGCACAAAGGGCCGAGTATGGAGCGACGCACCGTGCTGCCGCTGGTGATGCAACCGGCGCAGACATAGGAATCGATATTGACACCGCGCCGATCGTCGGAATC
>Ga0154464_1143_pt1 | contig 41649 bp, 35 predicted proteins | sample RifGroC2_FD_105657 | JGI IMG/M metagenome (GOLD analysis project Ga0154464, IMG submission 105657) | Desulfuromonadales bacterium GWC2_61_20
CGGTGCGCTCGCCCCTGGCCAGTCGCACAGCCTGGCATATCCGTGCCCCCCTCGATCTGGCGGCGATGCAGGGTGGCGCCGACCATTTTGTCGGTTTCCATGACTTTGCCCGCTTTCGCACCACCGATTGCGACGCCAAGACGACGCGTCGCGAGGTTTTCGCCGTCGAGGTGGTGCAGCGGGGCGAGCTGATCACCATCGACGTCCGCGGCGCCGGTTTCTTGCGCCATATGGTGCGCATCATGGCCGGCACCCTGGTCGCCATCGGCCTCGGCAAGCGCCCCGCCGACGATGTTCGCCGGCTCCTGGCCGGCGAGCCCGGGCTCGCCGCCGGGCCGAACGCGCCGCCGCAAGGGCTCTGTCTCATGGAGGTCTATTACTGAGTTTCTCTCCCCTCGGTCGGATTGCATTCTCCAACGTTGGCGCTATAGTTGAGTCCGCGTTCTCATCCGCTTGCCGAGGTCACCATGCCGAACCCGCTGAAAATTCTCCTCCCCCTCGATTTCTCCCGCCACAGCATCGCCGCCCTGCGCTGTGCCGCCTCCCTGCACGGCCCCTTTGCGGTAACCCTGTTGGCCCTGCACGTCGTGGCGAGCGGCGAAGTCGATGAACTCTCCCTCTTTGGCGGCGAACCTGGCGAGTTTCTTGCCCGGCGCATGGCCGAGGCCGAAGCCGAGCTTGCCAAGATCCGCGAGAATTTTCTGCGCGACCATCCGGGTCATTCGCTGGCGACGGAGGTCTGTGTCGGCATCCCTTTCCGGGAAATCTGTCATGTCGCCGAACGCGAGCATGTTCAGCTCGTCATCATCGGCACCCATGGTCGCACCGGTCTCTCCCATCTCCTCATCGGCAGCACCGCCGAACGCGTTGTTCAGCATGCCTCCTGTCCCGTTCTCAGCATCAAACCCCAGTTCGTCTGAAATGGGGTGCTTGGCACGCGTCGCCGCCGGGCATCTCCGGAAGCCGTTTTTCCTCCTGGCCCTTTTTCTCGCCTCCTGCCTCCCGGGGCTGCCTGATTCTCCGACCCTGCCCAGTGGAAATTACCGGGTGCCGACAGGGGTGCGCTTCAACCTGCTGCGCCGTGATTTTCTCCTGCATGTTCCTGCGGGCTACCGTGGCGATCGGCCACTGCCGTTGCTCCTGGTCATGCATGGGGCTTTCAGTACCGGCGCCGAGACCGAAGTGGAGACAGGTTTCAGTATCCTGGCCGATCGCGAGGGTTTTCTCGTCGCCTACCCCGAGGGGATCGGCCTGTTCGGCTGGCTCCAGCACTGGAACGCCGGGCATTGCTGCGGCAAGGCGGCGGCGGACGACATCGACGATATTGCCTTTGTCGATGCGGTGATCGCCGCAGTGCGTCAGCGGCTGGCCGTCGATCCGCGGCGCATTTACATGGTGGGAATGTCCAACGGCGGCATGTTCACCTACCGCTACGCCGCCGAGCGTACTTCCGTTCTGGCGGCCGCCGCGGTCGTCGGCGGGGCCATCGGCAGTCGTCTGGAGGGGGGCGGGGAACCGTGGCAGGTGCCGCCTCCGGCCCTGCCGCTGCCTATCGTCATTATGCACGGTCTCGCCGATGAGCACGTCCCGGCGGCTGGCGGCAAGAGCCCGCGCAAGGGGGGCGTGCGCTCCTATGCTCCGGTCACCGAGGCGGTGGAGTTCTGGAAATCCGCCAACGGCTGCATCGGGAACCCCAGGGAAACGATGGAACGCCAAGGGGCGTTACGGCGTCAGCAGTGGCAGGACTGCGCGCAGGGAAGCGTGGTCGAGCTCGATTTATTCGCCGACTGGAAACACCGGTGGCCGGCCCCTCACTCGACCGGGACATTACCGGCGGAGGATCGACTGCGTGGATTCGATGCCAGTGCGGCGGTCTGGGATTTCTTGCGGCGTTACCAGCGGGAATCCGGCCAGGACGCGAAGCGCTGACCCTGATATTTCGTGTTGCTTTTCAACTGTGGCTGTGCTAGTTATTCCGCTCTTGTCGGGGTGTAGCGCAGTCTGGTAGCGCACCTGCCTTGGGCGCAGGGGGCCGGAGGTTCGAATCCTCTCACCCCGACCAGAATTGCGCCAGTAGCTCAGTTGGACAGAGCAACGGCCTTCTAAGCCGTGGGTCGGGGGTTCGAATCCTCCCTGGCGCGCCATTTTGTCGCAAATTCCCGTTGACAAAGAGGCGGGAGCTTCTGTAGACTTTGCCGGTTTTCGTGGTGGGTGTAGCTCAGTCGGTAGAGCACTGGATTGTGGCTCCAGGTGTCGTGGGTTCAAGCCCCATCATCCACCCCATTTAAAATCAGAGGCCCGATCGTTGATGTTCCGGGACGCGGTGTGCGGCAACGTCGCTGTCCGGTCAGGTCTCGATCGGGTTTTTTGTTTTTTTACCGATGCGAGAGTGGCGGAACTGGCAGACGCACTGGACTTAGGATCCAGCGGGCAACCGTGGGGGTTCGACTCCCCCCTCTCGCACCACCTTCAATTACTACCTGCTGTCTCTCCCCGGGTCATAGCTGTCAGGTGCCGGCAGTATTTCCTGCCATCGGCGCATTCAACCAAAAATCACTTCAGGACGAGGTTAGAACCATGGAAGTCAAGATCGAGCAGCTCTCTGCCGTGAAGAAACGTCTCTCCTTTGAACTGCCGGTCGAGCGTGTCGACAGTGCCATTGCCAAGGCCTACCAGAAGATCGGTGCCACCGCCAAGGTCAAGGGTTTTCGTCCCGGCAAGGTGCCGCTGGCGGTGCTGGAGCAATACTACGGTCCGCAGATGGAGCAGCAGGCCCTGAACAGCCTGATCAACGACACCTACTTCAAGGCGCTGACCGAGCACCGTATTCCGGCTGTTTCCGAACCGAAAGTGGTCGAAAGCAGTCCCCTGGCCAAGGGAGTGGTCTTCTCCTACAAGGCCGAAGTCGAGGTCAAACCTGAGCTCGAGCCGAAAGATTACAGCGGAATCAAGCTGCAGAAGGAAAAGTTCGTTTTCGACGGCAAGGTCATCGATGACCGCCTGCAGGAGATGCGCGACGGTCGGGCCGAGATCCAGCCGAGCAAACGCAAGAGTGCTGCCAAGGGTGACCATGTCGTCATCGATTTCGAAGGCTTTGTCGAGGGCACACCTTTTCAGGGGGGGAAGGCCGAGGGGCACATGCTCGAGCTCGGATCGGGTAGCTTCATCCCGGGCTTCGAAGATCAGCTCCTGGGGATGAAGGTCGGTACCGCGCGCGACGTCGAAGTCACCTTCCCCGAGGGTTACGGCAATGCCGAGCTGTCGGGCAAACCTGCCCTTTTCAAGGTCGAACTGAAGGAAATCAAGGAGAAGGTGGCTCCGGAACTCGATGACGAGTTCGCCAGAAGCTTCGGCCTCGAATCGCTGGCGGAATTGCGCGACAAACTCGAGGAAGGGTTTCGCAGCCAGGAAGAGCAACGCATCGATGGTGAGCTGCGCGAGCGGCTGATGACTGCCCTGATCGAGCGTAACCCGGTGGAAGTGCCGGAGGCGCTGGTCGCCGATCAGCTCGACTTCATGGTCGGTAACATCCGCCAGCGTCTGCAGGGGCAGGGGATGAGCCTGGAAATGATGGGGATGAGCGACGACTCCTTCAAGGGGATGTACCGCGACACCGCCGTCAAGCAGGTGCAGGGGAGTCTGATCCTGGAAGCCCTGGCGCGCAAGGAGGATATCCGGGTCGAGGCGGCTGAGGTCGAGGAGAAACTCAGTGAAATTGCCACCCTCTCCGGGGCTCCGCTCGAAGCGGTGAAGAAACATTACAGTTCACCGGACGCCAAACGTGGTCTCTTGTCGCAGATCGTCGAAGAAAAGGTCATGCAGTTGCTGCTGGGCAAGTCTGAAATTGCCCTGGTCGACAAGGCCGATCTCGCCGCCGCGCCGGAAAAAGGGAGCAAGAAATGACCAGCATGAACCTGGTGCCGATGGTGGTCGAGCAGACCGGGCGGGGCGAGCGCGCCTATGATATCTACTCCCGCCTGCTCAAGGACCGGATCATTTTCCTTGGCGGGGCCATTGAAGACCATATGGCCAACCTGATCATCGCCCAGTTACTCTTCCTCGAATCCGAAGACCCGGAAAAAGATGTTTTTCTCTATATCAATTCCCCCGGCGGCGTGGTCACGGCGGGGATGGCGATCTACGACACCATTCGTTACCTGCGCGCCCCGGTTTCGACCATCTGTGTCGGCCAGGCGGCGAGCATGGGTGCCCTGCTCCTTGCTTCCGGCGCCGCCGGCAAGCGCTTCGCCCTGCCCCATGCGCGGATCATGATCCATCAGCCCCTCGGCGGTTTCCAGGGGCAGGCTTCGGACATCAGTATCCATGCCCAGGAAATCCTCCGTCTGCGCGATACCCTGAACGGGATTCTCGCCGAGCATACGGGGCAGACCCTGGAACGCATCGCCGCCGATACGGAGCGCGATTTCTTCATGGGTAGCAGCGAGGCAAAAAATTATGGTATCATCGACGATATAGTCAGGAAAAAGGCCTGAACAGATCCCGGGAGGCATCAATATGAGCCAGAATGACGGTCGCTCAGGTCAGCTTATCTGCTCGTTCTGCGGCAAGGCCCAGGATGAGGTGAAAAAACTTATCGCCGGGCCCGCGGTCTACATCTGCGACGAGTGCATCGAGTTGTGCAAGGACATCATCGTCGAAGAGGCCAAGCTTGAGGACGTCAGTCCGTCCAAGGATGGCCGCCTGCCGCGCCCGTCTGAAATCAAGGAAATTCTTGATGACTACGTGATTGGTCAGGAGCGGGCGAAAAAGGTGCTCGCCGTTGCCGTTTACAATCATTACAAGCGCGTCGAATATATCGGCAAGGGTGGCGACGTCGAGGTGCAGAAGAGCAATATCCTCCTACTGGGACCCACCGGGAGTGGCAAGACGCTGCTGGCCCAGACCCTGGCCAAGGTCATCAATGTACCCTTTGCCATTGCCGACGCTACCAGTCTGACCGAGGCCGGCTATGTCGGCGAGGATGTGGAAAATATTATTCTCAGCCTGCTGCAGGCGGCGGATTACGATCTGGAGAAGGCCCAGAAAGGGATCATCTATATCGACGAGGTCGACAAGATCGCCCGCAAGACCGACTCACCCTCCATCACCCGGGATGTCTCCGGCGAGGGGGTGCAGCAGGCGCTGCTCAAGATCATCGAAGGGACGATGGCGAGTGTGCCGCCCAAGGGCGGACGTAAACACCCGCAGCAGGAGTTCCTCAAGGTCGATACCTCCAATATCCTCTTCATCTGTGGCGGGGCGTTTTCCGGGCTGGAAAGCATCATCACCCAGCGTTCCGGGGTCAAAAATTTGGGATTCGGCGCCGACGTCAAAAATCGCCGGGACCTTCCCGTCGGGGAAACCCTGGCTCGCGTCGAGCCGTCGGATCTTCTCAAGTTCGGGCTTATCCCCGAGTTCATCGGGCGGTTGCCGGTGGTTGCGACCCTCAACGAACTCGACGAGGAGTCACTGATCCAGATTCTCAAGGAACCGAAAAACGCTCTGGTCAAGCAGTACCAGAAACTCTTCGACCTGGAGAAAGTCCACCTGAAATTCACCGATGGCGCCCTTGTCGCCGTCGCCCGCGAAGCCCTGAAACGCAAGACCGGGGCGCGCGGACTCCGTTCCATTCTCGAAAATGCCATGCTCGATGTGATGTACGAAATCCCTTCTCAGGACCGGGTCAAGGAGGTGGTGATCAGCGAGGAGGTCATACTCAAACAGGCACGCCCCATTGTGCTTTATGACTGTGCCGAATCTGCCTGACCCCCCCCAGGCGTCAAAGGCGACTCCCGGTCCCTTCCTCCGCCAAGGAACGAGCGAGCCATGACTGATTTGTCCGACCCTCACAGTGTCTTTACCGACGGCGGCGAGGGTTTGCTCTACCCTCTTCTCCCCCTCCGCGACATCGTTATCTTCCCCTATATGGTGACCCCCCTCTTCGTCGGTCGACCCCGCTCCATTCATGCCCTGGAAGGGGCGATGGAGAAGGATCGCATGGTCTTTCTGGCGACCCAGAAAGATCCCAAAATCGACGATCCCGGAGGTGATGACATCTACCCCATCGGCACCCTGGGGCAAGTCATTCAGCTACTCAAGCTCCCCGACGGGACGGTCAAGGTTCTCATCGAGGGGAAGAGTCGTGGTCGCATTACCTCTTTTGTTCAGCGCGAAGAGTGTTTTTTCGTCGGGGTGGAAGTGCTGGCCGATCCGGAGACCGTCTCTGCCGAGGTTGAGGCGCTGGTTCGGAGCGTGCTCGAAGCCTTTGAGAACTATGTCAACCTGGGCAAGAAGGTACCGCCGGAACTGGTTGCCTCGGTCTCGGGGGTGACGGATCCGGGGCGGCTTGCCGATACGGTGATCGCGCACCTGAATATCCGCATCGCCGATAAGCAGGAGATTCTTTCCCTCTTTGACCCGCGGGTGCGTCTGGAATCCCTCTTGGCGATGATCGAACGCGAGGTGGAAATCCTTCAGATCGAGAAAAAGATCCGGAACCGGGTCAAGAGCCAGATGGAACGAAGCCAGAAGGAGTACTACCTCAACGAGCAGATGCGGGCGATCCAGAAAGAACTTGGCGAGAAAGACGAATTCAAGCAGGAAATCCGCGAACTCGAAGAGAAAATCAAGACCCGCCACATGTCCAAGGAGGCAACCGAGAAAGCCCAAGCCGAGTTGCGCAAGCTCAAGATGATGTCGCCGATGTCGGCCGAAGCTGCGGTTGTGCGCAATTACGTCGACTGGCTCGTCTCACTGCCGTGGCGCAAGGGGACCAAGGACCGAATCGATCTGCCTCTCGCCGAAGAGATTCTCGAGGCCGATCATTATGGTCTGGAAAAAGTCAAGGAGCGGATTCTCGAATATCTGGCGGTGCAGTCTCTGGTCAAGAAGATCAAGGGGCCGATTCTCTGTCTGGTGGGTCCTCCCGGTGTCGGCAAGACCTCTCTCGGGCGTTCCATCGCCAAGTCTTTGGGCCGCAAATTCGTGCGTATCTCTCTCGGAGGAGTCCGCGATGAGGCCGAGATTCGTGGCCACCGGCGCACCTATATCGGGGCTATGCCGGGTAAGGTGATTCAGAGCCTGCGCAAGATCGGCGTACGGAATCCGGTCTTTCTCCTCGATGAAATCGACAAGATGAGTACTGATTTCCGCGGTGATCCTTCGTCGGCGTTGCTGGAGGTCCTCGATCCCGAGCAGAACCACACCTTCGGCGATCACTTTCTCGATGTCGATTATGACCTGTCGAGTATCATGTTTGTCGCGACGGCCAATACCCTCCATTCCATTCCCCTGGCCTTGCAGGATCGCATGGAGGTCATTCGCATCGAAGGCTACACCGAGGACGAGAAGCTCCATATCGCGCGACGTTATCTCGTGGCCAAACAGCTTGAGTCCCATGGGCTGACCGCAGATCAGGTGCATTTTTCCGACAGCGCTCTTTACGAGGTTATCAGGCGCTACACCCGCGAAGCGGGTGTGCGCAATCTCGAACGCGAGATTTCCAGTGTTTGCCGCAAACTGGCCCGTGAAGTCGTTAAAGGTACCGACAAGAAGCGCAAGTTCACCATCGGCGCGCAGCAGATACGTAAGTATCTCGGCGTCCCCCGCTTCAGCCATGGGCTTCGCGAAGAGGAGAGTCGCGTCGGTCTCGCGACCGGCCTGGCCTGGACCGAGGTCGGCGGGGAAATGCTGGTGGTTGAAGTAACCGTCCTCCCCGGCGGCGGCAAGCTTACCGTGACCGGCAAGCTGGGCGAGGTCATGCGGGAATCGGCTCAGGCGGCTCTCAGTTATGTGCGCTCCCGTTGGCTGGAACTGGGGCTCGACCGAGATTTTTATCAGAAGCTCGATATCCATATCCATGTCCCCGAGGGAGCGATTCCCAAGGACGGTCCGTCAGCCGGTATCACCATGGCAACCGCTTTGGCTTCCGCCCTGACATCGCGCCCGGTCGATCGTAATCTCGCCATGACCGGCGAGATCACCCTGCGGGGCCGGGTTCTGCCTATCGGTGGGTTGAAGGAGAAATTGCTGGCGGCAAAACGTGCCGGGATAACGCGCGTGCTCATCCCCGTAGACAACGAGAAAAACCTTGAGGACGTGCCGGCCCAGATTTTGCGCAATCTTGAGGTTGTGCCCGTCGGCCATATGGACCAGGTCCTGTCTCGGGCGCTCGAAGCCGTCGAGTCGGTCGGGGTTGCTGCTCCGGCCGTCAATTTGGCCTGCGATGTTGCCGAGCAAGTCAGGCATTAAGCGGCTTTACGAGAATTATTCTCTTGACACTCTTTTTCTTATTTTGTTATAAGGGACGCGGCTTGTAGCAGGGTTTTTCATCATTCCATTTGACGCGGAGGTATGTTGTGACGAAAGCGGATCTTGTCAATGCGATTGCAGAGAAGGCCGGTTTGAGCAAGACGGATGCCGAAAAGGCTCTCAAGGCTTTCACCGAGGCGGTAACAAAGGCCCTGAAGTCCGGCGACAAGGTCTCCCTCGTCGGTTTCGGCACTTTCAGTGTTGGCCAGCGGGCGGCTCGTACCGGGCAGAATCCCCAGACCGGGAAGAAGATCAAGATTCCCGCCGCCAAGTCGCCCAAGTTCAAGGCTGGCAAGGCTCTCAAGGACGCCGTCAACTAAGTTCGCGTCAACGTACATCTGTCCGTTTTGGAAAGACAGGGTAGGCAAACGCCTCTCATTTTCCATCGAGAGACTGTAGCCATCCTGTCTTTCCGTCTGATGCGGGGCTGTAGTAGAGTCGGTTACAACGCCGGCCTGTCACGCCGGAGGTCGCGGGTTCGAGTCCCGTCAGCCCCGCCATTTCAAGTTTAGCGGGCGAATAGCTCAGCTGGGAGAGCGCCAGCCTTACAAGCTGGATGTCACAGGTTCGATCCCTGTTTCGCCCACCACATCAGGTTTAAAGTGTTATAGGTGAGGGGCTGTAGTAGAGTCGGTTACAACGCCGGCCTGTCACGCCGGAGGTCGCGGGTTCAAGTCCCGTCAGCCCCGCCAAAAAGCCGAAGAGGCGACCCGCATAGGTCGCCTCTTCGGCTTTTTGGGTTTATGACCTTGACTTGTCAAAAAGGCATCCACTATCATCACCGCTGGATTTTAACCTCATGCGGAGTGATTTTACAGATGTCCATCCAACAAACGGTTCGCCTCGTCGTCATCGTAACGACACTATTTTGTTTAGGTTCTCCCCTTCCGTCGCAGGCCGCGGAAAAACTGGTGGCCAAGGTTGGCAGTGTCCCGGTGACCGAGTACGAATTGCAGCGGGAACAGAACAGGATAATGCCGATGAACGCCACTTTTCACGGGGGCATTTCTCCCGACAAAGTCGCCAAGATTCGTGCAGACGCACTGCAGAACCTGATCGATCGTGCCTATAAAGTCAATTATGCCCTGATTGAGGAGATTGCTCTTGAAAAGGGCGCTCTTGATCAGCGTGTGCAGCAGATTCAAAAAAAATACAAGTCGAATCGCGAATTCGAAAAAGCCACGGGCAAGGAAGGAGTTGCTGGCGTTCGTGCCTCACTCTATCGGGAGTTGCTGGCACTCAAGGCCGAACAGGTTGCCGTTGCTGCCAAGGTGACAATTGCGGACGCTGAGGTCAGCCGCTTCTATGAATCCAATAAAGCCTCCTACATGCGCCCCCGGCAGTTCAAGGCGAGCCATATCCTGGTCAAGGTCGATCCCTCCTCCAACAAGGACGAGCGTGACAAGCTCCTGAAGAAAGCCCAGGACCTGGCAGACAAGGCACACAAGGGCGAGGATTTTTTCAATCTGGCATATTACAACTCGGATGATCGGACAAAATTCGTCGGCGGCGATCTGGGCTATTTCCATGAAGGACAGACCGTCAAGGAATTCGAGGCCGCACTAAAAAAAATGCAGCCCGGCGAGATTTCCGAACCGGTGAAATCGATGGTTGGATATCACGTAATCAAACTTGTCGAAGTAAATGAGCCACGCCTTTTTACCTTTGATGAGGTCAAAGAAAAAATCAGAAAAAATCTCGAGGACAAAATGCGTGAACGCATTTATGGCGAATGGATGGACGGCCTTAAAGCGAAATTCGTCGTTGAGCGTTATTAAGCATCAATGGTCGGATTTCGCGTCCTTTTGCTGCTGATTTCCGGAGCCGGGCTGCTTTTTTGCTCGGGCTGTACTCTCCTTTCACCGGCTGCAGTCGAGTGGGCCGATGCCGAGGTTTCAGCGGTGTGGCCATCTCCGCCCGACCCCCCCCGCCTGCGTTACCTGCGGAGTCTGAGCGGCGCGGCCGATTTTGCCGAAAAGGGTAAATCCGGCCGATTTTTTCGCTGGTTGACCGGCGAGGCCGACCGGGGAGTGCCGTTGGTTTCACCCTATGGTGTTGCCGCGGACGGTCAAGGTCGAGTGTGGGTGGCCGACATGGGAGTCGCGGCGGTGCATGTCATCGACCTGGCGCGGCGGCGTGTGGAGTACATCGTTCAGGCCGGGAACACCTTCCTGGTGTCGCCGGTTGGCGTGGCCCTGGATCTGTTCCGCAACATGCTCTACATCTCCGATGCGGGCCTCAATAAGGTTTTTGTTTTCGATCTTGATGGTCGATATATCGGTGAACGCACCGGTCTTGCCGCCTTTGGTCGACCCGCTGGATTGGCCGTCGATGCGGCCGGTCAGCTTTATGTGGTCGATGTCGTCAAGTCTCAAGTTGATATCTTTTCTCCCGATGGGGGCTACCTGCGCAGTCTCAAGAGTGCGGCCCCCCCCGATAGGGAATTCAAGCTCCCATCAAATGTCGCCGTGGCTGCCGATGGGTCGGTTTTTGTCGTCGATTCGATGAATTTTCGCCTTGAAGTTTTTGACGCGGAAGGGCGTTCACAACGGACCATCGGACTGCTCGGAGATGTTCCGGGGACATTTGCCCGCCCTCGCGGCATAGCTCTCGATGCGGATGGCCATATTTATGTGGCAGACGCAGTTTTGGACAACGTGCAAATCTTCGACCGCGATGGCAAACTCCTGTTGTTCTTCGGGGGGAGAGGGAAGGCCGCGGGCGAGTTCTCCCTTCCTTCGGGGCTCTTTTTTGACCAATTCAACCGCCTTTACGTCGCTGACGTCTATAACCAGCGCATTCAGGTTTTTCAGCCCATGGCCGTTGCCAAATAATTGTGGTTCGTGGTACTTTCCTTGCAACGAGGTTACGCGCTGTCTCGATTGCATAGGGTAAAGGGGCTTCGATGTTTCGAGCATTTCTCAAATTCATTACCGTGGTCATTCTGCTGGTCCCGCAGGGCCTCGTGGCAGCCCCCGGTGACCCGGTCATCGGCGATCTCGGTTGGCAAGGTGGGGCCAACGACAATCCGCACAACCTCTCGTCTCTTGCTACTCATAGTCGCCCCAAGGCTTCCCCGGGGGAAACGACCGAGATTTGTGTTTTCTGCCATACCCCGCATGGTGCCACCCCGCAGACGCCGCTGTGGAGTCGTCCCGATCCGGCCAGGATGGGGTCATTCACAACCTATAATTCGGCCATTCTCGATGCTTCCGGGCAATTCGCAATTGCCACTATAGCTGCGTCTAAATATGGCGACAATACGACACCTGGCGAGGAGTACCCCAATGGGGCCTCCAAGCTCTGTCTCTCCTGTCATGACGGGGTAACCTCCATCGGCGTGCTGGCCAATGGCCGTTCCATCGCCATGACCTCCGGCACCATTACCGACCCGGCCATGTACTGGGACCCCCTGAATCCAGGGGCCGGCATGGACTTCTCCAAGTCGCATCCGGTGTCCTTCGTCTACGATGCCGTGGTCCTTCCCCAAATTAATGCCCTGAAAACCGACCTGGGCGCCGGCAGCGAATACAAGCTTCCGGACGCGGGCTCGCGTATCAAGCTCGAAGCAAGGGCGGGAACGACCTGGATGCAATGCACGACCTGTCACGAGCCGCATAAAGACACCAAACACGGGACGACGTATCCCTATCCCTTCTGGCGCAATGCCGGGGTCGGGACGGAAGCCCAGGATTACGATTTAACCTGCGCCGAATGTCATAATTCGACGATTGGCCCAGCGACGCCAACTCCACATAATAATCCCTGAGAACTGGCACATGCGATCTCTTCAACACATTTCCCTCTCCGTGCTCTTTATTCTCATGACCTCCGTAGCCTTTGCGGCGCCGGCAGCGAAGCTGCAGGGTGCCCACGCCGACAAGAAGGCCCTCCCTCGTTCCTGTCAGGCGTGTCACCGCGGCATGCAGATGGTGATTGACGGTGAAGAGGGGACTTGCCTCGCCTGTCACGGCAGCGATGCGTTGCGGCAGACGATGGTGCGCAAGGGATTTCTCAAGGATCGTGGGGTCGCCGATTTGCGCGATATCGAAAGCGAACTGCGCAAACCCTATAACCATCCCGTTTTGACGGTACGGGGCGCCCACCGCAGCACCGAGACGTTGCCGGAAGAAGTGACCAACGCCAAGCGGCACTCCGAGTGTGTCGATTGTCATGATCCTCATTTGACCGAAAAAGAGAAGCCATTTCGCGGGATCAAGGGTCGGCGGGTGATCAATCAGATGGCCGAAATCGCACACGAATACGAGCTCTGCTACAAGTGTCATTCCACCAGCGTCAACCTGCCGGCCTTCGCTACCGACAAGGCCGCTGAATTCCGCACCACCAATCCCTCTTTCCACCCGGTTGAAGGGGAGGGGCGTTTGGCCTTTGTCGTCAGTTTGAAGGAACCCTATGCCGCACGTAAGGCGAGCGTGAAAGACCTCACGACGATCAGTTGTTCCGATTGTCACGGCAGCGACGCGGCCGATGGACCGAAGGGCCCGCACGGGTCGAATTTCAGCGGGTTGTTGCGGTACAACTACGAGATGGACGATGCCCGCAGCGAGAGTGAATATACCTACGCGCTCTGCTATGAGTGCCACAGCCGCACCAGTATCCTGGCCAACGAGAGTTTTGCCTACCATGCCCTGCATATTGAAGGGAATCGCAGCAGCGGCCAGCTGGGGACCTCCTGTTTTACCTGCCACGATGCCCATGGCAGTACGGTGAATCCATATCTCCTCCGTTTCAATGAGGAGTTTGTCCGTCCCAACAGCGAGGGGAAACTGGAGTACCTGTCCACCGGTGTGGCCGCCCGCCACGGATCCTGTTCACTGACGTGCCACGGCAGCGAGCACAAGATTCGTGCCTATTGATGCGGAAGGATCGGCCTATCAAGGAACCGGGCGCAACACGCTGCCCGGTTTTTTTTGTTGGGCCGATTCCTCCCGCCGATCAGCGACCTCTCGACCCGCCGTGAGGGCCGGTTTTTGGTTCAGCTTTGCTGCCGGGTATGATATAACTCCACGCCATGCCAGCCTTTCTCTGTAAAATTGGAACAGCCGACGGCCGCGTTCTCGAAAAGGAATTCGAGGCACCCAGCCGAGATCATCTTCGCGAAAACCTGCAGGAACAAGGTTTTCACGTATTCCGTATCCAGCAGCGGCGTTTTCGTTTCTTGTTCGGCCGGGGTCTCGGCGCCGGCCGGATGAGCGGTCGGGCCTTTCTTTCCTTTAATCAGGAGCTGGTTGTCCTCCTGCGCTCCGGTCTGCCGATTCTTCAGGTTCTCGATTCGATCAGCGAACGCATGGAGGCCGGTCGGGTCCGTGAGGTACTGCGGGAAATCCGTGAGGATATTCGTGGTGGCGCGGTCCTGTCCGAGGCTTTTGCCAAGTATCCGCAGCACTTTCCGCAGCTCTACATTGCCTCGATCCGGGCGGGAGAGCGCTCCGGAGAACTTCCCGTTACCATCAGTCGCTACGTGACCTATCTGAAGCGAGTCGAGGCAATCAGGGCCAAGGTCAGGAGCGCCTCGTTCTACCCGATGCTGCTTAGTATCGCCGTCGCCGTGGTTCTGCTCTTTCTGATGCTCTATGTCATTCCCAGCTTTACCCAGATATATGCCGATGCCAGTGTTAAACTGCCGTTATTGACCCGGGTCCTCATTGCTGTGGCCGACGGAATGTGGCGGGGGCTGCCGTTTTTTCTCCCCTTTGCCCTCCTTTCCGGCATGGTGACGACCTGGTATCTGCGCAGCGAGGCGGGGATGCGGGCGCTCGATCGAACCAAACTGCTAATCCCGTTTTTTAACAAATTGTTTATCGACTATGCCCTCCTCGGTTTCTGCCGCACCCTGGGGACAACCCTTGCCAGCGGTATTCCCGTCGTGCAGGCGATGCATATGTCACGCGGAACCCTGAATAACCGCATCCTTGAGGAAAAGCTGACCCACGCCATCCGGCGGATAGAAGAGGGGAGCACCATCTCCACGGCCCTGGCCGAGTGCGGCTTCTTTCCCAGCCTGGCCTTGCGGATGATTGGCGTCGGGGAAACTACCGGGGCTCTGGCGGAGATGCTCGGTGATGTCTCCGATTATTATGAGACCGAGGTGGAGATGCGACTTGACCGTTTGACGACACTGGTGGAACCGTTAATGATGATGACGATGGGATTACTCATCGGGGGCATCGTGGTGGCCATGTACATCCCCATATTCCAGTTGGCCGGTACCGTCCGCTAGAACAAGAGGAGTAAAGCCGCGTTAATGGAGACGACGACAAAGTTATCCGGTTTCATGGAACGCAAGAAGCTGGGCGAGATCCTTGTCGATATGGGGGCTCTCACTGCCGCCGAGGTCGAACGTGTCCTCGCACGCATGGATGTCGCCGCAGGTCGGTTTGGCGAAGTTGCCATCGGTGAGGGGTTTCTCAAGGAGGATCTCATCGCCCAGGCACTGGCCCATCAGTTTCATCTCGAATATCTCGATCTCGCCACTTTTGAGACCGACAATGAACTGCTCGGTTCGCTTCCGCCCGGCCTCCCCCAGCGTTTTCAATTTGTGCCGATTTCCCGTACGGCCGGAACCCTCCTGATCGCCATCGCCGACCCGACCGCCGTCGCCCGTCTCGACGAACTCGAGATGCAACTCGATACCCGTTTGAACCTTGCGGTGTCCCCACCGGGACGTATCGTCAGGCTGCTGGAGCGGAGTGAGGGTGGCTCCAAACAGGTCTTGCGCGAGGTTTCCGAAGATTTCAAGTTGCAGCTGGTCAAGGAGACCGACAAGGGGGATGAAGTCCTCTCCATCGAGAAGATGACGGCCGATACCAGCCCCATCATCCGCCTCATCGATTCGACCCTCTTCGATGCGTTGAACAAGAGGGCGAGTGATATCCATATCGAGTCGAACCTCGATGGCGTTATCATCAAATATCGCGTCGACGGTGTCCTTTTCCGGGCCACCGAGCCCCTCGACGGTCGCTTCCAGGGGCCCATCATTTCCCGTATCAAAGTCATGAGCGAACTCGACATCTCGGAGCGCAGAATTCCCCAGGACGGTCGTTTCAAGGTGCGCATGGGAGGGAAATCCATCGATTTTCGCGTCTCGATCATGCCGAGTATTTTTGGGGAAGACGCCGTCATTCGTATTCTCGACAAGGAGTCGATCGCCCAGGATCTGAAAGGGTTGACCCTTGATGTTCTCGGCATCTCCGAGCGGGAGAAGGTGCGTTTTCGCCGGATGATCCGCGAGCCGTATGGCATGGTGCTGGTGACGGGGCCGACGGGGAGCGGAAAGACCACGACCCTCTATGCCGCTCTCTCTGAAATCAACAATGAGGAAGAGAAGATCATCACCATCGAGGACCCGGTCGAGTATCAACTCAAGGGGGTGGTGCAGATACCCGTCAACGAAAAAAAGGGCCTGACCTTCGCGCGCGGCCTTCGCTCCGTCCTGCGGCATGACCCCGATAAAATCATGGTCGGCGAGATCCGCGACCCGGAAACGGCGCAGATCGCCGTACAGTCGGCCCTGACCGGGCATCTGGTTTTTACGACCGTCCATGCCAACAACGTCTTTGACGTTCTCGGACGCTTCATGCACATGGGAATCGATCCCTACAATTTTGTCTCCTGCCTGAACTGCGTTGTCGCCCAACGCCTGGTGCGTAAAATTTGTCTGCACTGTCGCCAACCGGTGCGATACGACGATGCTATTTTGCGGGACTCCGGTCTCGACCCGGAAAAATACCGCGGTGTGACCTTTTATGAGGGCGCTGGGTGCAAGGAGTGCCATGGCACCGGCTATCATGGGCGTAGCGCCATCGTCGAACTGCTTGATCTCAACGATGAAGTCCGCGAGCTGATCACCAGCAAAGCGTCGGTGACCCGATTGAAGAGTGCCGCCCGGCGGGCCGGGACGATTTTTCTGCGTGAATCGGCGGTGGAAAAAGTCCTTGAGGGTACGTCAACGCTGAAAGAAATCAATCGCGTCACTTTTGTCGAGCAGGATATTCCAGAGTGATATTAAGACACTATCTTGGACTTGATTTGCGTCCCCGCCAATTGGGGGCGGTGGCCTTGTGCCGAAAGGGGCGGGGCATGACACTGGTCGGGGGGCGGGTCGTCTCGCTGCCGGAGGAGGTCGTTTTGCCTTCTCTGCGGTCACCGAACATCCTCGATCGTCCGCGTCTCGTGGCGGCTTTGCGTGATGTGCTGCATCCCATCGCCGGGCGCGAGGAGCGGCTGTCCGTGGCTCTCCCCGATGGGGCGGGCCGGGTTCTGCTGCTCGATGTGGAGATGCCCTTCAAATCGAAAAGTGAAGGTTTGCAGGTTCTGCGCTGGCAATTACGCAATACCCTCCCCATCGATCCCGAGGAGCTCTGTCTCGATTATCAGATTATCGAGCACAAGGAAGACGGGGGTTTGCGGCTCGCCGTGGCAGTGATGACCCGTACGGTTCTCCATCAGTACGAGGAGGTTCTGGAGGAAGCCGGCTACCACGGTGTCGTCATCGATTTTCACTCTTTGCAACTTTACAACTACTATCGGGCACGACTCGATCTTGGCGCCGACACCGTTTTTGTCTCGGTTGAGGATGGGGCCCTCGGCATGCAGTGCTTCGAAGACCATCGTTTGATCTTCCATCGCAGTCGTGAAATCGGCCATGATCTCGATATGGTTTATCGGGAGCTGACCCGTTCTCTGGTCGCGGCGCGTGAACTCTGTCCCGGCTTGCGCCGCGCACAACTCTTTCTGCATACGGACTGGCCCGAACAGGAGGCCTTGCGCGAGGCACTGCGCCTCTTGCTCGAACGGGAGGCGACCCTGCTTGAGCCGAATCTGCAGCGGTTGACCGTTGGTGATATCGACATTCCGAACTGGCGTACGCGAGGCCTGGCCGCAGCTGTAGGTGCCGCGGAAAGGCTTATGTGAGGAGACCTGCGGCATGAAACTCGGCCTGAATCTGGCTTCGCGCGTTTATGTCAACCGCCGTACGCTGATGATCTTCTACGTGATCACAACCGTACTGCTGTTGCTGTTGCTCGGGCTGAACCTCTCCTCGTTGCTGCGCACCCGGGCGGACACGACAATAATCGGCGATCGCCTTGCTGAACTGAAGCGCGCCGGAGCGCGGACTCCCCTGGCCAATGCGGCTTATTCACCGCCGGCCCTCGCCCAGCTCGAAAAACGAACCATCTTTGCCAATAGCCTGCTCGCGCGGGACCATTTCCGCTGGACCGAACTCCTCGATGACCTGGAGGGGAGTACCCCGGCGGGGATCAGTATTCGCGGGGTGCAGCCCGACTTCAAAAGTGGCGCCGTGAAGATTTCCGGCGTCGCCCGCAGTGTCTCCGATTTGCGTCGTTTTCTCGACCGACTGGCGGCCAACCCGCATTTCACCGGAGTCCTGCTCTTTCAGCAGGCGAATGTGCGGAGCGCCAAATCAGGGGATGTGGACGGGGTAAATTTCAGTATCGGTTTTCATCGGGTGGTGCCGAAATGAGCCAGGACACCCTAGTGCTCGCCCTCTGGCGGCAAAATCGGACTTTTCCGGTAGCTATCGCCGCGCTTCTCCTCGTCAACCTTGGCCTTTTCCTCCTCCTGGTCCTTTTCCTGGCACCACGTTCTGAAGTGCTCGAACGTGAATACATCGAGCTGCAGGCGAGAACCCGGCAAGGCAAAGTGGTGGAGTCCGAGACGCCGCAGGAACGTTTCACCCGGATGGAAACCGATCTTGAAAGTTTTTTGGCGATTGTTCCGGAACGTAGCGAACTGTCGGGGCTGATTGCTGAACTTTATGAACAGGCAGGTGCTTCCGGTCTGGTGGTGCAGCAAGTCGGCTATACGCCCACCGAGATTCCCGAACATGGACTACTCTCTTATGCCCTCAACTTTTCACTGACCGGAACCTACGGCGAAATCAAGCATTTTATTTTCAGGCTGGAGCAGGCCGAGCGCCTGGTCATCATTGAGCAAATGTCTCTCAGTGCCGCGTCAAGTATCGACAAGCCGCGCCAGGTGACCCTGAATCTCAGGCTGACGACCTATTTTCGGAGTAATGTGCCCATATGAACCGCAAACGTGTGCTGCTTGCCGTTTTGCTGCTCTTGCTCCTGTTCAGCATTGGCTACAGCATCTATTCCTCGCCGCGCCAGGAACGAGTAGCGCCTCAACAACGATCCCCCGCCACCCGCCGGGAAGCGCTGGCAGCCCGGCCGGCGCAAGCCAGGGCAGAGGACGACAGGTTGCGCGTCGATTTGCTCAAACCCGCGTCGCGACGCTATAGTGGCGTGAGCCGTGATCTCTTTTACGGGGAAGAGCCGAGGATCGTAAAGCCAGTGGCGCCACCGCCGCCACCGCCGCCAGCGCTAGTGGCGCCACCACCGCCACCACCTCCGCCGCCACCGCCGATCATCTCGACGCAGACGCGCATGGAACTGGGTCGTTTTGTCTTTCTCGGGTATCTCGAAAAACTGGGGATCAAAACGATATTTCTCGGGGCCGGGAGTGACGTTTTCGTTGTAAAAAAAGGGGATCGTTTTGGCAGTAAGAGCGAGTTTTTGATCGTCGAACTGACCCCGGCCAAGATGACTGTGCGCGATCGCGACAACCCGATGCTGATCGACCTCCCCTTGGTGGAAAAGGAATCTTTGACGCCGCCTTCGGAGGACGTATTGCGCAGAACCCATCCAATAACCCTTGGCAGTGGCTTGCCACCTGACGATCCATCTGGTGACGACCAATCGGCGGCGGCTCAGGAGATCCCGCCAGAGGAGGACACCTCAGCGCCAGAGGAAGTCCCCGCGTCGCCAGAGGCAGTCCCCATGCAACCGGAAGGACAAACTGATGTTTCCGATGAAGAATAATCGCCCTGTTGTCATCTTGATGTGTGTTGCCGTCCTGAGCCTGTTCTTCTCCGGATGTGCCGGACAGAAAGCGTTCATGGAGGGCGAGAAGCTGACCCGTCAAGGAAAACTTGATGAGGCTGTGGTCAGTTTCGCCGAGGCGGTACAAAAAAATCCTGAAAAACAGGAGTATCGTCAGAAGTTGATACAAACGCGCAACTCGGCCGCGACTAAACATTTAGAATCGGGTCGCGAATTTCTCGCCGCCGGAAAACGGGTCGAGGCTCTGAGTGATTTGCGCATGGCCAGTGCATATGCTCCCAGCCTGGAAGTTGCCGCCCAGGAAGCGAAAATCATCGAGAACCAGTTGCGCGCCGATGAATTGGTAACTGAAGCCGAGAGTTTTTATCGCGCCCGCCGCATCGCTCAGGCCAAAAACACGATTGATGCAGTTTTCAATCTCGAGCCGGAAAATGCTGCCGCCAAGGCTCTTCTGGGCAAGATCAACGCTGGGGGGAAAACGGTCATGGATGGCGTCGAGCTCGACGTCAATTCGGCACAACCGATCAATCTCAAGTTCAAGGCGACGGGGATAAAGGATGTCTTCAACATCCTTTCCAAACTCTCGGGGATCAATTTCATCCTTGACGAGGAGATCAAAACCCAGACCAACGTCACCCTTCTCCTCGAGAACGCCACTTTCCCTCAGGCTCTTGAGCTGATCCTGCAACTTAACAAGCTCGGGAAAAAAGTTCTTAACTCACGCACGATCATCGTCTATCCCAGGACCAAGGAGAAGGACAAGCAGTTCGCCGATCAGCTGATCCAGACTTTTTACCTCTCCAACATCGATGCCAAAAAAGCCGTTAACCTCCTCCGAACGATGCTGCAGTTACGAAAAATTTATGTTCATGAGGAGTTGAATGCTCTCATTGTTCGCGACACTCCCGACGTGATCAAACTCTGTGCGCAAATTCTCGAGTCTGCTGATCGGGCAGATTCCGAGGTTTTGTTCGAGTTGGAATTGATTGATGTTGCCAAGTCGGATGATTTGGAGATTGGGACTCAACTTGCCGCAAAAAGATACGCTTTTGGCCTCGTTGATTCTGGTGCAACTGGTATTCTGAGCTCTTTTGTCGCTGATAGTGTCAAAGATCTCGAATTTATGTTCACTGTCCCGACCGCCACGTTCGATTTGAAGAAATCGTTAACCGATACAGATCTGCTCGCTAGTCCGAAAATCCGTGTCAAGAACAAGGAGAAAGCAAAGGTCGTCGTCGGTTCGAAAGAGCCGGTTGTCACAGTCACAACGACCGGAGGCGGTGGAGTCTCTGGCACGACGCAGGATAATATTCAGTATGTCGATGTCGGCATCAAACTGAACATCGAACCGACCATCCAATTGGACAATTCCGTCTTTGTCAAAGTGGGACTCGAAGTCAGTAGCGCCGACGATCTCGGCAAAACAGATTCTGGCTCGATTCTGTTGCGCATCAACACGACCAATGCGGAGACGGCGCTCACCCTGAAGGACGGTGAAAGAACAATCATCGGCGGTTTGATGCGCAACGACACGACCAACAACAAGGAAACCATCCCTTTCATCGGCGACATACCGCTGATCGGTCCTATGCTGTCCTATTACAAAAAAGGCAAGGGCAAGCGGGAGATTCTCCTCTCGATCACCCCCCACATAGTAAAAAATGTAGTCATTCCTTCTCAGGCGGAAACAACCATCTGGTCCGGTGGGGAAGAAGACCTCAAAGCCGGGCCAGCATTCGGGACATTTGCCGGCTCATTCGATCCGGAAACATCTCGACTCCCGGAGAAGGCTGTCCCCGCCAAACAGGTCGTCTCTCCTGTCAAGGCGGCTGCTGCAACGGGAATCCTGGAAAATGTTGGCGCCGAGCAGGCCGCTGTGTCCGTGAATGCAGACGAGATTCCCGTCAGCCCCGAGGGGCTTGCCGCCGCTGTCGTCCTGCCCCCGTCGGTGGTCCCTGCGGAGACCCCGGAGCCGGCGGCCGATGGCCTGCCGCCGACCGCGCCAGAGGCTGCTGCCCCGACACTGCCGGCGCCGGCACCGGCGGCGGCGCCTCTGGTGCAGTTGCAGCCGTTCCCGGTCCCACCCGTTGGCGACGGGAAGTTGGCTCTGGTGGGGGCAACGGAGGTCAAGGTCGGTGAAGAAGCCATCCTCGAGGTTACCATTGCCGATGGCAACAAGCTCTACAGTGCGCCCCTGTTTGTCTTTTTCGATCAGGCCGCCCTCGATTTCGTGCGGGCCGAAGAAGGGGACTTCCTCAGGCAGGGCGGCCAGCCGACGGTCTTCACCACCAGCGCTCTCGCCGGGCAGGGGCAGTTGATAGTTGGCTATAAACAGGGGGTCGGGGCGACTGGCGTCTCGGGCAGCGGGACCCTGTTCCGGCTGATCTTCAAGGGCAAGGCGCCGGGAGCGGCATCGGTCAGGCTCGACCGCATCAATTTCCGTGACCAGGCCGGACAACGACTCAAGGTCGAGGCGGCCGCAACCACGCTGGAGGTGCGCTGAATTGGCTCAGGGCCTGAGCGTCAGGGGCCTCTCCGCGCAGGGGCTGACGTTGATCGAACTGATCATCGCCATGGCGATCCTCGCGGTTCTCGCTTCGGCCGTATTGCCGCTGGCCGAGACGACGGTCAAGCGTACCAAGGAACTGGAGTTGCGGCGTTCCCTGCGGGAAATTCGGACTGCCCTCGACGCCTACAAGGCTGATTACGATCGGGCGGTGCTGGAGAAGAAAATCATTCCGACCCTCGGCGATTCGGGTTACCCCGAAGAGCTGGACGATCTGCTGGAGGCGCACGAATGGGGCGGGCTCTATACCTCCAAGCGGCGCTATCTCAGACGAATTCCCAAGGACCCGTTCGACACCGTTGATCAGGGATGGGGCTTGCGGGCCTACGAAGACGATGCCGACTCTTTCAGCTATGGTGGCGGCAATGTGTATGACGTCTATTCGCAAAGCGACGGGATCGGTCTCGACCGGACGCCTTATCGCTCGTGGTAGAACAATCCGCCGGTGTTTATTTTCACCGGCCTGACCCGATTTTTTTTTAGGACATGACCCCGTTGAAATTATCTGCAAATAACCATCGCGGTTTTACCCTCATCGAGCTGCTGATCGTCATGACGATTATTGGCATACTCGCCAGCATCGCCGTGCCGAGTTACAAACGGAGTACGATCAAGGCTCGCGAGTCGGTGCTGATGGAAGACCTCTACCTGATGCGTCGGGCCATCGATGCCTATTTCGCCGATCGCGCGAAATACCCCGAATCCCTGGAGGAGCTGGTCGAAGCCAAATACCTGCGCGGTATCCCGAACGATCCTTTCACCGGCAATCCCGATTGGGAGTGTCTTCCCCCCGAGGCGGCGGGCGAAGGCGATGTTGTGGCAGGGGGATGTTTCGACCCGCGTAGCGTCAGTGACCTTGTCGGTATGAACGATATCCCCTACCGCGAGTGGTAGCTGCCGATGATTCAGGTCTTTAACCTCAGTAAATCGTACGCGCGTGACAGCGCCGCCATTACCGATATCACCTTCAAGATCGCCAAAGGCGATTTTGTCTATCTGACCGGGCCATCCGGCGCCGGCAAATCGACTCTGCTCAAGCTTCTTTACTGCGCCGAACAGCCGTCGCGGGGGCAGATGCTCATCAATGGACTCAACCTTACCCGCATCTCCCCTGGCCGTATTGCCCGATTTCGCCGCGTCCTCGGTGTTGTTTTCCAGGATTTCAAATTGCTCAACAGTCGTTCGGTTTATGAGAACGTTGCCTTCCCTCTGGAAATCCAGGGGCGGCGCAGCGTCGAAATTCGGCAGAAGGTCTATCAAACCCTCAAGGTGGTGGGGCTGGAACATCGGCTCAATCGTCTTCCCCTCGAACTTTCCGGCGGTGAGCAGCAGCGTGTCGCCATTGCCCGAGCCCTGGTGGTCGACCCCCTGGTCCTCCTGGCGGACGAGCCGACGGGGAACCTGGACCCCGAGAAATCCGAACAGATCATCGAGCTCTTTCGCGGAGCCAATGCTCGCGGCTCGACGGTGTTGCTGGCGACGCACGACCGTGAAATCATCCGCCGCCATCCCCGCCGTGTCCTGACCCTGGAGGGGGGACGTCTGGTCGATGACCGCAGCCCTTGAGCCTTTTTTCCAGACCGTGCCGGCGCTGGCAGCACCGCGAAAGGAGCTCTCTTGATTCGGCGGATTATGCAAATGATACTGAGGGCGTGGCGCAGCATGCGGCAAAGCCCTTTCTTGTCGGTGGCGACCATCACCACCGTGGCGGTGGCCTTGACGCTCATGGCCATTTTTGGCGCCTTTGTCGGCAATCTGCAAGAGATGGCGCGGCGCTGGAGCCGTGACGTTCAGGTCGTAATCTACCTCGATCAGCCCCCCGGCCAAAAGACCCTGCGGACCTGGCTCGATCATATCGAGCGGCAACCCGAAGTTGAGCGGGTGACATTTGTCTCGCAACCGGAAGCCTTCAACCGGTTCCGCCAGCGACTTGGCGACGATGCCGACCTCCTGGCCGGGATGACGCCGGACATTCTCCCGGCATCCCTGGAAATACGGCTGCAGGAGGATTTTCGCAATCGCCAGGGGGTGGCCACCCTGGCCAACACCCTGCGCAGCAATCCCGCCTTTGCCGACATGCGCCATGGCCAGGACTGGCTCGAACGTTTTGAATCGGTGATCCGGCTGTTGCGCGCGAGTTCGGTCGTCCTCGGGGGAGTCCTCCTCTTCGCTTCTCTCTTTGTTGTGGCCAATACCATCCGGCTGACCCTGTATGCCCGTCGCGACGAAATCGAGGTTATGGCCCTGGTCGGGGCCACCCCTTTTTTCATCCGGGTCCCTTTCGTCCTTGAAGGGATCATGCAAGGGGTTATTGGCGGAGGGGTCGCCCTGACGAGCAGCTATCTTCTTTATCGGGCTGCCCTGTCTCAGGATATGGCAGTCTGGCTGCGAGCCACGGGGCTTGAGCAACTGCTCTTTCTCTCCCCTTCGGCGCAGGTGCTGATCGTTGTCGGAGGGGGCGCTCTCGGCCTGGCTGGCAGCCTGATCGCGGTTTTTCGTCTCGGGCGGGCCTAAGTGTTCCCGCGGCGGATGTTTCTCGCGTACGGCGTATTTCTTTTCACCCTGGCGGGGAATGGCTGGTGTATCGATCTGGAGAGCCGGCGCCGCGAATTACAGGAGATGGAAGAGAAGATGCAACAGCTCGCCCGTCACCTGGAGGCCAAAGCTGCCAGCGAGCGCTCCCTCAAGACCGACCTGGCCCTGGTCGAAACGACCCTGGCGCGAATCGCGGAGCGGGTGAATGGAACTGCACTCAGGCTCAATGCCCTGGCGAGGGAAAAGGACCGCGAGGCTGCACAGCTTGAGACGACCGCTGTTTTACTGGCAGAGTCCGAAAAGCTGGTCCGCCTGCGTCTGGCCGCACTCTACAAACGCAGTGACGGCGGCGGCGCCCGCCTCCTCTTCTCCGGCACAAGAGCAGCTCAGGTGGCCGAAGATCTCGATTATTTCGGCCGGATCATCCGTCGCGACCGGCTTCTTCTTGTCAGTTATCGGGAACAATTGGCGGCGCGGCAACGGACCCTTGTCGAGCTTGAGAGCCTCGATCGCGAAGAGCGGGAACTCCTGGCCGGGCAGCAGCAGGAGGCGGCATTGCTGCGTCGCGCCAGGGCGGCCAAGGACCGCCTGCTGGTTGTGGTCCGCAGTGACAAGCGACTCCTGGCGGAGAACCTGCGCCTGGTCCGCGAAGAGGCCCAGCAGCTGGCTGAACTGATCAATAAACTTGAATCGGAAAAGGCGCGGGAGTATATTCAAACCCCCACATTTTTTGCAGCCCAGAAGGGTTTATTGCCCTGGCCGGCCAAGGGTATGGTCCGAATCGGCTTCGGTGCCGGGCGCCATCCCGATCTCGGCACCACCTTCCAGAGTCAGGGGATCGAACTGAAGGTTCCCAGGACGCAGCCCGTCGTCGCTGTCTGGCCCGGTCGCGTCGTTTTTTCCAGCCCCTTTCGCGGTTATGGCCATCTGGTTATCATCGACCATGGCGAGGGTTATTTTTCCCTCTATGCGCATCTTTCCGGCGTAACGTGTCAGGTCGGCGACGGTGTGCGCAAGGGGGATGTCCTCGCCGCCCCCGGGGGCGACGCCGGTGATCGCGTCTACTTCGAAGTTCGCAAGGGCAGCAATCCACTCAACCCGATCGACTGGCTGGCGCCGCGTTGATCCCGGTCGGTCAAGGGAGTTAGTCATTTATGCAAAGAAATCGCAGGCGTGTCTCCTTGGCTCTGCTTCTGACCCTCTGTCTGGTGACCGGCTGGGTACTGTCAGGGATTGGGGTGCGGGATCTTCATGCGGAGACCGACGCAACCTATCAGGAACTTGAGCTCTTCACCGATGTCCTCGCCATTGTCAGGCGCAGTTATGTCGAGGAGGTGCCGATGAAGGAATTGATGTACGGCGCCATCGACGGCATGCTTGCCACCCTTGATCCGCATACCTCCTTCATGCCGCCGGAACTTTACAAGGAGATGAAGATCGAGACCAAAGGTGAGTTCGCCGGCTTGGGTATCGAGGTTACCACCCGGGACGCCATCATCACCGTCGTCACGCCGATCGAGGATACGCCGGCTTTCAGGGTCGGGATGCAGGCCGGGGACAAAATTCTCAGGATAGACGATCGGTTTACCCGTGACCTCGATATTGCCGAGGCGGTCAAATTGATGCGGGGAGAGAAGGGGAGTACGGTGACCTTGACGGTCATGCGCGAAGGGTTCGAGAAACCGCGAGAATTTGTTCTGGTCCGCGAGGTTATCAAGGTCAAGAGTGTCAAGGCGAAAACCCTGGAGGACGGATTTGGCTATGTCCGCGTCACCCAGTTTCAGGAGCGGACGGCCGAGGACCTTGATGTCGCTCTGGGCAAAATCGCCAAGGAGAACGGCACCGTCGTCAAGGGGTTGGTCCTCGATCTGCGTAACAACCCGGGCGGACTCCTCGACCAGGCCGTCCGGGTTTCGGATCTCTTCCTGTCCAGCGGGCTGATTGTCTACACCGAGGGGCGCGAGGAGGGGAGCCAGATGAAGTTTTCCGCTCACCAGAAGGGGACGGAGCCGTCCTATCCAATGGTGGTCCTCATCAACGGTGGCAGTGCCAGTGCGGCCGAAATCGTTGCCGGGGCGTTGCAGGATCAGGGGCGGGCGGTTGTTCTCGGCACCCAGAGTTTCGGCAAGGGTTCGGTCCAGACGATCATTCCGTTAAGTGACGACTCCGGTTTGCGCTTGACCACGGCACGCTATTTCACCCCCAAGGGGACATCCATTCAAGCCCGGGGCATCGTTCCAGACATTGTGGTCAATCCGGTGGAATTCAAGGAGCTGGAAGAACCCGGCCATTACCGGGAAAAGGATTTGCGTCACCATTTCGAGGGAGAGGGCCAGCCGGCCGAACGCGGACGGCTGGCGGAGCCATCCTTGCCTCCGCGCAAATTCAACCTGGAGCAGGCCGACAAGAGTGATTATCAGTTGCTGCGCGCCCTCGATTTGCTGAAAGGTCTGGAGCTCCTGAAGAAACTTCCCCCTCTGCCCGCGGCGGCCTAAAGTCGCGACGGTTTGAGCAAGTGTGCGGGGGAATGGTAACGTTCCCCCGTTTTTTTGGCTGAAGATGGCAAAGAAATCAAAAAAAACGACGAAACGTTCCGGCAAAGCCTCCGGCCTCGGGGGCTGGCGCCTCTTCCACACCGTGCTGGTTGTCCTCGGCGTCCTCATCCTCATTGTTGCCGCGATCGGCCTGTACGAACCGCTGCAAAAATGGCTCGCGCCGGCGCCGCCACCGCTGCAGGTGGCGCCGATTCCCCGAGCGGAGGCGCGTCCTCCCGCGGCAAAGGTGCTGCGTGCCGAGATCGAACATGAACTGGAGCGGTGGGGAGTGCCTCGCGCGGGGCTACGTTCGCTGCCGGAAGGGACGCCCGGCTATCAGGTTGCGGCAGATTATCCCGGGCAGGCCCGATGCAGTGACCTCGCAGTGAGGCTTTCGGCGCTGTCGCCGGTAGTGCGCGTCGAAAGGGATGTCGAGAACGGACGTGTGATGGTCTACTGGCGTGAGCGGACGCTGTTTCAACTGCACTTCTTGCCGCCGAAGCCGTCACGGCCGGGCAAGGTGCGGGTGGCCATTATCGTCGATGATCTCGGTCGCGATCTGGCGGTGGCCGAACGCCTCCTCGCCATCAAGGCGGCGCTGACCTTTTCCATCCTCCCGGGCGAAGCTCATGCCCATGAAGTGGCAGTACGCGCTCATCGCCGGGGGCGCGAGGTGTTGATCCACCTGCCGATGGAGCCCGAGGGCTTTCCCGAGGTAAACCCCGGGGCGGATGCGCTTTTGGTGGCGCAAAACCTTCAGGACGTACGCATCCGCTATAACAGCTACCGGCAGCGGGTGCCCTACGCCGTCGGCGGGAACAACCATATGGGTTCACGTTATACGGCGGATCGCGCGGCGATGCAGCGGATTCTCGAGCTGCTGCACGAAGACGGGCTGTTTTTTATCGACAGCCGCACCACTCCGAACTCAGTGGCGATGGACGAGGCCCGGGCCCTCGGTTTGGCGGTCGCCGGTCGCGATCTCTTTCTCGATAACGAGGCCGATGTCGCCAAGATCACGGCGCAGATCAATAAGCTGGCAAAGCTGGCCCAGCGCCGGGGACAGGCGATCGGCATCTGTCATCCGCACCCTGAAACGGTGACGGCGCTGGCCCGGGTCGTGCCGCAACTGCGACGTCACGGGATCGAGATCGTGGCGGTATCGGCGCTTCTTGAGGGGAGTGGGGGGCGGTAGTCAGCGCGGACGCAACTGCTGGGTGATCCGTTCCGTCGCCTGACGCAGGCGTAGATGGTTTTCTTCGAGGAGGATGGCATCGGCGAAATCGCTGTCGACACGGCGCAGAATCAGAAACTTCTCCCCCAGACGGCGGCCGTCATCCTGAATCAGTTCCAGTAACCGTCCCAGTTGCCCCGGGCTGGCGGGAGGATCGATGACCTTGCGCGAAAGCATCAGACCCTCATCGTCAAAACGGTAGAAGGCGAGTTGCTGACGAAAATGTCCCCGGGTTTCAGGGGGCTGACAGAGGGCGAAGTAGGAGCGCTGGGTCGATTCGCGAAAGAGTTCGCGCAAGGGGTCGTCCGCGGGAAGCTCGCGCGACGAACGAAAAAAATGCTGAAAAATTGATGCGCTGAAGCAGCCTTCATCCAGCATCCCGGCCGCCGTGCCGTCATTCACTTCCCAGTAGTAGCCGACTTCGGCAATTTCTCCGGAGTCGATTACGGTCCGTCCGCAGAGGGCGCAATCCGTTCGCAGTTGGGCCTTGCGCAGGGCCAGAGCGCCGGCACGCGAGACTTCCTGGCGGCCGGTCTCAAGTCTGACAGTGTCCAGCCGGAAATTACGCTCCATACGGAAGTCGTCCAGGACTTGCTGCGCCAGCTGGGTAAATTGGGCGTGGACTTCGGTCCCGCGGCCATGGGTCAGAATCGGATAGATCTTCCCCTCGGGGTTGGTGTTGAGGGAGTCGACTTTGGGGCTTTTGGAGATGTGTCCATTGAAACAACGATAGCCGCGGTTGATGGCGTAAGCCTTGAGCAATTGACTCGAATCCTTGAACGGGCCCTCGAAACGCACCCGTGAATCAATCAGGCAGGGGAGCAATTGCAACGCTTTTCGCGAGAGACCATGCTGGTCGAAGAAAGCGTAGAGGTTGCGGCAGTTCTCCAGGGACGGCATATCCTTGACCGGCACGATGACGCGATCGGCGGCGTAAAGCGCATTGCCGGTGAGAGGGTCGAGATCGGGGCGGGTGTCGATGATGATGACCCCGGGGAGATCGTTGGCCGCCAGCAGGCGTGTCAGAATGTCCGGGGATTGCAGACTGTGTCGCAAGGGGGCGAGGTCGCGATGCGAAGAGATGAATTGAACCCCGAACTGACCGAGTTCGATGAGTTCGCGCAGGGGGCGACCGGCAAAGAACTCGGCGATATTCCCCGCCGGTTGGCTCTTGCCGATACGAAACATTTTGTCGACGGAAAAGTGATTGTCAAAGCTGAAGAGAGTGACGGGGAGATCTTCCTGCAGCGCCTTCAGGTAGATGGCGAGATTGGTGGCGACGGTGGTTTTTCCGACGCCCCCCTTTTCACTGGAAATGGTGATAATGTAAGGTGTTGCCATGATCCCTCCCGCTCCTTGAGCAAGCGATATATAGGGGATCATTCTCAAAAAGTCAATATTTATCCCCAACATGTTGTAGGTGATCGATGAGTGAAACATCTGACTATTTATCCGTCTCCCGACTTAACGCGCTGCTGCGGGAAATGGTGGAAGATAATTTCGTCGACGTCTGGGTTGAGGGGGAAATTTCGAATTTCGCTCTTCCCGCGTCCGGCCATTTTTATTTCTCCCTCAAGGATGATACCGCTCAGATCAAGGGGGTGATGTTCCGGCCGCAGAACCGCATCCTTCCCTTTCGGCCGGAGAATGGACTGCAGGTCGTCTGTCGTGGTCGCGTCACCCTCTATGCCCAACGCGGTGAATTGCAGCTGGTTGTCGAAGCGATGGAGCCCAAGGGGGTCGGTGGTCTGCAACTGGCCTTTGAACAGCTCAAAGCCCGTCTGGCGGCGGAGGGACTCTTCGCGCCTGAGCGCAAGCGGCCGCTGCCTGCCTTCCCCCGTACGGTGGGGGTTGTCACTTCGGCCAGCGGTGCCGCCATTCATGACATCCTGACCGTGCTACGCCAGCGCGCTCCCGGCCTGCGGGTGCTGTTGGCCCCGGTACGGGTGCAGGGAGACGGCGCCGCCGCCGAGATCGCTGTGGCCATCACCAACTTGAACCGATCGGGATTGGTTGATGTCATGATCGTGGGTCGGGGCGGGGGGAGCCTCGAAGATCTCTGGGCTTTCAATGAAGAGAGCGTGGCTCGTGCCATTCACGCTTCAGCGATACCGGTTGTGGCTGCCGTCGGACACGAAATCGATGTTACCATTGCCGATTTTGTCGCCGACCTGCGCGCTCCGACCCCAACGGCCGCGGCCGAACTTCTGGTGCGTCGCCGGCTCGAACAGGAGACCCATTTTGACAACCTTCTGCTACGTCTGGCCTCAGTCATGCGCGGACGCCTGCTCCTGCTGGAACAGCAAATAGTCGGCCTGACCCGCCGTCTGCGCTCGCCGCAGGAAGAGTTGGCGTGGCGCCGCCAGCGCTTGGGCGATCTCGATACCCGCTTGCAGCAGGGGATGTGGCGTCGGCTGGAGCGGGCGCGGGCGACCCTCGATGGTTATGGCGGTCGGCTCGATGCCCTCTCGCCCCTGCGTACCTTGTCCCGGGGGTATGCCGTGGTATTTGCCGAACCGTCTCATAAGGTGGTGCCGGAGGCCGCCGGACTCGCGGCCGGTGACCGCATCCGCATTCGTTTTCAGGATGGCAGCGTGCAGGCTCTGGTGGCGTCGGGCAGAGAATGAAAATACTTGTCCTCATCCTCCTCATGCTGTTTTCGCCGATTCTTGCCCTCGCCGGGGGGTGGAGCTTTACGCCGCAACGTCTGGCGCCGGGTGGGGTCGGGGTCATTCGTTGGCAAGGGAGTCTTCCGGCGCTGGCCGTGGCCGCGTTCGGCGGGGAGGTGATCCCCCTGAACAGAGCCGGGAATGGAGCCTGGGGCCTGGTTGGTATCGACGTTGAGGCGAGCTCGGGAGGTCATACACTTAAGGTGGCCATGGCCGATGCGCGGGGCAGGTCAGACTTTGCTACGCTGGCGTTTGCGGTCGAGTCTCCGGCCGTTGAGGCGCCACCGGAAGCCCTCAAATTGCCCCCTGGGCAGGTCACGCCCCGGCAGCCCGCGGTTCTTCGGCGCATTCGCGAAGAGCGCGAGCTGCTGGTGAAGCTCTTTGCGGATCGCCAGACACCGATCATGTGGCATCGCTTCAGCCTCCCCGTCGACGGCAGTATCAGTACACCTTTTGGTCGTCGGCGACTTCTCAACGGCAAGACACCAACCCTCCATGCCGGTATCGATTTTCGTGGGGACGCCGGCACACCTGTGCGCGCGGCGGGTCGGGGGCGTGTGGTCCTTGCGGAGGATCTCTTTTACACCGGGGCGACAGTGATTCTCGATCACGGCGACGGGCTCTTCAGCCTCTATGGTCATCTGCGTGAGTTTGTCTGCCGTCCCGGGGATATCCTCGAACATAAGGCCGTTCTCGGGACGATTGGCAGCACCGGGCGTTCGACCGGACCACATCTGCACTGGAGCATGAACCTGCGCGGTGCCCGGATTGACCCATTGGCAATTGTGGCCTTGTTCAAGGAGTGAAAAGCGTTGACTCGCCATCAGCGGGTTGCAATAATTCCCCGACTTAAGAAAAAGGACTAAAAGATGCCGGTGAAGACCTCTTTTGAAGAAACTCTGCGGCAACTCGAGACTGCGGTCGAGCGTCTGGAGAGCGGTGAACTCAAACTCGATGAGGCTCTCAACTGTTTCGAACAGGGAGTTAAAAGCGCCAACCTCTGCCGCAAACAGTTGGAGAGTGTCGCCGCGCGTGTCGAGGTGTTGCTGGCGGCCAAGGACGGGACGCTGCGGACGGAGCCTTTTCCCGAGTCGTAGGGACATCTCGCCACGGAGACACTATGGAATTGTCGAACTATCTGGTCGAGCGGACCGCCCTGGTGGAGGCCGCCCTCGACCGCTTCCTGCCGCGGGAAGAGATCCTGCCGGCCAGGTTGCATCAGGCCATGCGCTATTCGGTCTTTGCCGGGGGGAAGCGGATTCGCCCGATTCTCATGATTGCTGCCTGTGAGGCGGTTGGGGGTGAGGCTGCGCAGGTTATTCCCGCGGCCTGCGCCATGGAGATGATTCATACCTATTCCCTGATCCATGATGACTTGCCGGCCATGGATGATGACGATTATCGGCGCGGTCGTTTGACCAACCATAAGGTCTATGGCGAGGCGACGGCGATTCTGGCGGGGGATGCCCTGCTGACCCAGGCCTTCGGCCTCCTTGCCGATGCAACTGCGCTGGAGCAAGTCCCGGCGCATGTCCGGTTGCAGGTCATCGGCACCATCGCCGTCGCCGCCGGCTCCTTCGGCATGGTCGGCGGTCAGGTTGTCGATATGGAAAGTGAGGGGCACGACTTTGACTTGCCAACCCTTGAATATATCCATACGCACAAGACCGGAGCCCTGATTCTCGCCTCGATCACCACGGGGGCGCTTATCGGTGGTGCCAGCGCGGAGGCAGCGCGGGCGCTCGAGCGCTACGGCGCCGCCGTCGGACTCGCCTTCCAGATTGCCGATGACATTCTCGACATTGTTGGAGATCAGGCGACAATCGGCAAGGACGTCGGCAGCGACGAAGAGCGGGGGAAGGCGACCTACCCGGCGCTCCTCGGTCTGAGTGAGGCCCGGGGACGGGCCCGCGAACTCAGGGATACGGCACTCTCAGCCCTTGCGCCCCTCGGTGACAGGGGGGAGAGGCTCAAGCAGATTGCTCATTTCATCATCGATCGTACTTTCTAGCAGGACGGAGTCCTCACAATACCATGAGTAAAATTCTCCCCACTATCGAGTCCCCGGCTGACCTCAAGGGCCTCTCCGTCAGCGAGCTCGAACACCTGGCGCTGGAGCTGCGCGAGGAGATCATTGCCACCGTTGCCACGAATGGCGGACACCTGGCCAGTTCCCTCGGCGTGGTGGAGTTGACTATCGCCCTGCACAAGGTTTTTGCAACACCGCAGGATCGTATCGTTTGGGATGTCGGTCATCAGGCCTATGCCCACAAGCTGCTGACCGGTCGGCGCCAGCAGTTCGCATCCCTGCGGCAACTCGATGGTCTCAGTGGCTTTCCCAAGCGGGATGAAAGCCCTTACGACTGTTTTGATGTGGGGCACTCGAGTACCTCCATCTCGGCCGCACTCGGCATGGCTGCGGCCCGGGATGCCCAAGGGGGAAACGAAAAAGTTATCGCCGTAATTGGCGATGGCTCCCTGACCGCGGGACTGGCATTTGAGGGTCTCAATCAGGCCGGCCACCTGAAGAAGGATCTGATCGTTATCCTCAACGATAACGAAATGTCCATCTCGTCCAACGTCGGAGCCCTGGCGTCGTTTCTCAGCCGCAAAATGACTTCGGGTTTTTTTGTGCGCTTCCGCAAAGAGACGGAAGGACTCCTTGGGCAAGTCCCCCGTTACGGCCGCGAACTTCTTTCACTGGCGCGTCGTGCCGAAGATTCCATCAAGGGTTTTTTTACCCCGGGGATGCTCTTTGAGGCTTTTGGTTTTGACTATGTCGGGCCGATCGACGGGCATTCCCTGGAGAATCTCATCGAAACGTTGGAGAACGTGTCGCAGCTCAAGGGGCCGATCCTGGTTCATATCGTGACCAGAAAGGGGCAGGGGTTCCCCCCCGCCGAGGAGAATCCGGCGCTTTTTCACGGGATCGGACCATTTGATCGGAAAACGGGGCTCCCACACCGGACACCGAGTGGTGGCGAGAGTTTTACCGCGGTCTTCGGCCGGACCCTGATGGAAATTGCGGAAAAGGACCAGCGGGTTGTTGCCATTACCGCAGCGATGCAGGAGGGTACGGGACTCAAGGGCTTTGCCGAGAGGTTTCCGGAGCGTTTTTTTGACGTCGGCATCGCGGAACAGCATGCTGTGACTTTTGCCGCCGGTCTCGCCTGCCAAGGGCTGAAGCCGACCGTTGCCCTCTATTCCACCTTTCTGCAACGCGCTTACGACAACATCCTGCATGATGTCTGCCTGCAAAATCTGCCGGTTACCTTTGCCCTCGATCGCGGCGGTCTGGTCGGCGCCGATGGCCCGACCCACCACGGGGTCTTCGATCTCAGTTATATGCGGCACCTGCCCAACATGGTAATCATGGCACCACGCAACCTTGACGAACTGCAACTGGCCATGGTCACGGCCCAGGGCCATCCCGGGCCTTTTGCCTACCGTTATCCCCGGGGGGAAGGGCAGGGGGCAGTGACCGGGGTGCCGCTTGCCGGGTTGGAGATCGGGCGGGGAGAGTTTTTGGTGGGTGGGGACGACGGGACGATCCTGGCGGTCGGGACTGCTGTTGAGGAAGCTCTGGCGGCGGCCCGCTTGTTGAGTAACGAGGGAATTCATTTTGCCGTGGTCGATGCCCGTTTCGTCAAACCCCTCGATCGCGGTCTGATCGTCGCCGAGGCGGAACGGACTGGATTGCTGGTCACGGTTGAGGAAAACGTACTTGCGGGGGGATTTGGTTCGGCGGTTCTGGAATTAATGGCTGAGGCAGGGATCAGTGTGCCGGTATGGAATATCGCTTTGCCGGACCGTTTTATAGAGCAGGGGAGTCAGCAGGAATTGCGGGCCAGGTTTGCCATCGATGCTGCGGGAATTGTCCAGCGCATTTGCGACCATTTGCGATGCCTCGGCCCCCGGAAGGTGCAACCGAAGTCCGGGATGGCGTAGTCGGGGCAAACACTGTGCGGCTGCGGCATGCCGGCCGGGTTGCACAGGCTGGAAGGCAGTCTCGTAACTCCCCAGGTAGCCCCGACCTGGTGCGTAGTCAGAATTTCCGCCCAGGGTTGGTCGGGGGGAGTGTTTTACCCCGACGCAATTGATGAATGATTCCGGTTTTTTCAAGGGCCAATGCGGCGTGCTGGGAGAGCTGGATAAGGAAGTGCAGGTCATGTTCGCCGAAGCAGCAAGCGTCAGGATGTCCCGACAGAATTACCACGCCGATGCTGCGCTCCTTGAGCCGCAATGGCGCGGCCAGAAGCCCCGGCGCGGCCAGGAGGTTTTCCCGCTCGGCCACTGTAGCCAGAGCGGCAATCTTGGGTGGCAGTTCTCCGGCAACGAGAAGGGGTTTGCCGCGTCGCGCGATTTCCGTCGTCAGCCCCGCCGGAATGCGTGAGGCATAAAGGCGACACAGCTCGGTCGGAATCCCCTCTCCGGCCTTGAGCCCGAGTTCACCGCTGGTCTTGTCAAAAAGTGCCAGAAAGCCGCGTTTGGCCTGGATTTCCTTCATGGCCGAATCGAGCAGCTCCATCAGTAGTTCTTCGATACCCATGGCTGCGGCCAGACGCTCGGTTGAAAGATTCAGGGCCTTCATCATTTTCAGCGAGCGACGCAGGAAACGGTTGTGGTTCTCCGATTCCTTGAGCAGCCTGGCATTCTGGGTACGCAACTGCATATGGCCGAAGGCCCGATCGACGGCGTTATAGAGGATCTCGCCCGTGTCGATCGGACGCACGATGAAGTCATAGGCTCCAAGACGCAATGCCTGCAGGAGATTGTAGGAAGAAGCGTTGTGGGTAATGAGAATGACTTCGATGTCGGGGTAGCTGTCTTTGACGGTTTTGAGGAGGAAGAGTCCGCTTTTTGTCGGCAATTCGGTTTCAGTCAGGACGAGAAAGACATGTTCGGTTCGCAGGACATCAAGGGCCTCTTCGCAGGTAGCCGCTTCCAGAACTTCATACTGTTTTTCCTGCAACAGGCGCAACAGCACTTCTCTGCGGGGCGGAGCATCGTCGACAATCAGAATTCTTTTCAGTTCCATGTAGGTCGCGTCCATGGCGCAAGGCTGAATTATAAATATCGCATTGTTTCTAACGTATAGCACTGATTTGGTTGTCGGTAAATAAAAAGCTTGGCACGACTTTGCCAACAATTCCGCCGACGTCGTTAACGAGAGTTGCATAGATCGAAGCCGCTTAGTGTATTTTTGTTCCTGATCTTGCCCTGCTGACGAGATTGATGAAGAGGAGGAACTGGTGAAACTCACGGATCGTTTCTTTCGCCCAATGAGTTTCTGCATCGTACTGTGTCTGGGGGTTCTCAGTTATTATTTTGAGCCTTCAGTGATCTCGCGATTAGCTTTACCGTTGGAGGATTTCAAATTTGCAGTCAGGGAGCGTCTCGACATGGCCCCTGACAGCCGCGACGACATCGTTATTGTCGCGGTTGACGAAAAGAGCGTCAATCGCATAGGCCGCTGGCCCTGGGATCACCAGGTCATGGGCGAGCTCTTGAGCCATCTCGGATTGGCCCGTTTGGTCGGGCTTGACATGGTTTTTGCGGATCCGACCAACCCCGAGGAGGATCGTGCACTTGCTGCAGCGATGGCCGATTCCGAAAACGTCATCGCCGGCTTCTTCTTCCGCTCACAGGCCACCAACTGGACCAGTCTCGCCGATCTTGATCAGTTGGCCGAATGGGCCTTTCGCGACGTCCAGACCCGGGATCAGGTGGTCGGGGTCAAGGACTATCCCTTTGTCGAAACGAATCTTCCGGACATCGGTGCCAGCGCCCTGGCTGGTGGATTTTTCAACGGGGAACCAGATCTCGATGGCCTCTATCGGAAATATCCTCTGGCGGCACTGCACAAGGGCTATCTGGTCCCGTCCCTGGCCGTTCAGATGTTGCGTTTTCAGCGAAATCAGGAGGCCAAAGTCGTTCTGGACCGCCATGGGGTTGCCGAATTTGTCCTCGGCACCACCAGGGTCAATCAGACAAGCTTGCGCCTAAATTTTGGGCGGCCGGCCCAAGCGCAATTTCTTTCAGCCTCCGATGTTATCGATGGAACCCTCCCGGAAGACTTTTTCAAAGGGAAGATAGTCCTCGTCGGTATTACTGAAGTCGGTATTTTTGATCTGCGTCCGACTCCCGTCGATCCCGTCATTCCCGGAGTCTGGATTCACTACACCGCTCTTGCCAATTTGCTCGACGATCGCGTTCTCAGCAGCGTCTCCGCCATCGATCTGATCATCCTCGTTGGCGCTCTTCAGCTGGCCTGGCTGATTTGTCGCCTGCGCCGCATCGGTTTGCGGGTCGCGCTCTATATGCTGGTCACCTTTGCGGTGCTGGTTGTTGCCAACAGCCTCCTTCTTTTCTGCGACATCTGGACCCGGGAATTCTTCGTTCTCATCCCTTATTTTCTCTTTACCGTGGCACTTGAGGCCCATGGCTTTTTCCGCAGCGAATTGCGCGCCGGCGAACTGAAGCGCGCATTTATTTCCTATGTTTCACCCGAGGTCGTGAGGGAGATTCTAGAACATCCGGAGAAACTCGATCTGGGTGGGGTTGAACGCGAAGTGTCGATTTTATTTTCCGACATCCGCGGATTTACCTCCCTTTCTGAAAAAGTCAGTGCTCCGCAACTGGTGCAAATGCTCAATGCTATTCATGACCCGATGACCCAGATCGTGCTTGAACAGCGGGGCATGCTCGACAAATACATCGGCGATGCCATGATGGCCCTCTTCAACACTCCGGTCCCTGTGCAGGACCATCCGGACCGGGCGGTGGAAGCGGCTTTGGGTATGGTTGCCGCGCTCAAGGAGATCAATGCCGGATTTGTCGCTCAGGGTTTGCCGCAGATTGACGTTGGGGTGGGTGTCAATACCGGTCTCTGCGTCGTTGGTAATATGGGTTCAAGGGTCCGCTTCGAATATACGGCAATTGGTGATGCAGTGAATCTTGCTTCTCGATTGGAGGGGCTGTGCAAGGTCTATAAAACGAGGATTGTCATCAGCGAATTCACTCGCGAGAGGTTGCAGCACGACTTTGTCATTCGCCTGCTCGACCGGGTGCGGGTCAAAGGAAAACATGTCCCTGTCGGTGTTTTCGAAGTGATGGCCGATAACGAGCACAACCGCACGCTGAAAACAGCCTTCGGGGAGGCATTGGCCGCCTATTTTTCCGGCAACTTCAACGACGCAAAGGGGAGGTTTTCAATTCTGGCCGAGGAGTATGATGACCAGACGTCCCAGATCTTTGCCGCACGCTGTGTGGTTTTTCTCGCAGAACCTCCGCCCTCCGATTGGGATGGCGTTTACGATTTGACAACAAAATAGCCGCATTGCATCGACCTGCAATACGGCTACTTCCTGCATTTTGTTATGTGACTTGGCGCGAAGGTCGGTGTTCAAAAGTCTTCGAATTGTGCCAACTCCTTGTCCGCCCAATCGGGTAAACCCGATACCCAGGCATCGCTCCCATCGATGGTGATGCCCGACCCGGCTTCGAGGTCGATGCGTTCCACCGCCTCAAAATCCCCGGCGGCCAGGAGTCGTTTTGATTCCTCGAATTGCGCCTTCATCTGCGACGTGGCGGCGTCGAATTGTTTTTTGAGATCTTCCTGCATCGTTTTAGCCCCCGCTTCAAGGTTTTCTGCCGCGCGATGCTTGCGGAAAGTCCCTTGTTTCGGTGCCACCTCAACCTTCCCCTCCTTGACGCAAACCTCCAGTTTCCCCTCAGTTTCGCGGACGGCGAAGCGGGTCCCCCGCACCCCCATGGTCACGGTTGCCGAGGTTACCTCAAACCCTTTGACTCCACCACGTTTGCGGATGTCGAAGAGCACTGTGCCTGATCCGAGGGAAGCTTCCTGGAGAGCTTTGATGTTGAGCGTCGAGTTTTCCTTGATGATGACTCTGTTGCCATCGACAAAACGGATAAACGCCGTTGCGTCGCGCTTGGTGGCGATGGCGTCGCCTACGGCGATTTCTGCCCCGGCGTGTTCCAGGGTGTCGCCCCTGACCCCGCCATTGCGATACAGAAGTACTTTCCCTTCGAATTTACTGATCACCCCGGCTTTGTCCGCAGCCATGGCAGGAAAGGAAAAGAGTACCATTGCCAAGCCTAGAAAGCGCTTCATGAAGGACCTCTTTGGTAGAATAGGGAGAGTATCGGCCGGCCATAAAAAGGGCGGGGCAGATCAATGATCTGCCCCGCCCACAATTACGCGACTATTTGTCTTTTTCCGCGACGCCTTGGTCTTCCATCTGTTTCCAGAACTCGGCAGCCTTTTCAGCCTGTTTCTTCGCGAAATCGTCATTGGCTTCCTTGGCTTTGCGCTCGGCATTCTTGGCCTGCCCTTGGGCGGTCTCCTTGACCGTCTCGTCAATCGCCTCAAGCGGCACGAAGGACAGGGCAAAAGCGACATGCCCTACGCCGGTCGGGGTCTGCCATTTTTCCTGATACCAGTTCTTGACCTTGACTTTGTTGGCCATATTGACAGCCATTTGCTTTTCAAACTCGCGAGCAGCGGCGGTCGGATCGACAACATCGCTTTCCAGACCATAACTGACGCGGGCTTTTTCAAATTTATCCTTGACCAGTGTGCCCATGTACTGCACCACGCTTTTGGTCGCGTTTCTTTTGGCGTCATCGCGTGCCAACTGCTCGGTCGCGAACTTTCCCGAGAGACCGACGAACCACATCTGGCCATCCTTGGTGTCCGGCTCTTCCATCGTCCATGCCGGCCGCTCGGCCGCGGAGCTCCAGATCAGTTTTTCCAGGGGATCGGGCGGCGGGGCGATGGTCGGCGCTGTCTCACCGCAGGCGGAAAGCAGGGCGAGCAGGGCAACAGCGAACAGAATTCTTACAGCATGCATGTGTTCCTCCTTTGTTGAATCTGAGTGACATAGTCGGACAGGGCAATCCCTGCCGGAAAGGTTCTTTTCAGATGTTTCTGGCGACGGTGGTAACCGTTGCCTGAGTTTCACCATAGGCTGTCCCGGGTTCCCTGGCAACTTGGCGCAAGGTCTTGAGGATGGAATTCAAGTCACTCTGCAGCAGGACCAGACCGTTCTCCAGCTCGGCTCCTTTCAGCCGAGGGAAAGGGCGGGACGAGGCAAAGGCCCAAACCCTCTCCAGACCGAAGGGGGCGGTTATCGTGAACTCGAAGCGATCGCTCGGGCCGGGAATCTGCAGATATTTACCGGCCGGGAAGAAACCTTCCCCGGAATAGCGATTGGGAAGAATTTGGATGAGGTTATTGGCAGCGTCGGCATAAATCAGCAGAAGATAGGCGTCCAGATCCGTGCTGACAAAATAGGAAATGGAATCGCCTTCACGATAGGTTTGGCCGTCGCCAAGATGCGATGTAATTTGCAGGCGAATCTTAGGACCGGACGGAGCGGAAGGGGGCGGTGGGGCAAACGGGGCGGGCGACACGGCTGCTGCAGCCGGGAATATCTCGATTCCATGGGGAATCGATGTGCGTGGGACGTTGACGACAGCTGCCGCCAGTACCTTGTCGGTTCCGGCTTCACGCAAGGTCATGTCGAAGACGAGGACATTCCCCATAACCGAATAGGATGTTTCCAGCGCCGCCTCGGCGCCGTCGATGATCGCTTGAATTGCCGATGAACCGATGGCTGGCGCCGGCTCCTTGCTCGCACTCGCCGTTTTTTGAATGGCAATCCCGCGGGTGACGGCCTGAGCCATGACATTAACATCGCGGGGACGAGGTTCCATGACCGTCAGTCCGTCAAGTTTCGTCAGTTCTTGGCGCAATTGACGCTGGACGACGAGGGAAAGTTCGCTCCCCTGACGGGTCGTGCCGTAAGTCACCGGCCCGAGCGTGACACGGTAGGCAAAGAGTGGCGACTGCGAAGGGCCGGCAAAGAGCTGGCTAAGAGCATTGTGAATCGCCCCCTCAAATTCATCAACGGCATAAGAAACGACAATGTGGTTTTCAATGGATTTGAGAGCCGAGGCCATACCGGCGTCGAGTGCCGACAGGGAACCTGCGGTCGCATCGAGGCCGATTCGGTAGCGCCCCGGCTCCAGTTTGCTGACGCGAAATTCCGCCCGCCCGCTGCGGTCGGTCAGTGCCCGCGCAATGATCTCTCCCGCAGGAGAACTCAACAGAAGGGGAACATTGCCCAGGGGGAGTGTTTTCGTCCCCGATTTCGTCCAGGCCCAGGCGGGCACCACATATTCGCGGGCGGTCGTGAGGGCATTGATCGTACAAAAACGACCACTGTCGATGATGATGGCATTACGCACCCGAATGCTCTGGCTGAGGGTCTCGCGCTGTGCATCCTCAAGAATGGGAATCTTCGCCTTCAAGTGGTCGCCAGCCGTCTTGAATTGATGAATCGAGGCATCAAGGCGGTCCCATTCCGCCTTGACCATCACCAGGGCGTTGATGGCTTCGCCGCCAGCGGCCAAACTGTTGCTCTCGGCTATACGTTCCTGATGGAGTCGAAGTTGCCGCTCAAGTTCTGCGGCGGCCTCGAGTTCGCGATTCTTCTTCGACTGTTCGGCTTTGAGTTGGCGTTCGCGCTTCCAGGCCTGGACGTGCTCGTATTCGTCGACCGGGACGGTAACCAGAACCCAGGATTTGAAGACCTGGCCCTGGGGTTTTCCGGCTTTGGCCGCCTGATATTTTTCCCAGTACCATTGTTTCGCCTTGATTCGGCTGACCTGAGCATCCGTGGTCTGCATCGACTTTGATCGCCCGGCAACCGTAGGGTCAAAAACGTCACTGGACTGGCCGTACATGGCTCGAATGACCTCATCGACTTCGGAAACTTCGACGCCGGTATATTGGGCATACTCCTTTCGGGCATTCTTCATGGCCGTGTCACGGGCATCCTGTTCAGATGCGTGATATTCGGAAAGGGCGACCAGGAAATGTTGTCCG
>Ga0154464_1025_pt1 | contig 37779 bp, 35 predicted proteins | sample RifGroC2_FD_105657 | JGI IMG/M metagenome (GOLD analysis project Ga0154464, IMG submission 105657) | Desulfuromonadales bacterium GWC2_61_20
TGATGGCCCACGAAACGACGGAAAAATAAACCAGTATCGCCAGCACCAGCTTGACCACCGGTCCCGCCCCGAGTATCAGATCCACTGTTGAAGTCTCCTTGAGCCAAAGATGAATGGACTATTATCGACCAGCCAGTTCTTTTCGCAGATCATCAACCCCCTCCTGCAGAGACCCGCAACCGACATCGTTTCGATCAATACTGGTGTTCATGAAAATATTGTTGTCGCCAAAGCCCCGCTCAAGTCGCGAAAGATACATGCGTGACTGTTCGGACGCCTCTGTCTGTAGATAAAAACGGGATGTCAGCAGATAAAGTTTGGCGACTTCGAGACGGGTGTCAATTTCCGCCATGGCTTCCTTGTCGCCAAGAATCGGGACGACGTAGGCGCGGACAAATTTGTCTCCTTCGACGCGAAGTTGGGTCAGCGATTGCGGCTTTTTCCGCCGGGCAACATCTTCCGCCGACCGCAGCAAACTCTTGAGGGACTCCTTGACGTTGGCGATGTAGAGCTTTTTCTGAGCCACATCCATGTGAGCGACGATAGCCGGACGAACTTCCAGCCGTCCCGAAACCGGCTCTTCACTCGGGACACAGCCGAAAAAGGCCAGCAGTAACGGGGCTATCAGGACCGTTGTCTTTTTCACGCATTAACTCCTTGTAGTTGCAACCTACCCTACGAGCAACGTCGGGCGGCGACAAGGATAACTGAATAGTTGCTGATTATAAACTGAAAAATACCCACATGGCAAATCAGTCCAAGGTTCGTCGATAACGCAGCAAACCGAGTCCGAGGGCAACCATAAGGAAGACCAGAATCGGCCAGAGATGGGGGAGAATATCGCACAGAGTATTTCCTTTGAGAAGAATGCCGCGAACAATGCGCAGATAATGAGTCAAGGGGAGAATTTCACCAATTCTCTGCGCCCAATATGGCATACCGCGGAAAGGAAACATGAAGCCGGACAAGATCATCGACGGCAGAAAGAAGAAAAATGACATCTGCATCGCCTGCAGCTGGTTGCGGGCCAGGGTCGAAAAGGTTAGTCCGACACCGAGATTGGCGGCGATGAAAGGGAGGGAAGCTAACAGAAGAAGTACGGGACTTCCCACCAGCGGAATGCGAAAAAGCAAAGCCGCCACCAGCAGGATGAAGAACATCTGGACATAGCCGACCAGTACATACGGCACCAGTTTACCCAGCATGACCTCGAGGGGGCGGACCGGGGTGGCGAGAAGATTTTCCATGGTTCCCCGCTCCCGCTCCCGAGTCACCGCAAGGGCCGTGACGATGACCATGGTCATGGTCAGTACCACCCCCATCAAACCGGGAACGATATTGTATCGGGTCACTGCTTCGGGATTGAAGCGCTGCTGTACCCTGATTTCAAAAGGCGACACCCCTGAAGCAAGAGGAGAGAGCCCACCGCGCAGCTCGCGATCCACGGCGGCGGCGGCGAGGATGCGAAAGGCATTGGCCGCCGGACCGACGGCAGCCGGGTCGGCGGCATCCGCTTCGAGGAGAAGGGCCGGTCGTTCGCCACGCAGAAGCTGGCGCTCGAAATCACTGGGGATGTTGAGGACGAACTGGACTCGTCCGTGGTCGACGAGCTGTTGCGTTTCCGCCTCGTCCTGCGTTGCTCCGACGATGTCGAAATATTCACTGCTGCGCATGGCGGCTATGATGGCGCGGACGAAAGGTCCGTCATCGGCCAGGCGCAGGGCGGTGGGGAGATGCCGCGGGTCGGAGTTGATGGCAAAACCGAAAAGGACGAGCTGGATGATGGGGATGCCGACCATCATGGCAAAGGTGAGGCGATCCCGGCGCATCTGGACAAACTCTTTGCTTACCATGGCGAAAAAGCGGTGGAGGGAAAACCATTCAAACTTCGCCATGTCACCGCCCTCCGGACTGTCGCATGAGGAAAATAAAGACCTCTTCCAGGGTCGGTGAATGTTCCTCCCAATGGTGGGGGCCGTTGCGGAAGGGGCTGAGACTTTGCGCCAGAAGTTGGCCGTCCCGGCCGCTGACATGCAAAGTACTGCCCAGGGGGACCACCTGTTCGACCCCGGGGAGGGTGTGCAACTCGGCGGCGAGTTGGGACAGGTCCGAACCAGACGCCGCCCAGCTGGAAAGACCTGTAGACTGCACCATCTCGGCGGCCGTGCCGGAAGCGAGAAGATATCCGGCGGAGAGGTAAGCCAGGCGATGGCAACGTTCGGCTTCATCCATGTAGTGGGTACTGACCAATGTGGTCACGCCCTGGGTCGAAAGGTCGTAAAGATCTGCCCAGAATTCCAGGCGGGCCTGGGGGTCGACCCCGGCCGTCGGTTCGTCCAGCAGGAGGAGGCGAGGTTCGTGCAGCAGACAGCAGGCCAGGGCCAGCCTCTGCTTCCAGCCACCAGAGAGGGTTCCGGCGAGCTGTTCGGCATAGGGGGTGAGTCGGAGACGATTGAGGGTGGCGGCAACGCGGTTTTGGCGGTCGGCGACCCCGTAAAGGCGCCCCATGAATTGCAGGTTTTCGCGTACGCTTAAATCTTCATACAAGCTGAAACGCTGGGCCATGTAACCGATGCGGGGGCGAATCTGTGCCGATTCGCTGCTGATATCGAATCCGAGACAGCGACCGCTACCGCTATCCGGGCGCAACAGACCACAGAGCATGCGGATGAAAGTGGTTTTGCCGCTGCCGTTGGGGCCAAGGAATCCAAAGATCTCGCCGGGCTGCACTTCGAGGGAAAGAGCGTTGACCACCACCTTGCCGACGAAGGCTTTCGTCAGGCGATCGACGGAAATGACCGCGGAAGCATTCATGTCCCGTTCACCGGGGTCACGTTGAGGGGCTGGCCCGGTCTCAGCGCCGGTTGCTGCGCCGGGTCCGGCGCAGCTTCGACGCGATAGACGAGCTTGTTGCGGCTCTCCCGGCTATAGATGACGGGGGGATTATACTCGGCCTGCGGTGAAAGATACGTAACGGTTGCGGTCAGCTCGGTGGCGCCGTCGCGGATCAGGCGGACACGGGTGCCTGGACGCAGCCGGGCGATATCCGACTCGGGGACGAAGAAACGGGCGCGGATTCGATCAGGGGGAAGGAGGATGACGACGGGGCTGCCAGCGCTGACGAATTCACCGGGGCGGTAAAGGGTATCGAAGATCTGCCCCGTTTGCGGAGCCGGCACCCGCTTCTGCGCCAGTGTCCACTCGGCCTGGGCCAGGAGCTTCTCGGCCGCCACGACTTCGGCCGCCAAGGCCCGGGACGCTTCGCTCCGGCCGCCGAGGCGGGCTGTGATGCGTTGTGCTTCCAGTTCGGCCACGGCCGCTGTCGCTCCCTTCAGCGCCGTCCGGACCCGATCAACCTCTTCCCGCGACACATAGGCATCGACCAACAGTTTTTCCGCCCGGGCCAGTTCCTCCATTGCCAGTTGCCGTTCCGCCCGGGCTCGCGTCAGACGTGCATCGATAGCGGCCAGTTCCGAAGGACGCAGACCCAGACCGAGGTCGGCGAGGCGGTGTTCGGCTTGCGCCAGACGCGCCCGGGCCTCGGCCACACTTTCGGCTTCCGGCTCGGGATCGAGGGCGAAGAGCAAGGTCCCGGTTGTCACCTCGTCCCCACGCTGCACCGGTAGCACCTGTAACCGCCCACTGCGGGACGCTGCCAGATAAAGGTATTCCCCCTCGGCATATCCCGACCACATCGGCGGTGCCTTCTCATCGCAGGCCGTCAGCAAAACCAAAACCGCACCCCCCATCACGATGAGGGACAGCGCCTGGCGATTAAACAGCAAAATCCAATTCATTCCGATTCTCCCGACGCTTTGCTGGTGAAACTATAACTCAAACAATAGCAAAACGAAAAGGGATCGACGCTTCTGCGTCGATCCCTGTCTTCATCTGATGGTGCCCAAGGGGAGACTCGAACTCCCACGGCCCTACGGCCACTAGACCCTGAACCTAGCGTGTCTACCAATTCCACCACTTGGGCGTGAAGCGAAGTGTTTATAGCAAAAGCCTCCCGGCAATGCAACAGAAAAAACCTGCATCCGATTCGCAATTACGCCGCGTCAGTGTCCCGCAAAAACCTTAGGCTGATCGAATTCGGTCGCCACTAGCAGAAGTGAAGAGAATTTAAGTCGGGAATTCTCTTTCCACTGCCATACCGGGGGGCGGAATGTTCTCCGTCGAAGCATCATCGATCCAGGCGTTGACCAGGGTATAGGTGACCGCCAGCAATACCGGACCGACAAAGAGTCCGATCATGCCGAAAGCCACCAGCCCGCCGATAACGCCGGACAAAATGAGGAGCATGGGGAGGTCGACGCCGCGACGGATCATGATGGGCCGGATGACATTGTCGATACTGCCTATGAACGCGGTACAGACGAGGAGAACGCTGGCCGGCACGTGTGCCCCGCTCCAGTAAAGCCAGACCGTGGCCCCGAGGAGGACCGGGAACGGTCCGATCTGGACGATGGTCAAGAGCAGCGCCAGTGCGGCGAGCAACGCCGCGAAGGGGACCCCCGTAACCCAGAGGGCGAAACCGCTCAAGGCCGCCTGAACCAATGCCGTCACGACAATGCCGAGGAAAACGGCGCGGACCGATTGCCCGGCCAGGCGCACCAGGAAGACGCCCCGCTCAGGCGAGGTGAGCCGCGAGGCGAAGCGCTGCAGCCAGAAAGCGGCAAACTCGCCCTTACTGAAAAGAATGGCCGCAATGACAACGGTCAGCAACAATTGGACAAAGATCAGGCCAATCCCGCCGGCCTTGGTCAAGGCCCAATTCGTCGCATCGCCGGCATACGGGGTGAAACGCTGGACAATGGCGTCAAAGCCGCCACCGGCGAATTGCCGCCAGGCCTCGGACATGGGCGCACCGACAAGCGGCAAGGACTGCAGCCACTCGGGTGGCGTCGGAAAACCAGCTCCTCCCAGACGTTTTACCCACTCGGAAAGACGGGCACTGTTGGTCATGACTGTGTACACTGCGGCGAATACCGGGACGATCAACAACAACAGCATGAAAATTGTCATCGCAAAGACCGCCCAACTTCTCTTGCCCCAGAACCACTTTTCCAGGCGCAGCATGAGGGACCAAGTGGCGACAACGATCATGGTTGCCCAAATCAGGGAGGGCAGAAAGGGGCGCAGGACCCAGAGAGTGGCGACCAGAAGCAGCACGATACAGAGGACACTGAGGGTACTGCGGGCAATATCGTGTTTTTCAGCCACGGCGCTCTCCCTGGAGATTTGCTGTTCGTTTTCGTTATTGATGACGGTGACTTGACGATCACGCAGTAAAGTAATTTCGACGGACGGTTCGAACCTTACCCCGACCTGTCTTGCCTTGTGGGAGCGCCGGTCGTGGCCACTGTTCTTTAGCGCTTCGACGTTTTTGCCGCAGCGAACGGCAACAGGCGACGAGAGACAACTCGACTTCATCGCGAGATATCCTGGCAAAGAAAGCAGCCAGATCGTGTGGTCGCAGCCACTGATCGACAAAGGTCACCGTGGGCGCATCGACGGTCATGTCGATGTGGACTTCGCCTTCGTAGGTGCCGTCGCCAAGGAGGGCCGCAACCCCTTCGACCCATTCACCACCCTGCCGCCACCGCTCCCGCCGCAGCGCATCGAGATAAAGACCGTTGCCACCTGCATCCACCGCATCCAGCCAGACCATCATCCACCTCCCGCGTCAAAATATGGTGCTTCTTGCTACGAAGCTTACGCGAGGTGACTGACAGAATATGTCACACGATAAATCTAGGGGACTTAAGACTCTTTGTAAAGTGCTGACGCACTTGCCAGAGCCCCGGCGCAAGCGCGGCGCAGGGAGGGCGGAGCGAGAATTTCCACGTGCGGGAGAAAGGAGAAGAGCCAGCCAAGGATCTCGCGTTCCCCCGCCGCACTGAATTCCAACAACAGGCAGCCGTCACTTTCTTCAGTCAGACACTGGGTCGGATGCCAGTGGCGCCCGCGCACCAGATGCGCGACTTCGCTGCCAAAACGGACCCGCACCGGCAACAGGGGACCGTCGACCAGACCGAAGGCACTGCCGGTGAGGTCGGCGGCAGTATATTCAGCTGGGATCTCGAAGCGTTCGGCTAGAACCTGGACCGAGGCGATACGGTCGACGAGAAAAAGGCGCAGGCTACCGCGATTATGGGCGAAACCGCCGAGGTAGAGGGAGTTGCCGTAAAAAAGCAAGGTATAGGGGTCGACCAGGTAATCTTCTGTCTGCCGCCGGGCCGGGGTGTAACGCAATGCACAACGACTCTGGAAAAGGAGGGCCCGACGCAATTCGACCAGCATCCCCTTTTGCTCCGAGTAGTCGCGTACCCCTTGGAATTTGGGCGCCACCGTTTCGCCAATGCGCTCAAGATGCGCGACACTGCGCGGGGGGAGACTGAAGCGGATACGCCCGAAAAGGGCATCGAGATCATCGGCGAAGGGGGTCCCGTGCAGGAAGGCAAGTTGCCCCCGACAAAGATAAAGGGTCATCAACTCTTCGAGAGAAAAGGTGATGGGCCGCAACCGGCTGAATCCGGCCATGAAGCGGTATAACACGGTGCCATCCTCGGCGCGCTCCGCCACCAGGGGATAGCCGGCGCTGCGCAGGGCATCGAGATCGCGATAGACCGTACGACGGTCGATCTGGCACTCCTCGGCCAATTCGGTCACGGTCATGCCGTAACGCGCTTCAAGAAGCCGGATGACGTCGTGCAGACGGGCGGCCTGACTGTATTTCTTCGCCGGCTTTCCCGGAGATTTTTTCATGGCGCCGGGTCTCCCGAAGGCGCCCCCCCTTCCCCGCCCCCCTGATAATAGGTGTATTTATGGGCTTTTCCCCGCACCTTGTCCGAGGGGTATTTACGAATGTTCTTCTCCATCTTGGCCCGCATTGCCGTAGAAAGATCGATGTCCATGGCATTGGCCAGGGAGAGGGCATAAATGACGATGTCGGAGAGTTCCTCGCAAATCCCCTGCAACGCTTCCCCATCGGGTTTCCTGGACTGCTCGACGGTCAGCCATTGAAAATGCTCCATGAGTTCGGCCGCCTCGATGGCGATGGACATGGACAGGTTCTTCGGCGTATGAAACTGCTCCCATTCGCGCTCACGGACGAAAGTTGCGACGGCTTCCCGCAGCTGTCCCAGAGTCGTCGCTTGATCACTCATGGCAAACCTCCTGTCCCGGCAGCGCCGGCGGTTGGTGGGGCGAAAGGGGGAATCCTCTGCGCAGCGATAATCGCCTGTCCGAGGGCGAGTCCGCCATCGTTGGGAGGAACCAGGGAATGGGTCAGAACCGTGAAATCATCGTCGCGCAGCAAGGCGAGAACCGTTTCGGTGAGGAAGACATTCTGAAAGACCCCCCCGGAAAGGGCGACCAGCGAAAGACCACTCTCCGCCCGCAGGATCCGACACACCTGAAAGACCATGTGCGCCACGCCGCGATGGAATCGGGCACTGATGGCCGCCACCGGCACGGCCGCATGGAGATCGTCAACAACGGCGCGGATCAGGAGAGCCGGGTCAATCTCGAGGAGATTGCCGATGCGTTCCACGGCCGAGGGATAAGCCCCTTGTTCGGCCGGAGCGGCAACCATTTCCAGTTCCATGGCGGCCTGTCCTTCGAAACTGACCCGCGGGCGCAGCCCGATCAGGGCGGCGACGCCATCGAAGAGACGACCACAGCTCGAAGTCAGCGGGGCATTGATGCGTCGGTCGATCATCTGGGCAACGATGCGCTGCTCCATCGCGGGAATGGACTGCAACGCTGGAATCGCGGGGATCCCCTCGCCATAACTGTGCCGCAGGTAGCTGACGGCCATGCGCCACGGTTCGCGGACAGCGGCATCGCCGCCGGGCATGGGGAGATAGGTCAGATGCGCGGCACGACGGTAGCCGGCGGCATCGCCAATGAGAAACTCTCCTCCCCAGACACGCCCATCCTCGCCGTAGCCGCTGCCGTCGAAAATAACCCCGATAGCCGGACCGGCCACCCGATTCTCGCCGAGGCAGGAGACGAGATGGGCATGGTGGTGCTGGACGGCGACGGGCGTCACCCCGGCCAGGGACAACGCGTGCCGGGTGGAAAGGTAATCGGGATGGAGATCGTGCGCGACAATGCGCGGGGTCACTTCAAGCAGCTGTTGCAGATGGCCTATCGCCCCTTGAAAGGCCGCGAGGGATTCGAGATTTTTCAAGTCGCCGATATGTTCGCTCAGGTAGGCATCCTCGCCTCGGGTCAGGCAGATGGCGTTCTTGAGTTCGGCACCGAGGGCCAGGACCGGTGGCTGCGCGGCAAGCAGATGCAGACTGCGTGGCACAAAGCCGCGGGAGCGGCGCAGCAGCAAGGCTTTCCCGGCCATGAGCCGGGCAACGGAATCGTCACTGCGGATATGGATACGTCGATTGTGCAGGAGAAAGGCATCGGCGATGCCGGCAAGTCTCTGTAATGCCGATGCGTCGGTAAAGGCGATCGGTTCGTCGGCGCGATTGCCGCTGGTCATGACCAGGATGTCGGGACCCGAGCGCAGAAGCAGATGGTGCAACGGGGCATAGGGTAACATCACCCCGAAGTAACGGTTACGCGGGGCAACGCCAGCTGCGATGGGGTTGCCGGGGCGTTGCCGCAAGAGCACGATGGGCCGCTCGACCCCGCTCAGAAGTCGGGACTCGCTGGCATCGATCTCGGCAAAGGAGCGCACCACATCGAGATCGGCGGCCATCAGGGCGAAGGGTTTTTCATCCCGCAACTTGCGCTGACGTAGCGTTGCGACCGCCACCGGGTTGCAGGCGTCGACCGTCAGATGGTAACCGCCAATTCCCTTGACCGCGAGGACCTTGCCGGAGCGCAGCAGTTCGGCCGCGGCAGCAAGGCAGTCGCCGGCCTCCATGGCTGTCCCCGCAGCATCGCAAAGAACGAGAGACGGACCACACTCAGGACAGGCGTTGGGCTGGGCGTGAAAGCGGCGGGACGCGGGATCGCGATATTCAGTCAGACAGGCTGGGCACATGGCAAAGTCGGCCATGGTGGTCCGGGGGCGGTCGTAAGGGATCGCTTCGATGAGGGAGTAACGCGGGCCGCAATTGGTGCAGTTGATGAACGGGTATCGGTATCGTCGATCGGCCGGATTGAAGAGCTCGTTCAGGCAATCGCCGCAGACGAAAGCGTCGGGGGCGATCTGGGCGCCCGCCGTGGCGTTACCGACGCTGGCGCCGATGGAAAATGACGTCTCGTTCCGTGGCGGGATCGTCTCGACGGTCAAGCCGGTGATGGTGGCAAGGGGGGGAGCTTCCTCGTACAAGGCCGCAAGGAAGCTGGCGAGGGCGGGCTCATACCCTTGCGCTTCGACAACGACACCACGGCAGTCGTTATGCACCGATCCGGCAAGTCCGAAGCGCCGGGCCGTCTGGCAGACGAAGGGACGAAAACCGACCCCCTGGACCACCCCTTCAATGACAATGCGTCGACGTTGCACGCGGCCGCCCTCTTCCTGCAAAGATGGCTACTAATACCACTTCCCCCGCAGTGTGGCAATTGCTCCCTCGTCCGAGTCCGGACAAAAAAACGCCCCGGTCCGGAGGAGGGCGTTGGACCGGGGCAAAGTCTGTTAGTTGAGGTGGTAAGAGGCGATCGAACTTGCCTGCTCTAATGAGCAAGCAGCGTGCCACCTTTGCATTTTGTGTCGGTAACGCAATCATGGCCGTTCTGCCCTGCCGGAAAAAACAGGATGTAATGACGGGAGCTCGCCACACCGCAGAATAACCGGCCGATTTTGGCCACCCTGGCCAAACCTCGCCACATGATACGAATCTATTCATCGCCGGCGAGGGCATATTTTTGCAGCTTGTAACGCAAAGTTCCGCGCGGCACGTTGAGCAGACGCGAAGTTCTGGCGACATTCCCGCCGGTCATGCGCAGGGCATTTTCCAGCAGACCTTTCTCGATCCCTGCCAGCAGTTCCTCGAGATCGACCCCGCCTGGGGGGATTTCCCGGTTCGGCGAACTCTCCCCGCTCAGGCGCTCCCCGAGAATCTCCCGGGGCAGACAATCGAGAGTGATGACTTCGACATCATGCATGATGCAGATACGTTCGACGACGTTGCGCACTTCCCGGACATTGCCGGGCCAGCGATAGCGCAGCAGCAACTCCAGCGCTTCCCGGTCGACACCCCGGACACGCTTGTGAAATTCGTGACTGAAACGCTGCAGAAAATGATCGAGAAGGGCCGGGATATCATCGCGGCGCTCGCGCAATGGCTTGAGGTGTATGGGAAAGACATTGAGTCGGTAGTAAAGGTCCTCGCGAAAAGCCCGTTGGGCCATGGCGGCAGCGAGGTCCCGATTGGTCGCCGCGACGACGCGCACGTCGATGTCGATATTACGCGTGCCACCGAGACGACGGATGCGCCGATCCTCGAGGACCCGTAAGAGCTTGACCTGAAGATTGAGATCCATCTCGCCGATTTCGTCGAGGAAAATCGTCCCCCCCTGCGCCTCTTCGAAGAGCCCGAGTTTGCGCACCTTGGCATCGGTAAAGGCCCCGCGTTCATGGCCGAAGAGTTCGGATTCGAGGAGATTGTAGGGGAGCGAAGCGCAATTGATCTCGACAAACGGGCGCTCGTGGCGGGGGGAAAGGCGGTGTACGGCCCGGGCGACCAACTCCTTGCCGGTGCCGCTCTCGCCGGAAATCAGCACCGTCGACGACTCGTGTTTGGCCACTTCCCGAATCTGCTTGTGCACATGCTGCATGTCGGCACTGACACCGACCATCTCTCCGGCTGACGTCGTCCCGGCGCCACGTCGCAGCTGTCGTAACTCCCGGCGCAGACTCTGGGTTTCGAGGGCAAGCTTGACGATGAGACGAATGGCGTCGGCCTTGAAGGGTTTTTTGATGTAATCGTAGGCCCCCATCTTCAGGGCTTCAACGGCGCTTTCGACCGTTCCGTAGCCGGTAATGATGATCACCAGCAGGCCGGGATCAAGCTCCCGTAACGAACGCAAGACATCGAGCCCGCTCTGCTTGCCGAGGTTGAGATCGAGGAGAACCAGGTCGATATCCTCCTCGGCAACGCGCTCGATGGCGTCCCTGGGGCTCGCCGTCGAGATCGGACGATAGCCGTCCTCAGTCAGAATCCGTTCGAGATTCTCACGGATGAAGGCTTCATCGTCGACGATGAGTATTTTTTCCATGGAATACTCCGGAAAAGGAATAAGGTCAGAAAAACGTTGGCGGCAAAGGCAACGGAATGTGTCTGCTATGGACCACCCGTTGGCGCGTTTTGCGCTGTGCCGGCGACGGGGAACCAGAGGGTGAAAATGGTTCCGGAGCCGAGGACGCTCTCCACCTCGATGCGTCCGCCATGATCCGAGATGATGTTGTGGGTGATCGAAAGTCCGAGGCCGGTCCCCTCCCCTTTGGTCGTAAAAAACGGCTCGAAGATGAGGGAGAGCCGCTCGGCCGGGATGCCTTCTCCCGTATCGCGAACAGTCATGACAATTCCCCCTTCCGTCGCGGCCACGGTCACGGTCAGGGTTCCCCCCTGGGGCATGGCGTCAAGGGCATTGGTCAGCAGATTGAGCAGCGCCTGCTTCAACTTTCCCGCATTCATGGCGACGGGGGACGATAAGGCCGCCACCGCGGCAACCAACTCGACCCCGGCCAGCTGGCACTGTTTGCGGAAAAGGAAGAGGGTTTCCTCAACGACCTCGGCGAGATGGCCGGGGACAAGGGGTTCCTGGGGAATCGAGGCAAAATGCAGGAGTTCGTTGACCAGGGCTTCGAGCCGCTCGATTTCCTTGAGAGCGCGACGAATCAGCTCCTGGTCGCCCGGTTGGCTGAGCAGGCGGTCGTGCAACTCGTCGAGCAGGAGACTGATCCCGGTCAGGGGATTGCGGACCTCGTGGGCGATGCCGGCGGAGAGTCGTCCGAGGGAGACCATGCGCTCCATCCGCGCCATGCGCTCACGCATGTTGACCCGTTCGGTCAGATCCTCAATGGTCAGAATCCACCCCTCCTCCCCCCCGGTGGTGAGAGGGAGCAGTGCCAATCGATACGTCGTCACCCTGGAGTCGCGATGGACCGGCACATAGCGGCTCCAAGCACTCTTGCCTCGGTCGGCGCGTCCTTCGTGCACCGCTTCCAGCAATTCCGGCCAGAGGCCCAGATAGCCGGTCAGATCGCTCCCCTCATCGGGAAACAGGGTGCCGAGCAGACGCACCGCCGGGCCGTTGATCGAGGTAATGTGCTCGGCGGCATCAAAAGTCAGGATCCCGGTTTCAATATGCTCGAAAACGGTTTCTTTGAAGTTCCGTTCACGCAGAATCTCCTGCCGTGAACGCTGCAGGTCGTCCAGGGTGCGCATGAGCCGGTCACTGCGATCATTGAGCTCCCGCACCATGCGATTGAACGAACCGGCCAGCTCCCCAACCTCGTCGTGGGAGTGAATCGGCACCTCGTCGGAGAGACTGCCGCGGGCCATGGCCTTGGTCCCCTCGATGAGGCTCAGCAGGGGTTTGCTCATGCTGCGGGCCAGCGCCCAGGCTCCAGCCATAACCAAAAGACCGGTGGCCAGAATCATCAACAGTGCCTGCACGGCAAAGCGTCGCAGATCCTGCCGGATGACTTCAGCCGCCTGCTGCGCCGGCTTGTGGAACTGAGCCACCTGGGCGCCGATGGTAACCCCGCCAAAGATGCCGCTTTCGGCGTAATCACCGTTGCGGTAAAGGATCGGCGCATAGGCCATGATCTTGTCGGAGCCGCCGACATTGGTAACATCGACCACCCCGGACCGCCCGGCCCGGACCGCGGCCGCCACCACCGGATAGTTGGGATGGATGAACCCGGCGGCATCGAGATTGAAGGGGATCCGTCCGCGCTCGATGTCTGCCGGCGACGAATCGGCACGATACGGTGCTACCAGCACGCCATTGCGGTCGAGTCCGCGAATATCCCAGTACTTCGGGTGCGCGATCATCCACCCCTGATCGTCGAACATGAAGGCATAATTGCCGCTGGCGTAGGAGGGGAAAACCGTCCAGCGCTCCTCGGTGGTGAGAATATGCTGGGTGAACTCCATGAGATGGCGGTGATCGAGGGAGAGGACGGCGATTCCGAGCAAGCGTGACGGGGTTTCATAAACCGGCATGGCAAAGCGCACGACCCCGATATAGGTCCCCCCCTCGATGGCGCTCTCGGGACTTTCGGCCCCCTGCAATTGCTGGTGGCGATCGACATGCCAGCCGGTGACATGGGTGACATGGATGCCTCCGGGCGGCAGTGCACGCGCCTTGGAGAAATAATCCTCACGCAGGTAGGTCGTCTCCTCCGGCCTGCCGACATCACGCAACGGCGCTGCCTTCACGCCGTCAACCAGACGCAGACGCTCACGCCCATCGGCCCCGATAAAGGTCAGTTCCAGATAGAGGGGAAAGAGCTCACGCCGTTCGAGCGGGTGTTGATTACTGCCGGTGCGATACCAGATTTCCCGCTGATGATTATTACTGAAAGTGTGATAGCTCTTGTAGTCCCGCGAGAGCATGGAAAAATCCCGCAAATCACCTTCGACTTGACAGAGAAAATCCGCGACCTGCCTGGCGACCTGCTCCGCCCGGGTTTCCAAGGCTGCGGCAGCTTGCCGGTCAAGGGCGACTGTGGCATTGATCCGCAGATAGTCGGCCAGGGAGGTCAAGGTGGTGGCGGCGTAGAAAGCCAGAAGCCCCAAGGGGACGAGGGAAAGCCCGAGAAAGGCGGCAAGAAATTTTCGGCGCAGGGTCAAACGGGGCATGCCGGGAAGTATAAACGAATGACCTGGTCGAGCGGGAGAAAAATCACGGGGCGGGGCGGGAGAGGGTTATCGTCAATTCAAGGAATTGCGTCGATAATCGCGAAGCATCCGGCGCGAATCGAGAGCGAGGGGGAGGAGTTGGGTATGGCGGGCCAGGGCATCTGCCAGGGAGGGACCATCGTTGATGATAACATCGGAGGGAGACAAATAAGTCTTGGCGATATGAATGCCGTCAAGGCGGGAATAAACGAGCACTTCATATTCGGATCCGGCAACATCGATCCGACACGTATGCACAAGCATTTCAGTATTCATTGCCGATCTCCCTTTACTTGAGGACATGGCCTTCAGGGCATTGATTCGCAAAGATTAACTTGAGCAAAGAGTGCGCCAGCCCCGGTCAATTTTTCACTGTAGTGATTTCAGCTGGTTAGCAGCAAAAAACGCCCCGGCCTAATGGCCGTGGGCGTTTTCACTGAAAAAGTAGCCGCGAAAAAACAGCTCTTAGTGTCGTCGCTCAACAACGAAAGCTGCCAGTTCATACAAGGCTTGACGGGCCGGACCGTCAGGAAAGACCGCAAGGTGACGCTGTGCGCTCGCAACCAACTCGGCAGCTCGCCGAGAGGTATAGCCAAAACCGTCGCAACGCTCGATCAGGGCAACTACGAAATCGAAATCTGCTGCGGACAACTCCTCGGTCTCGATAATGCTGGCGACACGTCGACGCTCTTCTGCGGAACATTGGCGCAGAGCGGCAATCAACGGCAAGGTCACCTTGCCTTCAGCCAGATCGTGGCCACGGGCTTTGCCAAACTCGGCCTGCTCGGCGACGTAGTCGAGAGCATCGTCCATCAATTGAAAGGCAAGACCGAGATCCATGCCGAAATTATCCAGGGCCCGATCCTGTTCTTCGGTGACACCACCCAGCATCCCCCCACAACGGCAGGCTGCGGAAATCAACACGGCGGTCTTGGTGCGCACAACCGTCATGTAGCGTTCCTCATCGAGATCGAGATCGCTGGTATTGATGAGCTGCATCACCTCCCCTTCCGCCATCATCGTCGTGGCGTCCGAGAGGACCTGCAAAACCCCGAGATTGCCCCCCCGGACCATAATGGAAAAGGATTTGGCAAAAAGAAAATCCCCAACCAGGACCGAAGCCTCGTTGCCCCAGACGGAATTGGCCGAAGCATTGCCGCGCCGCAGCACGGCGCTGTCGACGACATCGTCGTGGAGAAGGGTTGCGGTATGAATGAATTCGACAACACTGGCGAGGGCGATATGTTGCACTCCCCGGTAACCGGCAAGGCGAGCACACAGGAGCAACAACATCGGGCGGATGCGCTTGCCGCCGCTGGCGAGAACATATTCGCCGACCTTGCGAATGAGTTGCACGTCCGATTCGAGATCCTCTCGAAAACGACGCTCGACCAGGACGAGATCGTCCTGCAGTAATGCCATGGCTTTGAGCATCAGTTCACACATTCTAAAAGGGGGGGAAAATGCGGTTATCCTAAAGAATTCTGTCGCGCAATGTCAAAGACTTTTTCCGCGCGGCGCCAGGGGAGTTCAAGGACAAAGGTGGCCCCTCCCCCCGGCTTGGTCTCGACGGTCAGACGACCACCGTGATCCTCGACCAGACGGCGGCAGATGGATAATCCGAGACCGGTCCCGGCGCCACGATCCTTGGTGGAGAAAAAAGGCTCAAAGATCTTGCCCTGCAGTTCGCCCGGAACCCCTGGCCCACTATCGGCGACAAGCAGTCGGCAACCGGCCGCGGTCGTGTCGAGGGCAATCCGCAGCGAGCCCGTCCCCTGCATGGCTTGAGCGGCATTCAGCAGCAAATTGACCAGCACCTGACGAATCTGATCGGCATCCCCTTCAATAACCACCGGAACCGAACCGAGTTGCAGCACCACGGCGATATCTCGGAAAATTTTTTGCGGCCGCAGCGAATCGACGGTGTCCCTGGTCAGTTGAGCCAGCTCCATCGGCTCATAACAACCCAGATTGCCCCGGGCAAAACCGAGGAGCCCCCCGGTTATACGGCGACAGCGCTTGCATTCGTCGACGATGGCCTGCAGGTCATCGGCCCGGGGATCTCCCGGCGGGGTATCCTCCAGCAATAGTTCGGCATAACCGAGGATGATGCCGACAGGGTTATCGATTTCATGGGAGACACCGGCGGCAAGCTGGCCTATGGCCGCGAGACGCTCGGCCCGAATCAGATGCTGCTGAATCTGGAGCAGTTCGTCGTTGGCGGCAACGAGGGCCTGGTTCTTTTCCTTCAGTTCGTTATCGCTGCGCCGCAAACTCGCCGCCATTTCGTTGAAGGCGCGGCCGAGAGTGGCGATTTCATCCCGCCCATCAGCCTCGATCCGCGCCGCCAAGTCGCCGCGGGTTATGGTCCTGACCCCTTGAGTCAAGGCTTTGATGGAGCGGGTCACCCGCCCGGCAACGAGAGCCGCAAGGAGCAGGGAAAATGCCAGGGAGGCGAGCGCGATCAGCAAAAAATGGGTGCGTACCTCCCGGATGCGCATGTCAACCGAGGCGAAAGAGAGGCGATAACGCACCAGCAGAACCCGCTCGCCGGTCGGGCCAAAAGCTGGGATGGTCATTTCGAGGAGGCGATGCCCCTTGGCCGGGAGCAGAACGACCGCCTCCAATCCTGACGGATCGACGGCGTAGGGGACGGGTAAACGCTGTAGTGCGGCCCCGGGGTCGTAATCGATGAAATCGGGAAAGCGGGACGAACGGAAGAGTTGACGTCCGCTGAGGGAGAGAAGATCGAAATCGACCAGATCGCGGTTGAAGGCGAGAAAGTCGAACAGTTCCTGGCCGAGAGTTCGTTCCGCGGCGACAAACTCGCCACGGAACCGCTTGAGCAATTCAGGGGTTGCGAGCTTGGCAAAGGAGACACTCTGAGTGATGAAATGGCGCTCCCACTGGCGGGACTGGGAACGTTCCAGCAACAGCAAGGTCGTCAGGGTCAACCCGACGAGGAGGCCACCGGTATAAACAAAGAGTTTTTTTCCAAGGGTCACGGTCATGACGGGGCCGGTATAGGGGAAGAGACGAGGCATCATAGAGAAGGGGAGCGGGAGAGTCAAGGCGCGCGCCGGTGAAATTCCCCCGGCATAAAGTCACGTTTTCCTATTGACAGACAAGTCATGCCGCCTTAAAATTCGGACTGTTTTGGTCATATTTATTTTCATTGACATATATGAAAAATAATTTAAGGTTTGTGGGGCCAATTTTTACTGCAACTCCCAAGGAGGTCGCATGGAGAAACCTGAGTATAACCAGGCTATTGTCAGAAGTTTTGTCAACTGGAGCATCGTCTGGGGACTGGTGGCGGTGCTGGTCGGTGTCATCGTCTCCTTCCAGATGATCTACCCGGACCTCAATTTCCCCCCCTACCTGACCTTTGGCCGCCTGCGCCCCCTGCACACCAATGCCGGCATCTACGGCTGGGGCGTCGGTACTATCTTCGCCCTGTTCCTCTATATCGTCCAGCGCCTGTGCAAGACCGGACTCTGGAGCAACAAACTGGCATCCTTTCAACTCTGGTTCTTCAACGCCACCATCATCGCCGCCGCGGTCACGCTCCTTCTCGGTTACACCACCTCCAAGGAGTACCACGAGCTGGAATGGCCGATCGATGTCATGGTCGTGGTCCTCTGGGTGGCCTTCGCCATCAACATCATCATGACCATCATCAAGCGCAAAGAAGAACAGATGTACATCTCCCTCTGGTACATGATGGCGGCCATCGTCGGCGTGGCGATTCTTTATCTGGTCAACGCCGCGGCGGTCCCCGTCTCCCTCTTCAAGTCGTACTCGGCCTATGCCGGCACCAATGACGCCAATGTCCACTGGTGGTTCGGTCATAACGCCGTCGCCATGGCTCTGACCGCGCCGCCGTTGGCGATGTTCTACTACTTCCTCCCCAAATCGACGGGGGTTCCGATCTACAGCCACCGCCTGTCGATCATCTCCTTCTGGAGTCTGATCTTCATGTATCTCTGGACCGGCGCCCATCATCTCTTGTGGACCCCGGTTCCCGACTGGATCCAAACCCTGGCCATGGCCTTTTCCGTCATGCTCATCGCCCCTTCCTGGGGGAGCGTCATCAACGGCTATCTGTCGATGAACGGACAGTGGCAGCAGATGAAAGAAAATTATCTGGTCAAGTTTCTCATTCTCGGCATCACCTTTTACGGCTTGCAGACCCTGCAGGGACCAATGCAGGCCATCCGCACCTTCTCCGCTTTCATCCATTACACCGACTGGATTCCCGGCCACATTCACATGGGGACCCTCGGCTGGGTCTCCCTCATCGCCTTCGCCGGCATCTACTTTCTCGTGCCGCGCATCTACGGCCGCGAAGTCTACAGTATCCCCCTGGCCAACCTGCACTTCTGGCTGGTCGTGGTCGGGCAACTGATCTATTCCGTCTCCCTCTGGGTCGCCGGAGTGATGCAGGCCGGGATGTGGAATGCGGTCAATGCTGACGGCAGCCTCACCTACACCTTCATGGAAACCATGGTCGAGATGTACCCCTACTGGTGGGCTCGAGCCGTGGGCGGCGTTATCTACCTGGCCGGAGTCCTCGTCTTCATCTACAATATCTGGATGTCGGTGCGCAAGGGGCAGCCTGCAACAGCAACAGCAACAGCAACAGCGGCTGCCGGCAGCGCAGGGAGGGCCTGATCATGTGGGAGAAAAGACCCGTACTGTTGCTGATTCTCGCCACTGCCGCCATTCTCGTCGGCACCGTCGTCACCATGGTCCTCCCTTTCGTCTGGGTCAACACCGAAGCCGATCGCATCGCCTCGGTCACCCCCTACACGCCGTTGCAGCAGGAGGGACGTGACCTCTACATCCGGGAAGGATGCAACAACTGCCATACCCAAACGGTACGGCCCTTGGTCACCGAAGTTCTGCGCTACGGCGACTACTCGAAATCGGGCGAATTCGTCTACGACCGCCCCTTTCTCTGGGGTTCGAAGCGCACCGGTCCCGACCTCGCCCGCCTCGGCGGCAAATATCCCGATTCCTGGCACTACAAGCACATGGATTCGCCGCGCTCGATGGTGCCGCGCACTAACATGCCCGACTACGCCTGGATGAAGACCAATCTTCTCGATCCGGAAATGGTCCGGCGCAAGATGCAGGTACTCGGTTTCCCTTACACCGAGGAGCAGATCAAGGCCCTTGTCGGGAAAAATGAGATCGATGCCCTGGTGGCCTACCTGCAGAAACTGGGCAGCGACATCCCCTGGCGCGTGGCGACGCAGGCGACGATGGTCGGCGAGCTGAAAAATCCCTTCGTCCGCGATCACCAGGCGATGGAAGAGGGACGGGAAATTTATAAGAAAAACTGCGCCTCCTGCCATGGTGAGCACCTCGACGGCGACATCGCCCCTCCCCTGAACGGTCTGACGCAGACCGACGCCGCCCTGTTCGAAACTCTCTACAATGGTCTACCGGCCGGCGGCATGCCGGGGTTTGCCAGCCTTGGCGCCAGCAAGATCTGGCAAGTGGTCAGCTATCTGAAATATCACGATCACGAAAAGGGACAGCACTGATGAACCCAAGCGCCCTCCTCTATCTGGGCATCACCTTCGGCCTCTTTGTGATTTTTGCCCTCATCGTCCTGCGTACCTACAAGCATAAAAACAAGGAGCGGGGCGAGGCGCCGAAATTCTCCATGCTGGACGACGAATAATCCCATCGAAAAGGATGATCCCATGAGCAATTCCGACCAGCACCACGCCGACGGCATCGTCGAGAACCGCGAACGTCGGCCGCCAGTCTACTTCACGGTCCTCTTTTACGGCCTCATCGTCTGGGGGGTAATCTTCATCGCCTACTACCTTCTTTCAGGGTGGAGTTCGGAGTCCGAATTTAAAGAGAAAATGACGGCGCACCAGGGGCAAACGGCCGTTTTACCCGACAAGACGAGCGTTCCCGCCCCGGTCCCGACGGCGACCACCTCTGCCCCTTCGTCCACACCGGCCATGGCGGTGAAAGACGCCAAGGAACTTTTTGCCGAAAATTGTGCAGGGTGTCACGGCGAAGACGCCAAAGGTGGTTATGGTTCCGATCTCACCAAAGACAAGTTCGTCTTTGGCAAGAACGCGGCGGCCGTGCGCGAAAGCATCGCGGCGGGGCGCAACCAAAAAATGCCCGCGTTTGCCGGCAAGCTCTCCGATGCCGAAATCGACACTCTCGTCAAGCTTATCCTCGAGCTCTGATCTCCCCTCCCATGGTGAGAGGGGGGAGCCGGCCTCCCCTCTCTCACCGGTTTCTTCGGCCACAGATGTCCATCTCTACCATTAACGCAACTACTCCTCACCTGCTGGGCCCATGGCGACGTCGCTGCCAATGGCTCATCACCCTGATTGTACTCGCCCTGCCCTGGTTCACGGTCGGCGGCCAAAGCCCGCTGCGCCTCGATTTCGCCACGCTCAGCCTGCATCTTTTCGGACAAACCCTGCGTATCGAGGAACTCTATCTTATTCTTTTCTTCTCTTTGACACTTGCCCTGGTTTTCTTGCTCGGAACTTTGGCCCTTGGCCGGGTCTGGTGTGGCTGGCTTTGCCCGCAAACCACCCTGAACGATCTTGCTGAATGGCTGGGGCGGTGCTTGTCCGTGCAGATTGATGGCCGCCGCGTGACAGGCGCGGCCTGGCGGCAATTCCTCCGCCAATGTGCCTATCTGCTCCTGTCTTTGCTGGTGGCGATGAACCTGTTGTGGTATTTCATCGAACCGCAGCGTTTCCTCAAGGCATTGGCCAGCGGAACATTGGCGCCGGTGGCGTTTCTCGCCCTGGCAATCTGCACCCTCGTCATCTACTTCGACCTCGCCCTGATTCGACGCTTGATGTGCAAGGAGTTCTGTCCCTACGGCCGCATCCAGACGGCCCTGGCCGATAACGCCACCTTGACTTTGCATCGTCCCGCGGCGGAAGCGCCCCGTTGCATCGAATGTGGAGCCTGTGTCCGTTGCTGCCCCATGGATATCGACATACGTCTCGGCTATCAGATCGAATGCATCAACTGCGGCCGCTGTCTCGATGCCTGTCGCCAGGTCATGGCCCAGCGCCGGGAGCCCGGACTGATCCGCTACACCTTCGGTACTGAAGATCTGGGTTGGAGAGCGCTGCTCAATCCCAAGATCCTTCTTTTGACCGCGGCGCTCCTGACCCTGATGACCATTTTCGTCGTCGCCGTGGTCCGGAGGCAGGAAGCGACGGTCAAGGTTGCCCTGTCCCATACGGCTCCGAGTCGTCTCTTGCCCGACGGACGGCGGGTGACTTTCTTTTCTGTCTGGGTCAATAACCGCCTGGCTGTCGAAAAAGAATTCGAGCTGGCGGCCATTCATGTCGCGACCGGGTCAGCAATCAACCTGCGGGGAGTCCCCTCTCCCATCCGTATTGCCGGCGGCAAGAATCTGCCCCTCGAAGTTGCCCTGGTGACAGCATCCGGCGCCACCGCCGACGCCATCGAGTTTGTTCTGACCACGGACGGTCGGAAACTGGCGACAGCCAACGCCGAAATCGCAAAGGAGCTGCCGCAAGCACATGGTCATTGACCTCTTCCGACATCGATATCGGCTGCTGATTTTTCTTCTTCTGACCGCCTTCCTCTTCTTTTCCTTCTGGGCAGCCCGTCAAGCTTTCCTCCACAGGAGCAAGGTGACCGATGTCGATTACTACAGCAAAGGCCTCAACTACAGCATCACCCGCGACGAGGAAGAGGCGGCGGCCAGCCTGGGCTGGAATCTCCGGATCGAGCTGCATCAGCGTCACCTGGCGCTGCAACTCAGTGATCGCAGCAATCTTCCTGTCGATAACGCCGCTGGCACCTTGATCCGCCTCTCTCCCACGGCCGTAGGTGCGCAACCTGTCATATTGCAGGAAGGGCCAAGCGGCACCTATCAGCTCTCACTCCCCTCCGCATGGCACGGAGAAACCGTCCTTCACCTCGAATTTTTCCGGAACGGAGCCCGTTTCAGCCGCCGTCTCCTGTTGGACCTGCAGCCATGACCAACGCCTCCCCTCCTCGTTGTGACCATTGCGGATTACCGGCGGATAGTGCCGACTTCAGCATCAAGGGCCAGGACGGAGAGTTGTTGCGGTTTTGTTGCCAGGGTTGCCTCGGGGCCTTCTCCATCATCCGGGGGGCCGGCCTCGATGGCTATTACCGACGTCGCGATCATGTCGCCGGGGCCATCAAGGAGGCCTACGCCAGCCGTTTTGACGAGGGTTACCTGGCCCGTTTCGTCGACAGATCCGGGGCCGGACACAACATCAATCTGCTGATCGAGGGTATTCGCTGTGCCAGTTGCATCTGGCTCATCGAACGGATCCTCATGGAAACACCGGGAGTCCGCTCCGCCCGGGTCAGTTTTGCCACCCACCGCGTTGCTATTAACTATGCTCCGGAGGTGACCACTCCGGGCGCCCTTTGCCGGGTCCTGGCGGCGATCGGCTACCTCCCGCGGCCACATAACGAAGACGAGGCGCAGCGCTCGGCCGAACGGGAGCGGCGCGCCCTCCTCTTTCGCTTCGGCACCGCCGCCTTTCTCTCCATGCAGCTCATGGGATTTTCCCTCGCCCTTTATGCCGGCTATTTCCAGGGAATGGACAGTGCCACCCGGCAGCTTCTCGAAATTCTCTCGGCCTTCGTCACCACTCCGGTCATCTTCTATGCCGGTTGGCCATTTTTACGCGGAGCCTGGTTCAGCCTGCATAACCGGGTCGCGAATATGGACCTGCTTATCGCCATCGGCACCTTGTCGGCCTATGGGTACAGTCTTTATGCCATGAGTTGGGGGGGCGAAGTCTATTTTGATACGGCGGCGATGATCATCACCCTCATTCTCGCCGGGCGGATTTTCGAAAGCGGTGCCCGCCGCTCGGCGGCGGCCGGCGTCGACCGTTTGCTGCAGCTGGTGCCGGCGCGGGCCTGGTTGCTGCAGGAAGAGACAACCGTCGCCGTGGACAGCAACACCCTACGGCCCGGTGATGTAATCCTGGTCAAGCCGGGGGAGCGCTTCCCCGTCGACGGCGACCTGCGGTCAGGTGTCACCGATATCGACGAAGCCGCCGTCACCGGGGAAGCACTGCCGGTGACTCGCCATCCCGGGCAAAAAATCGTCTCGGGAACCCTCAATCTCACCGCCAGCGTGCAAGTCAACGTTACTGCCGCCGCTGCCGACTCCTTCGTGGCCCAGGTGGCGGCCCTGGTCGAAGCCGCACAGACCCGCAAGGCTCCCATCCAGCGCCTGGTCGACCGCGTTGCGACCTGGTTCATCCCTGTCGTCATCCTCATCGCCGCGGCCACTTACTTCTACTGGGCCGGGCAGCCGGAGGCGCTGCTCAACGCCATCACTGTTCTTGTCGTCGCCTGCCCTTGTGCCCTCGGTCTGGCAACCCCTACGGCAGTCATGGTCGCCACCGGAGTCGCCGCAGAGCAGGGGGTTCTGTTTCGTGGGGGCGATACTCTCGAGGCCTGCGCTGGTCTCACCCTGATTGCCTTCGACAAGACCGGGACCCTGACCTGCGGTCAGCCCATAATCGGCAAAATCGTTGCTGCCCAGGGGGATGAAGTGGCTGTGTTGCGCCTCGCCGCCTCGATCGAGGCCGGGAGTTCGCATCCCTTTGCCGTGGCTATTTGCCGCGAAGCGGCGAACCGGGGGGTGGCGGTAACCGCCATCAGCGGCGCGCAGGCCGTTCCCGGACGCGGAGTCGAGCTGTATCGTCCGGCGGGGAAAATCCTGGCCGGCAGCCGCATCCATCTGCGGGAGAATGGCATTGACGTGCCTGATACCGGCGACGCACCGGAGAGCGAGGTTCATTTTGCCTGCGGCGGTCAATATCATGGTTATATGACCCTCTCCGACAGGGCACGGCCGGAAGCGGCGACGATCGTCGCTCAGGTGCAAAAATCCGGCTGCACAACGTTACTTTTGACCGGCGACAAACCTGCGGCGGCGAAGCAGTTGGCGGCAGAGGTCGGGATCGTGGATTGGCACGCCGGGTTGACCCCCGCCGATAAGGCCGCCATCATCAACGGGAAACAGCAGCAGGGAGAAAAGGTCATGATGGTTGGCGATGGCATCAACGATGCCGTTGCTCTTGGTGCCGCCGACGTTGGCTGCGCCCTGGTCGGAGGCACCGATATCGCTGTCGAGAGCGCCCAACTGATCCTCGCCCGAGCGGATCTGCAGCAGCTCCTCTTCGCCCTTGGCCTGGCTAAACGCACCCTGGCCGTCATCCGCCAGAACCTCGGATGGGCTTTTTCCTATAATCTTGTTACAATCCCCTTGGCCGCCTGCGGCATGCTGGCTCCGGTCTATGGTGCTGCGGCCATGGCCGCCAGCTCCATTTTCGTCGTCGCCAACTCCATGCGGCTGCAACACAGCCGGGGCTGACCATGTCGAAATCCCTCTTACTGCTGATTTTTCTCTCCTTCTGTGTCGGCACCGGCGTCTGGCTTTTTTTTCTCTACGCCGTCAAGAAGGGAAATTTTGATGATGTGGAAGGCCCTAAATACCGCATGCTCGACGATGACACGGAGAATCCCAAGACCAAGGAGAAGCATCCATGACCACCGCACGCCAAAATTCGTTCCGCTTGGCCTTTCCCGGCTTGTTCCTACTGCTGCTGATCGCTGCCGTCCCGGTGCGTCCTGCACAGGCGGCAGCAACCCTCCTCGAAACCATCGGCAACCTCGGGACCAAAGCTCATCTCGAATTGCGGCAGTCACCATTGACGGTCATGAAAGCGACCCCCTTCACCCTGAGGACAACTCCGGTGCTCCCCCCGGCGGCAGCCGTTCGCGACATCCTTTGTGACTTGACGATGCCGGCCATGCCGATGCCCCTCAACAGGCCGAGGGTCCAGCGTGAGGGGAATGATTTCACCGGAACCATGGTCTTCACCATGGCCGGAGCCTGGCAGGCAGAGTTTGTCGTCCCCCGCCCTGAGGGGAAGGAAGAGCGTTTTCTCTTTGCCATTGAACAAGTCCTCCTGAAATGATCGATCCGCTCTTGACCATGGCCCTGACCACGGGGTTACTCGGCTCCGGCCATTGTCTCGGCATGTGCGGCAGTCTGGTAGCCGCCTTGGCCATAACCGACAGGGATGGTCGCGGCAGTCTTCTTTTTCAACTCCTCTACCATACTGGCAGAATCATCACCTATACCCTCATCGGCCTTGCTGTCGGCTGGATTGGATCGGCCTTTGCCTTCACCGACAGCTTCAAGGACGTCACCCGCATGCTGCTGGTTTCATCTGACCTCTTTATCATTCTCATCGGGCTCGGCAGTGCAGGACTCTTTTCCTATCTCAACCTGCTGGATCTCGAGTTTCCCGAACCGGCCAATGCCCTCCTCGCCGGAGTTCGGCAACTGCTCGGGGGACGAAAGGCCCTGATCGCACTCCCTCTCGGCCTCCTCCTGGGCCTTCTTCCCTGCGGTTTCGTTTACGCCATGGCTATCATCGCCGCGCAAACGGCAGCGCCCGTCAAAGGGGGACTGGTCATGCTTGCCTTCGGACTGGGCACACTCCCGGTTCTCCTGTTCTTCGGCGGCACCGTCAGTTGGCTGAGCGCCCGGATACGCAACTGGATGCTGCGCGGAGCGGGATTGACCGTCGCCTTGATGGGTTGCTACAACATGGTGCAGCATCTGAAGGAAATCGGTGTCATCCCCTAGCCGCAGTAAAACAACGGCAGAAATAACAAAAGGCGGACCTTGGCGGCCCGCCTTTTGTTATTTCTGCCCGATCAAGATATTCAGGGGGAATCCTTGAGGGGTATAAACTGTTTTTTATCGACTTCCCATCGATATCTCCCGGCATCCCAGATACCTTCAAGCTGTTTCCAGTCGAGATGGACACCACCCATTTCCTCCACCACATACGAGGCATCAAGCATTTCCGCATCATCGACACTGTTGTCACCGTTGCGATCAGCCCACAGATAGGGGGCAACGGACAACTGTGCCGTCCCCGACACCGAGGACGGAGCATTCTTGCCATCCGCCGAACTGGCCACGACCTCCCCTTGCATCTGGCTGATCGTACCGAGGGACTGACGCGAATCGACCCGCAGCAAGTAGGCAATGACCGTGCGGTTCTCACCTGGTTTGACCATCCAGCGCACCGTCCCCTCGTCATTATCGAGACTGGAGGCCGGCGGAAATGCTTCGATCAATTTCCAGCCACGGGGGAAGTGTTCGCGCAAGATGAAACCGCGCGGTTCTCCTCCAGTATCAATACGTATCCTGACCGGAACGATGTTTCCGGGTGCCGCATGCGGAGGCAGCAGTCGCTGCGCGGTTAAAGAGATATGAACGAGAGGCGCTTGAGTGCGACGAAAAACAAACCAGGCAATTACCGCAGAGAGGACGAGCAAAAAAATAAAGATTTGCCTGCGCCTCTGTCGATGAGGAAGGGTTTGTTGTGGTTCAGTCGCCGCTGCCGACTCGTTGTTCTCTAGGATCAGCATGCTGACGGGTACTTCCAGGGCCTCGGAAAGACGCAATGCGTTTTCACGCTTGACCGTCGGGTAACGGTTATTCTCCCAGCGTGAAATCGTGTCGGTCGTAACCCCTGCGACCTTGGCGACATAGAGTTGAGTCAGGCGCTTCTCTTCGCGTATGCGACGAACGGTGGCAGCATCGAGGCAAACAGTTGGTGGCAAATTCAACATAGTCATCCTTTAATCCGCGCAGTCTAGCAGAAGGGTTGATGCCACGCCAACAGGAAAATCACCCGCACGAACTACCCGACATGGAATACGCTAACCGACTGAAATCACGGTCGTTGGTATCGACATCGGGGCGAACGCAGCCCGATGTCTAATGAAAATTTAAAATAGCATCCTAGAATGTCGACGTCCGCAAAGTGCATGTAGTCTCTTGCCAACCCTTTTTCCGGAGGTTCAGCCCCATGAAACGTCTTGTCGTTCTTCTCGCCGCCGTCGCGTTTCTCGCCATCGGCACCGTGGTCGTTGCCGCCAACAACGGTCCGGCCGAAATCAAGCTCGCCAACAAGATGGGCGAAATCACTTTCAACCACGCTGCCCATCAGGGCAAGGTGGCTGACTGCAAGACCTGCCATCACAAAGGCGTGGAAGCCGGCAAGTGCACCGGTTGTCACGGCGTCAAACCGGAGGCTCCTGCCGCCAAGGACGCCTTCCATAAACAGTGCAAGGGTTGCCATCAGGAAAAGGGCGGCCCGACCGGTTGTAAAGATTGTCACAAAGGCGCCAAATCCTGATTTCGGAGTCGCAACGCGACAAAAAAGCGGGGGCCATTACGGCCCCCGCTTTTTTGTCGCGAGCAGCGTAATAGCACCGCCGACGTAAACAGCTGTTTCCCACCCGCAGATAACGGTGCGGAAGGGCCAGGCATATTTATAGCGATGCTGACACAACACTACGTAATTATTAAATAATTTAACATTAAAAAAAACTGGTTGACAGTAAAAAAAAAGGGGAGTATACGGTTCTGGACGAACACTGTTCCAGTCCGGGAACGCCGTTTCATCACAACCGTGCAGACCCCTTTTCAAAGCCGCCAGATCCCCTGGCTCCCCCGGACCGAAAGGAACAGAACGTCTTCTCCCTCACCGGGAGGAATCAGCGATAGATTCGGCTTAAAGGGGTTTATCTCATGCACGTTGCCCTCGCTTTCAACTTGCGCAAGGAAACCGCTCAGGGGTTGACCGAAGTCTCCACCGAGCCACCCGCGGAGCCCCCGTCGGAACCCCCCTCGCCCGCAGACGACATCTACGCTGAATGGGATGACATCCATACCATCAAGGCCGTAGAGTCGGCTCTCTCCCGGCGCCATCGTGTCACCCTCGTCGAAGCCGACCTCGACGCCTTCCAGCATTTCCGACGACTCCGACCCGACATTGTTTTCAATATGGCCGAAGGGCTTCATGGCACCAGCCGTGAAGCACAGATTCCGGCCATACTTGAAATGCTCGCCATCCCTTATACCGGCAGTGATCCGGTAACCTTGGGTATCTGCCTCGACAAGGGACGGACCAAGGAAATACTCGCCTATCATCAAATCCCCACCCCCCGCTTTACCGTTGTCCATTCCTGTGCAGCAATCCCCCGTCGCCTGCGTTACCCGCAGATGGTCAAACCGATCCTCGAAGGTTCCAGCAAGGGCGTGACCGACAAGGCGCTGGTGCGCAACCGCAAGGAATTGCAGCGTCAGGTCGAATGGGTCCTGACCCACTATCGCCAACCGGCCCTGATCGAGGAGTTCCTCCCCGGGCGCGAATTCACCGTTGCCCTCCTCGGTAATGGCGACAGCCTCAAGGTTTTGCCGATTGTCGAGATCAACCTCGATACCCTCCCTGCCGGCGTCAATCCCATCTATTCCTATGAAGCCAAGTGGATCTGGGATACGGAAGAAAAGCCGCTGACCATCTTTACCTGCCCGGCGCAGCTCGATCCGAACCTTCAGCAAGCCATCGAAACGGTGAGCAAACGCGCCTTTACCGCTCTCGGGTGCCGCGACTGGTGCCGCATCGACGTACGCCTGGATCGCCACGGCAGCCCCAACATCATCGAGCTCAATCCTCTGCCGGGCATTTTGCCGCGCCCCGAGCAGAACAGCTGCTTTCCCAAAGCGGCCCGGGCTGCCGGCCTGAATTATGACGAGTTGATTCTCAGTGTCGTCAATGCGGCGAGTGAGCGTCTTGCTCACGGGAAACGGTAATGATGAAAATCGCTGTCTGCTACAATGAGGTTCCGCCCCGATTGCGCAAAGGCGAAGCCGCCGACCGCATCTCGGAAGCAGGATCGGCGAGTGAAGCGCAAGCGGTGTCGCGAGTCCTCAAGGCGCTGGGGCACGAGTCAGTGCTGGTGCCGGTCGGAGCGGACATCGCCACGTTTATTTCGGCGCTGCGCAAGGAGAAACCGACCCTCGTGTTCAATCTCTGCGAGGGCTTCTGGGGGGATAGTTCCAAGGAGATGCACATGGCCGCACTCCTGGAACTGCTCGACATTCCCTACACCGGGAGCGGACCTCTCTGCCTCGGCCTGACTCAGGACAAGGCCCGCACCAAAGACCTCCTGGCCCGCCATCAACTCCCGACCCCCCCTTACCTGCTGGTCGAGCCGGGCGCCCCCTGTCCGTCAAGTCGCGACCACAACCTGGCCTACCCGCTCATGGTCAAGCCGCGCAGCGAGGATGCTTCCCTCGGTATCACCGCCGACAGCATCGTCGCCGACGCCGCTGCCCTCGCAGCGCGGGTTACCTACATTCATATAACCTATCGACAGGCCGCGCTGGTTGAAGAATTCATCGATGGCCGGGAAATCAATGCGGCAATCTTCGGCAACACCCCTGCCGAGTCACTGCCCTTGGCGGAAATCGAGTTTCGTCCGGGCTTGCTTCACCCCATCGTTACCTACGACGGCAAATGGCTCGAGGAGTCGAGCGAATATCGGCAAACCGTGCCGGTCTGTCCGGCCCTCCTCGATACCCGCACAGAGCAACGCATCAAGGACGTCGCCCTGAGCGCCTACCAACTCCTGAATTGCCGTGATTACGCCCGGGTCGATATTCGCCTGCGCGACGGACAACCCTATATCCTCGAAATCAATGCCAATCCCGACATCTCACCGGACGCCGGGCTGACGCGGGCTGCTTCGGCGGCTGGTTACAGCTATCCGCAGGTGATCGCAAGCATTCTCACCATGGCCCTTACCCGTAAGGAGTTGACGCATGCGCAGCCTTAAACGATCGGACTTGCCCGATCTTACACGCATTCTCATCGCAACCGGTGCTTTTACCCAGGCAGAGGTCGACTGTGCACTCGAACTCCTGAATATCGTCCTCGACCAACCGCTGCAAACCGATTACCAGGTATTGGTCGCCGAGAATCACGGCAAAATCGCCGGTTACATCCTCTATGGCGCCGTCCCCCTGACTTCCGGCAATTTCGACATCTACTGGATTGCCACCGACCCCGCCCTCCACGGTCAGGGCTTCGGCCAGAAGCTCATGGAAGCCGCCGAAAAGGACGCCAAATCGCGCGGTGCCCGCATGGTCTGCCTCGAAACTTCGTCGCAGGGCGGTTACGAGAAAACCCGGCGTTTTTACGACCGCTCCGGCTATTTCGAAGAGTCGCGTATTCGTGATTTTTACAAAATTGGTGATGACCGTATCACCTATGTCAAACGCTTTTTCCCCTGAGGAGAGAATTGGCGATGGAGCCCTGGCAGAAACTTCTGCAGACCAGTATTACCCGTCCCGGCGGTCTCACCCGGCGTTTCGGCGTCGATCCGCAACCGCTTGAAGCGGTCGCCGATCGCTACCCGATGCGGGTCAACCAGTACTATCTCAGCCTCATCCGCCAGGTCGGTGACCCCATCTGGCGGCAAGCCGTGCCCGATCTGGAGGAACTGTACGATTCGGTCTGTACCGCCGATCCGCTGGAAGAGGAGAACCAGAGCCCGATTCCCAATCTGGTTCATCGCTATCCGGACCGTGTCCTCTTTCTGGTCTCGGCCGAATGCGCCATGTACTGCCGCTTCTGCACCCGCAAGCGCAAGGTCGGCGGCGAAAACATGGCGATCACCAGCGAATCCATCGCCGCCGGTATTGCCTACATCCGCAGCCATCCGGAGGTGCGCGACGTCATCCTCTCCGGCGGCGATCCCCTGCTCCTCGGCGATGAGCGCCTGGAAGGAATCCTGCGTGACTTGCGGGCCATCCCCACCGTCGAAATCATCCGGATCGGCACCCGGGTGCCTGTCGTTCTTCCCCAGCGCATCACCCCCAATCTGGTGCGGATGCTGCGCAAGTACCACCCGCTCTACATCAACACCCATTTCAACCATCCCGACGAAATCACCGACACCGCCGCCAAAGCCTGCGCCCGACTTGCCGACGCCGGCATCCCCCTCGGCAATCAAACGGTGCTCATGCGCGGGGTCAACAACGATCCGCTGGTCATGAAACGGCTCATGCAGAAGCTGTTGGCGATTCGTGTCAAGCCGTACTACATTTACCAGGCCGATCTGGTGCAGGGGACCGATCATTTCCGCACCACGGTCGAGGAGGGGATCGAGATCATGCGCGGGCTGCGCGGCCATACCTCGGGTATGGGGGTTCCCGCCTACGTCATCGATGCCCCGGGCGGCGGCGGCAAGATTCCCGTCCTGCCCGACTACCTGCAATCGCTCGGCGACGAAGTCGTGTTGAAGAACTATCGCGGCGAGACCTGCCGCTACCAGAATCAGCTACGCCTTGAAGAGCCTGATCAACTGGCGGTGGCAAACGAGAAAATCTGATAAAAATAATCGGCCGACTGCATGTTGCAATCGGCCGAAAATCTTGTAGCATAAGCCCATTCGTCCGGCTTTCCCAAAGCCGGAATTGGCCCCGTGAGACCCCTCCTTCACGGGGCATTTTTTTATTCAAACGACATGTTTTCGCGGCGCCGGCACGCTGTGAAAGTGGTCATCCATATATTCACGCTCATGGCGCCGCATCGATAGACGGACAGCCCCGTCGACGGCCGCCAACTCCGCGGCATGCCGCTCCATGATATCGAGATCCTCCTCCACCCGTTGGCGATTGACATCGAGTCCTGAAATCTCTTTCGCCTGTTCATCCTGATCCCTGAGCATTCTGGCCATAAAAACCTCCTGCTGGATGTTGCATCCGACCCCGGCGTGTTGCTCACGCCACGCATGGTGGGATGCAGTTTTTTCTCGGACCTTTGTCTAAGATATAGCACAACTCCGTATGGATTGCAGTCCGCCGACCGGGACACCGCCGCTGCGAGCGCGACATCAATAACCTAACCGGGCAGCACGATGCGGCGGACGGTTGCCACGAGTCAATAGAGCGCGCATCTCGGCATGAATGCGGCGATTGCTGGCAAGATACTCGTCCCCGAAGATATCACAAGGCTGGCCGTCGAAATCGGTAACCATCCCCCCGGCTTCCTCGACCAGAAGTATTCCTGCCGCGACATCCCACGGCTTGAGCTTCATCTCCCAATAGCCGTCAAAACTCCCGGCCGCGGTCCAGGCGAGATCCAAACTGGCCGCTCCAGCGCGGCGGCAGGCTTGGGCGGCGCCCTGAAAGTTGACGAAATGGTCATAATTATTGACCGGACTGACCTTGCGGTCATAGGGGAAACCGGTGGCGAGAAAAGCGCGATCGAGACGCTCCGTCGTCGACACGGCCAGGCGCGAACCGTTACGGAAGGCGCCGCCGTCTTTGGTCGCGGTGAAGAGATCACGGCTGCAGGGATTGTACACCACCCCGGCAATGATCTCGCTGTCGCGGGCACAGGCGATGGAGACGGCGAACCAGGGAAAGCGATGGGCGAAATTGGTGGTGCCGTCGAGAGGGTCGATGATCCAGCGAAACGAGGCTCCGGATGAGGCGTAATCCCCCTCCTCGGCCAGGATGTCGTGCCTCGGGCAACGGCGGCGGATGCAGGCCACGGCCGCCGCTTCCGCCTCGCGATCGGCCTCGGTGACAAGATCGACCTCGCCCTTGTGCTGAACCAGCAAGGGTCCGCCGAATTTCGCCAACAACACCTGCCCGGCCGCCTCGGCCGCCGCTACGGCAACAGCAAGCATCCATTAACCTCCGCTTGGATTGTGCATCGTAACACGCCAGGAGAGCCGGAGCCAGCGTGGCTGGGAGACTTTAAATAAAACGACCGCCGCATCCCAAAGGCGGCGGCGGTCGTTGTTAGGACAAAGGGCGGGTGCCCGATCAGAAATTCAGCGTCACGGTCAGGCCGGAGGCCATTTCGGTGTCGATTATCAGCCGGGCATCGTCGCTCAAGGGTGAAGAATAGACGAAAGAAGGGGTAATGCTGATCTGCTCGGTCACCGCGATATCGGCAGAGAGGCTCAATTCGGCATTCCAGGGCTCGTTGGTTTCAACCGCACCATCCCAATAGTCCGCCCCTTCCGCATAGCTGGCGAGGGCGCCGGCATTGAGGGTCACCATGCCAAATTCGAAGGCATGGCCAACCTCCAGCGTATAGAAGCGCGCGTCTTTATTGTCGTCCCAATCGTGATAGACGGTCAGTTTCGGTTGCAGAAGGGTATTGAAGGTCCCGCTCAGATAAAGTTCGTTGGTGTCTTCTTCGCCGTCGGTCGGATAGTACAGATTACCAATATTGAGGGTCACCAGTTCACCGAGGGGCAGCGCGTAATCGATGCCGATCTCGGCTTCGGAAAGATTGCCCCCTTCATAACCGGTTTCTCCCCAGTTCCCATTATCCGGATCACCTTTGAGCTGCACGTTCCCCCAATAGCTGAGCGTCACATTGTGGGCAATGAGATCGATCCCACCCTGGGCCACCGGGGTGCTGCCGCTGAGGTCATAGCCACGCCAGAGATACTTGTCGAAGACGCCGGCATAGACATCGCCCTCCACCTTGATCTCGGCAAAGGCGACAGAAACACTCCCCAGAACTAGGGCAAATACGAGAACGGCAAACGCTTTCTTCAACATGGTGACACTCCTCGCAGTAAATGGAATATGGGTGCGCGGTGGCAACCCGGCGCGCACATTAAATCCCACCGATACAGGAGCTGTCAAGACGAAACACCTTCCCTTTTCCCTGTATAAAAAATTGCCGCCGCTTCGTGCCCGAAGCGGCGGCCAGATGTCGACAGGAGGCAACAACTACTGTCGAACGACAACTGTCAATAAGCGGATCAGAAGTTAATATCGAGCTGGGTGTTGAAAGTGCTGCCGAGATTCTGGTCATTGTAAACGTCATAACCGAAGATCACTGCAACATTGTCGGCAAAGGCCCAGGAAACGCCGGCACTCAGAGCACCGAGGGCACTTTTGCCACCCTGATAATCGATAGCGGCCCAAAGTTTGGGGGAGATCTCGGTCAAAGTCCGATCCCAGGAAACCAGTACCCCTTCGCTGTCGTCGGTGATGACATTGTCGTTGGCGGTGAAGTAGCCGGCGCTGAAGCGACCGATAACCGGAACCGTCTTGGCGGCAATACCGTAAACGATGTTCTGGTTAGTCACATCGGTCTTGGTGCCGAAGCCATAGCCACCGAGGGCAAGAGCGGGGGCGCCTTTGAACAAAGCATCTTCGGGAGTAGCCACCTTGGCGTTGAAGTAGTAGGGAACGTCGTCAGCCCCCCCGCCGTTGACGATGTAGTCGACGCCGATTTCCATCTGAAACTTTTCGAAAGGCAGCACGCCGGCGGTCAGCCCGAGATCGTAGATTGGCGCGCCATCCCCTTCGGTCACGACGTAGTTGTCGATGCCGAGGTGGAAGGTCCCGAACTTCTGAATGTCGGTCGAAGGAATCCAGATCTGGGTTGAAGGTGTGGCAAAGACGCTGCCGGCAAAGAAGCAGGAAGCAAGGGCGGAGGCAATAACCAACTGCAACATCTTCTTCATTGTTGTTCTCCTTAGTTAGAAGTATTGACACAAACCTGCCAAGTCACGGCAGAAACCATTAACGCAGGCCTTGTGAACCGCGACCGAATTCCGGATAAGCTTCGAGACCGAGTTCGGTGGTGTCGCTCCCGGCGTGCTCTTCTTCTTCAGAGACCCGGATGCCGACGGTGTATTTAAGCGCCAGCCAGACGATGGCGGTACTCGCCAGGACAAAGGCGGCGATGGCGCCAACGCCGATCAACTGGGTCAGAAACTTGGCGTCCGGGTTGGTCAGGGGTACGGCCAGCGTTCCCCAGATTCCGCAGACCAGATGGACCGAGAGAGCACCGACAACGTCATCAATCTTGAGCTTGTCGAAGAGGGGTACGGCCAGAACCACCAGAATCCCGCCGACCGCGCCAATAAGGATGGCAACCCCCGGCGTCGGGGTATCGGGACCGGCGGTAATCGCAACCAGACCAGCAAGAGCGCCGTTAAGAGCCATGGTCAGATCGACCTTTTTATACATGGCCTGCAGGATGAAAAGTGCCGCAATCATACCGCCGCAGGCAGCGAGGTTGGTGTTGACGAAAACGTTGGACATGCTGATAGCAGCACCGGCACTGCCGAGGGAGAGGACCGAGCCGCCGTTGAAACCGAACCAGCCCATCCACAGGATGAAGGTGCCGAGGGTCGCCAGGGTCAGGTTGGAGCCGGGCATCGGATTGACCTTGCCGTCCTTGGTGAATTTCCCTTTACGGGCACCGAGGATGATGGCGCCGGTCAGAGCCGACCAACCGCCGACGGAATGCACCAGGGTCGAGCCGGCAAAATCCTTGAAGCCCATGCCGGTCAACCAACCGCCGCCCCAGACCCAGGAACCCTGAATCGGGTAGATGACCCCGGTCAACACGGCGCAAAAGACCATGAAGGGCCAGAACTTGATGCGCTCGGCAACACATCCGGAAACGACCGAACAGGCAGCACCGCAAAAAACCATCTGGAAGAACCAATCGGAACCAGTGGCGTATTTGCCGGAAAAGTCACCGGCGAGAGCGGCCGCGTCACCTGGGTTCCACAGCCCAAGAGAACCGATCCAGCCGCCATTCACCCCGTTGTACATGAGGTTGTAGCCGGCCAGATAAAAAAGGATGCCGGCGACAGCAAATAGAGCGATGTTCTTCAGGCAGATCGTCGCTACGTTTTTGCTCCGCACCAGACCCGCTTCGAGCATACCGAAACCGGCGGCCATCCACATGACCAGCGCGCCGTTCACCAGAAAGGCAAAGGTATTGAGGATGTAGGCAATCTCGGTAACCGCCGGGGCTTCCTCGGCAAGGGCGAGGCCCGGCAGGGCCAACAGCACACCCAAGGCGAGTGAGAACAGGAAAAACCGTTTCATTGTGACCTCCCAAATATGGTTCCGGTTAAAGTAAGAGTGTTTGTTCCTAGAGTGCTTCGATTCCCGACTCGCCGGTACGGATACGAATGGATTGTTCGACAGGGGTGACAAAGATCTTACCGTCACCGATGCGCCCGGTGCAGGCCTCTTTCTGAATCGCCGCAACTACTTCGGCCACCCGCTCAGCGGCAATAACGAGTTCGATCTTCACCTTGGGGATGAAATCGATCTGGTACTCGGCGCCGCGATAAAGCTCGGTATGTCCCTTCTGTCGCCCGAAACCGCGGACCTCACTGACGGTCATCCCGGTAATCCCCATTTCGGTCAGGATCGCCTTGACGTCGTCGAGCTTGAACGGCTTGATGATGCATTCAATCTTTTTCATTCCGTTTGTCTCCTTTCCGAAACGCCGAAAAAAAAAGACGCCCTTCTCCATAATCGGAGTGAGGGGCGTCTTTGCCCTTGGTGCGGACCTTCCCAAAGACGCCCTTGTCTCTGATCGTTGTCCGTTGTCGTCTTGGCCGCTGATAAGAGCATGTGTCGTGCCAAAAGTTTTTTTACTATATTACCGGCAGGTTATGATATCGGCCGAAGAAATATGCCCAATAATTAAGCGCCGATGCGACTTTATGTGCAATCTCGCGCCAGTCACGCCACCGGGAATTCGAGACAAAATCTGGTGCCGCGGCCGGGACTCGATTCGAGGGTCATTTTCCCCTCGTGCTCCATGACAATATTGCGACAGATATAGAGACCGAGACCGGTCCCCTCCCCTTCCTTCTTCGTCGTGAAGAACGGTTCAAAGATCCGTTCCTGCAATTCCCGCGGGATGCCCGGCCCATCATCGGTAAAGAACACTCTGACCGATTTTCCACTCGCCCCCGCCTCGGTTGCGACGCGAAGAGTCCCGCCGCCGGACAGGGCTTGCAAGGCATTCATCGCCAGATTGATAAAGACTTGTTTGAGCCGGTTGGCATCGGCCAGAATCGCCGGAATTTCCCCAAACACTTCCTCGAGTAAAATCCCCTTGCGCGACGACTCAAAACGGATCAGCCGGAGAACGTCCCGCAACACCTCGTTCAGATCGATCTCGCGACGCCGCATCTCCGTCGTCCGGGAAAAAGACAGGAGACTGCCGGTCAGCGTCTTGAGTCGCTCAGCCTCGCTTTCAACGCGATCAGCCAGTTCGCGCTGAAAGCCGGAGAGCTCCTCTTCGCGCAACAGCAGTTGCGCGGCATAGATGATGACGGCCAGCGGGTTGTTGATTTCGTGGGCCAGAGCCGCCGACAGACGACCGACCTCGGCGAGCTTCTCCCCCTGAATCGTCTGTTCGAGAAGTTGCCGAAACTCGGTGACATCTTCGACCAGGACGACGACGCCGACCGTTTCACCCTTCTCCAGCAACGGCGTCAACCGCCTTTTTTGAAAGCGCAGCTCCCCCTTGAGATTGCGATGCGTCAGGCGCAGACGCTCAGGTTGGCCGGTGTGCAATACGCGGCGCACCCGTTCACCAAAGCCCTCGGCATCGAGACTGGGGAAGAGGCTAAAGAGCTTGCGCCCCAATGCTTCCTCTTCGGAGACTCCGCTCAAATCGTCCATCTTGCGGTTCCACGAGGTGATGACCAGATCGGCATCGACGGCGTAGATACCAATGGAAGCACTATTAAGGATACTTTCATTGAACTGATGAAGATTCTGGTAGCGGTGGGAGATGGAACGCAGATTTTCGTAAAGGCGGGCATTTTCGATGGCGATGGCGGCCTGACCGGCCATGGTCATCAACGGCGCGATATCGGCCTCGGAAAAGGCGTGAGGGCGGGGACTTTCGAGATTGAGAACACCGATGAGACGTTCACCGACCAGCATCGGCACCGCCAGTTCACTGCGAGCATTGTCGATGCCGGGGACATAGTCCGGAGTCAGGGTGACGTCCGGCACCAGCAGCGGAGAGCGCGCGACGGCCACCCTGCCCATGATCCCTTGACCGAGGAGGATCGGCGGCTGCGTTGTCGCCGAGGGGTAACCGCAGGCGGCGGCGGTCACCAGGCGTTCACCCTTGTCATCGAGAAGACGGATGATGGCATTGTCGAAACCAAAGACCTCACTGGTGATGGCCAGCAGCCGATGCAACAATGCGTCAAGATCGATCGTCGAAGCCAATTC
>Ga0154464_1021_pt1 | contig 37642 bp, 24 predicted proteins | sample RifGroC2_FD_105657 | JGI IMG/M metagenome (GOLD analysis project Ga0154464, IMG submission 105657) | Desulfuromonadales bacterium GWC2_61_20
GCCTCCTTGTTTGCATGGAGACCAGCTTAACCCGCCTCAGCGACAGAATATGTCACAGCTGGAGCGGAGTGGATAACCAGATTCCAAAATAGCCAAGGAGGGGAAAATGCCGAACCGCTGCGGTTCTGAATGACATTGATACACTCAACAACCGAGGAGGTAACAGACCATGGAAAAAACTTTACCGGTTCGCCCCATCGATATTCTGCTGGTCGAGGACAACCCCGGCGATGTCGATCTGGCGCGGGAGGCGTTGGGGATGGGCAAGCTGCACAATATGCTGCATGTCGCGCCGGACGGCGTCGCCGCCATGGCCTTCCTGCGCCAGAGCGGCAAATATGCCGAGGTGCCGCGCCCGGATCTGATCATCCTCGATTTGAACCTGCCGAAAAAGGACGGTCGCGAGGTCCTGGGCGAAATCAAGGGGGACGAGAGCCTCAAGCGTATCCCCGTCGTCATCCTGACGACCTCACGGGCCGAGACAGACATCCTCAAATCCTACAACCTCCACGCCAACTGCTACATCACCAAACCCCTCGACATGAAGCAGTTTCTCCAGGTGGTGCAATCTATCGAGGACTTCTGGCTGAGCATCGTCGTTCTGCCCAATGGAGCGAAAAAAAAATGAACTATTCACTGCGCATTCTCCATATCGAAGATAATGCCGGGGATGTCGACCTGATTCGGGAAATGCTGACGGGGACAGGACGGGAGAGCTTCAGCTTCGCGTCGGAACCCAGACTCGCGACGGCACTGAACCAGGTCCGGGGCAACAGCATCGACCTGGCGCTCCTCGATCTCGGCCTGCCGGACAGCAGCGGCCTCGACAGTTTCATCAGGTTGCGCGACACGGCGCCCGAGCTGCCGGTCATCATCCTGACCGGCAATAACGATCAGGAAGCCGCCGTCGCCGCCGTCAAGGAAGGGGCCCAGGATTTTCTCGTCAAGGGGGAGATCACCGCCAACCTGCTGGTGCGTGCCATCCGTTATGCCATCGAGCGCAAGCGAGCAAAATCCGAACTGCATAAACTCAATGCCGAACTGGAGCAGCGCGTCGCCTCCCGCACCTCCGAACTCGCGGTGGCGAACAGGGAACTCGAAGCCTTTGCCTACAGCGTCTCCCACGACCTGCGCGCACCCCTGCGGGCCATTGACGGTTTCAGCCGGATTCTGCTGGAGGATTATGCCCCTCAGCTCGATGCCGAGGGACAGCGGATTTGCACTGTCATCAGCGACAGCACCCGGCGCATGAACGAGCTCATGAATGCCCTCCTCGCCTTCTCCCGTCTCGGCCGGGCGGAGCTTCGCCTCGCCCCGGTCGAGATGACCGCCCTGGCCGAAGCGGTCTTTGGCGAATTGACGACGCAAGCAGAGCGCGCCCGCATCGACTTCCGCCTCCATCCCCTCCCCCGGGTCGCCGGCGACCCGGCGCTATTGCGCCAGGTGTGGGTCAACCTTCTCGCCAACGCCATCAAGTTCTCGGCGAAAAAGGAGCGGGCGACCATCAGCGTCGACGCCCGCAGCGAAGGGACCGAGTACATCTTTTCGGTGCAGGACAACGGCGCCGGCTTCGACATGCGCTACGCCGACAAACTCTTCGGCATCTTCCAACGCCTGCACAGCGACAAGGAGTTCGCCGGCACCGGTATCGGCCTCTCCATCGTCCAGCGCATCGTCCAGCGTCACGGCGGCCGGGTCTGGGGCGAGAGCGCGCCCGAGGCCGGAGCCATCTTTTACTTCACGTTGAAACAATGAACGATTTTTACCGCGGAGAGCGGAGACTAGCAGTCGCAATGCTTGTGAAAATGCACCCGGGGCTGCCACCTCCAGACAAGCGCTCTCTTCCGGCGGCATTGTTCGCCATCTTCCTGATGACAACTCTACTGCTGGCAACCTCCTGCACACCGGAGCCGCAACCGGTCCTGCGTATCGGCACCAACGTCCGGCCCGGATACGAGCCCCTCTACCTCGCCCGCGAACTGGGCTATTTCGGCGGCGACTCCACCATCAAGCTGGTCGAGTACACCTCCTCCAGCGAGACGCAACGCGCCTTCCAGAACAACATGATCGACGGAGCGGCGCTCACCCTCGACGAAACATTGCAGCTCCTCGCCCTCGGCGCCGACCTCGATGTGGTGCTGGTCATGGATGTCTCTCACGGTGCCGATGTCATCCTGGCCCGCCCCGGCACAGATAACTTCAAACAACTGCGCAACCGCCGCGTCGGCTACGAAGCAACGGCTCTGGGCGCCTATATGCTGGCTCGCGCCCTGCAGCTCGCCGACATGACTCCGTCCGACATCGAACCGGTCGCCCTCGAATCGGCCAAGCACGAGTCCGCCTTGACCTCCGGTCGCGTCGATGCCGTCATCACCTTTGAGCCGACGAGAACCCGACTGTTGCGGGCGGGGACTCGCCAGGTCTTCGACAGCAGCCAGATCCCCGGCGAAATCGTCGATGTCCTCGTCGTCCGGGGAACCTTTGCCGAAAACCATCCCGCATTGGTGGAACAGGTGCGGGAAAGCTGGTTCCAGGCTCTCGGCTATATGAAACAATCCGCGCTCCCCGCCGCGGCAATCATGGCGGAGCGAGAAAAGATCGGCACCGAAGAATTTCTCCTCGCCCTGGAGGGAATCCTCTTCCCCGACCGGGCGCAAAACCATCGCATGCTGGACGGCCCAGCGCCGACCCTGCTCGGGCCGGCCCAGCGCCTGGCGACGCTCATGGTCGAAAACAGGCTGATCGACCGGCTCCCGCCGATCGGGCCGCGGTTGAACCGCGCGAACGGACACTGACGGCAAACGGCATTGCCTGCCCTGGCGGCAAGAGCAGCCCGACTAAAGGATCGCATCATGAAGTTTTTCATCCAGTTCCCGCTGCGCCTCACCATCCCCCTTTTTCTGTTGCTTTGCCTGTGCGTCCTCAGTCTCTACACCCTGACCCTCGGCAAGAGGCAGGCGGATGCCAGCGTCGAAAAGTTCGTCCTGGCGATGGTGGCGCAGGACATGTCGCGGCTGCAGGGCCGCATCAACGCGCATCGCCCCGATTACGACGACGACGATATCAAGATCGCCATTGCCAGCCGTGGCTCCGACCCCGACGTCAAGGTGGTCCTGCTCTCCGACGAAGGGGACGTTGTCCTTAATGCGACCAATCTCAAATTGCCCGGGCGATCATTGTGGCAGGCCGTCCCCGAAGTCTCGGCGGAGCTGGTCAGCCAGGCAAAAAGAACGAGAACGGGCGCGGTTCTCCTCGCCGACGACCACCAGAGCATCAGTGCCTACTATCCGGTCGTTCTCGCGGCCGACACCAGGGAACTGCGGCCAACGCGGGTCGGCCTGCTTTTCATGAAATACGATCTGCGGAGTCTCAAGCTGGCCGGGCACTATCAGGTCGAGCAGCAGCTCTGGCGCAGCGTGCTGGTCTATGCCCTGGTCCTGATCGTCCTCGGCGGCCTGCTCCACAATTCCCTGACCCAGCGGATGCGGCGGCTGATTGCCACGACCAAAAGCTTTGCCGCTGGCGACACCTCGGCCCGCGCCAGCCTGCCGGGGCGGGACGAGATCGCCCGCATCGGCGGCGCCGTGGACAAAATGTTGCTGACGATCGGAAACGATCGCGAGCTGCTGGCGGAGAACGCGCGCCGCTACCGCCTGCTGACCGAAAATATCAAGGATGTGGTGTGGGTTCTCGATGCCGCAACCCTGGCCTTCCGTTACGTCAGTCCGTCGGTCGAACGGTTGCGCGGCTACACTCCCGCCGAGATCATGGCCGCCCCCCTGACCGCCGCACTCACCCCCGAAGCAGCCGACGCCGCCACCCGGCTCATGCGCCGCCGGACCGAGGACTTTCTCGCGGGCAAGATCGCGACTGAGCATTTTTACACCGATGAGGTCGAACAGCCGTGCAAGGATGGCTCGACCGTCTGGACGGAAGTCATTACCAGCTACTACTTGAATCCCGCCAACAACCGGGTGGAAATACGCGGCGTCACTCGCGACATCGGCGAGCGCAGAACCTGGGAGGAGCAGCTCCGGCAAAGGCTGGACGAACTTCAGCGCTGGCAGGATGTCATGCTCGACCGCGAGGACCGGGTGCAGGAACTCAAAGGCGAGGTCAACGCCCTCTGCCGCACCCTCGGCCAATCGTTGCGTTACGCGAGCCAGCAAACCGACCCGACCGGATTGGAGAGAGAGGCGCCACCGGCATGAACCCGAAACCCATCATCCTGGCTGTCGACGACACTCCGGCACATCTGGAGCTACTGGAAGCCTTGCTGACTCCAGCCGGCTACCTGGTTCGTCGGGCCGCCGGCGGTGAAACGGCCCTGGCCGCCGTCGCCGCCGACCCCCCGGACTTGATCCTGCTGGACCTGCGCATGCCCGATATGGACGGATTCGAGGTCTGCCGGCGGCTCAAGGCGGGCGAGAAAACCACCCATATTCCCATCATCCTTCTCAGCGCCTCCGCCGACAGCAAGGAATGGGTCGCCGGGCTGCAACTCGGGGCGGTGGATTTTATCGCCAAACCGTTCCAGCGCGAAGAACTCCTGGCTCGCGTCAGCACACATCTGACACTGAGCCGCGCAAATCTTTCCCTTAAGGAGCAGGCCGAAACCCTCGCCCGGACCAACCGGCAACTTCAAGCCGAGAGCGTTATCCGCCACGACGCCGAGGACGAGGTACGGCTCAGTCTCGCGCGCGCCGAGCGCTCGCGCCGGGCCCTCCTCAGCGCCCTGGAGGATCAGAAAAAAGCCGAAGCGAAGATTCGCCGCAACGAGAGTCGCCTGCAAAGTCTTGTCCATATCCTGCAATATCGCGCCAAGTCCAGACAGGAGTTCCTCGACCATGCCCTGGCCGAGGTCATCCGCATCACCGAGAGCCGCTTCGGCTATATCTATTTTTACAACGAAGAGCGCCAGGAGTTCATCCTCAACTCCTGGTCCAAGGACGTCATGGCCACATGCTCGGTGGTTGATCCGCAAAGCTGCTATGCCCTGGACAAGACCGGCTTCTGGGGCGAAGTCGTGCGCCAGCGCAAAGCGATCGTGCTCAATGACTTTCCGTCCGCCCATCCCCTCAAAAAAGGCTATCCCGAGGGACACCTCCCCCTCACCCGTTTCCTGACGGTGCCGGTCTTCGCGGAGGAAAAGATCGTCGCCGTCGTCGGCGTCGCCAACAAGATCCGCGACTACGACGACATCGATGTCCTGCAACTCACCCTGCTCATGGATGCCGTCTGGAAGACCCTCTCCATCAAAGATTCCGAAGAGGCACTGCGCCAGCATACCGACGAAATGGCGACCATCCTCGACATCCTTCCGGCGGTGGTCTGGGTCGGTCTCGATCCCGATTGCCGGGTCATCCTCGGCAACCGTGCCGCCAACGAACTCGCCGGGATTACGGCGGGGACGAATATTTCCCAGTCGGCGGTGGCGACCGGCCATGCCGTCCCCCTGACCCCGCTGAAGGAGGACGGCAGCCTGTTCATGCCCGAGGAACTGCCGATGCAGCGCGCCGTCGCCCTGGCGCAACCGGTGGAGGAGGTCGAGCTCCGCCTCGGCTTCGCCGATGGGCGACTGGTCGATCTCCTCGGCTCGGCCGCGCCCCTCTTCGACGCCGAGGGCCAGGTGCGCGGCTCCGTCGCCGCCTTTACCGACATCACCGAGCGCAAAGCCGCCGAAGCACGCCTGCGCAAGCTCAACCGCACCTATGCCCTGCTCAGCAGCCTGAGCCAGACCATCGTCCGCGTGCATGAACCCGACGCCTTGTTCGCGGCGGCATGTCGCATCGCCGTCGAACAAGGCGGTTTTCGCATGGCCTGGGTCGCCCGCCTTGACGGGCAAACCCGCCGGGTGCGGGTGGCGATATACGCCGGCACCAATGACGGTTATCTGGAAAAACTCGATATCTGCCTCGACGACCGCACGCGCGGTCACGGCCCCACCGCAACCGCCCTGCAGGATGGCCAGAGGGTCGTGATTAACGACATCGCCAGCGATCCGCGCATGGACCCCTGGCGTGACGCCGCCCTGCAACGGGGCTATCGCTCGGCGATCTTTTTGCCCCTCATGGTCGCGGGTGCGGTCTACGGTACTCTCAATCTCTACGCCCCCGACGCGCATTTTTTCGACGACATGGAGGTGCAGCTCCTGACCGAACTGGCCTCGACCCTCTCCTTCGCCCTCGAATTTGCCACACGGGAGGCGCAGCGACGCGAGGCGGAGGCGGAAATACGTTCATTGAACGCCACCCTCGAAGAACGGGTGCAGCAGCGCACCACCGAACTGCTCGCGACGAACAAGGAACTCGAAACCTTTTCCTACAGCGTTTCCCACGACCTGCGGGCGCCGCTGCGGGCCATCGATGGCTTTACCAAAATTCTCCTGGAGGACTATGCGCCGCGCCTTGACGACGAGGGACTGCGGATTTGCGGCGTCATCAGCTACAACACGCGGCGCATGGGCGAACTCATCGACGCTCTTCTCGCCTTCTCCCGTCTGGGGAGGACGGAGATCAGGTCCGTCGGCGTCGACATGACTGCCCTGGCCGCCGAGGTCTTTGCCGAATTGACGACGCCGCAGGAGCGCGAGCGTATCGATTTTTCTCTCGCTACCCTCCCCCGGGCCTCCGGCGACCCGGCCCTGCTGCGGCAGGTCTGGGTCAACCTCCTGGCCAACGCCGTCAAATTCTCGGCCAAACAGCCCCGGGCGAGCATCGCCGTGACAGCTCGTCACGAGGGCAATGAGGGCATCTACACGGTGCGCGATAATGGCGTCGGCTTCAACATGGATTATGCCAAGAAGCTCTTCGGCGTCTTCCAGCGTCTGCACAGCGACAAGGAGTTCAGCGGAACCGGACTCGGTCTGGCCCTCGTCCAGCGCATTGTCCAGCGTCACGGCGGGCGCATCTGGGCCGAGGGGGCGCCGGGCCAGGGGGCGACCTTTTACTTCACGATCAGCCCGAAGAAAATGGCCTGACCCATGACGACTCGCAGCCCGCTGCCGCAACATTCCCCTCTTGGTGAACGATCCGTTTGCCCCGTGCCGCTTTCACGCTTTTTACGCGCCAAGGCTACGCCACTCGATGTTTTCCTCTCCCGCATGGTCTGGTTAAACGTTCTGCCGCTTGTTCTTCTTGCAATTTATTTGGCCGGCCACCACCTCCACACCTTGTACGCCCAGCAGAACCGGGAAGCCGGGGACCAGGCGCGCAATGTTGCCACGGCCATCGACAAAACACTGCATAGCCAGATCGCCGCGCTGCAACTGCTGGCAGCGTCACCACTTCTTGACGATCCGCTGCGGCTGCCGGAGTGCTACAAAGAAGCGTTAGCTTTTCACGAAAATTTTGGCGGGCATGTCATTTTCGCCGACCTGTCCATGCAAATGCTCTTCAACACGCGCGTCCCGTTCGGGTCGACCTTACCGAAATTACCCAGACCCCAAGGGCACGCGGCCGCCCCGGCGGCGCTGGCAACGAAACAACCCGCGGTGGGGGACATGTTTCTCGGCCCCATCGCCAATGAAACTCTCGTCGCCGTGGCGGTACCTGTCCTGCGCGACGGCCATTTTCGCGGGCTGCTGCTGAGCATCCTGGAAACCCGTCAATTGCAACTGCGCCTCGATGCGGTGGCCCTCCCGGAAGACTGGTCACTGACCCTCATCGACGGCAAGAATGCTGTCATGGCGCGCCGCGCCTCCTCGGCTGCGAGCGATCGGCCCTTCGGCCGTTCGCAGACACGCTCCCATGTCGCCCAGCTGACGACTTCGGCCTGGTCGGTGGTTCTGGAGATGCCCGGCCGTACCTACTACTCGCCACTGGTCATAACCTCGGCAGCTCTGGCCGTGGCAATTTTCGCAACCGCCCTGATCGGCATCGTCAACGGCCGCAGGGCGTGACAACCGTCGACATGACTGCCCTGGCCGCCGAGGTCTTTGCCGAATTGACGACGCCGCAGGAGCGCGAGCGTATCGATTTTTCTCTCGCGCCCCTCCCCCGGGCCTCCGGCGACCCGGCCCTGCTGCGGCAGGTCTGGGTCAACCTCCTGGCCAACGCCGTCAAGTTCTCGGCCAAACAGCCCCGGGCGAACATCGCCGTGACTGCCCGTCATGAGAGGGATGACTGCATCTACACGGTGTGCGACAATGGCGCCGGCTTCAACATGGACTATGCCAGGAAGCTCTTCGGCGTCTTCCAGCGTCTGCACAACGACAAGGAGTTCAGCGGCACCGGACTCGGTCTGGCCCTCGTCCAGCGCATTGTCCAGCGTCACGGCGGGCGCATCTGGGCCGAGGGGGAGCCGGGCAAGGGGGCGAAATTTTATTTCACCCTGAACGACATCGGCACAAGCAACCCAGCCTGAGGAGACGATGCCCCAATCCAGGCACGCCATCATGCCCATCACCGGTCTGACCTGCGCCAATTGCGCCCTGCGCGTCGAAGAACGGGTGCGCACGTTGCCGGGAGTGCAGGAGGCCAATGTCGATTTTGCCGGCGAACGGCTGCGCGTCGGCTTTGCTCCGGACCTCCTTGACGAAAGAGCCATCATCGCCGCTATCCGTGACCTCGGTTACGGTGTTGCCATCGGCAAGATCGCCTGGCCGGTCACCGGGCTGCAGGATCAGACCGACGCCGCCACCCTGGAGAAAATCCTTGACCGGGAGGACGGGGTCCTCACGGTCAACGTCAGTTACGGCACCGAACGGGTGACCCTCGAATTCATCCCGGGGATGACGACCATCGGCGAACTGGCCGGAACGATCCGCCGGGCAGGTTTCGATATCGTGCCGGTGCGCGATTCGGAAGCGCTGGAGGACATTGAGGCAACTCTCCGGTCGGCAGAGCTGGACAGGCAGAGGCAGCTGCTGACGATCGGCCTCCTCTTGACGATACCCCTCATCCTTTTCAGCATGGCCCGCGACTTTCGCGGTGTGACCTACCCATACGACGAACTGGCCATGCTCGTCGCGGCGACTCTTGTCCAGTTTGTCGTCGGCTGGCAATTTCATGTCGGCGCCTGGAAAAGTCTGCGGTCGGGGAGCGCCAACATGGATGTCCTCATCGTCCTCGGCTCTTCCGCCGCCTATTTCTCCAGTCTCGGCGTCACCCTCGGCCTGATCGACAGCCCGAATGTCTATTTTGAAACCGGGGCCGCCATCATCACCCTGATCCGCCTCGGCAAGTATCTCGAGTCCCGGGCCAAGGGACAGGCTTCCTCGGCGCTTAAAGGGTTGATGGGACTGCGCGCGACGACGGCGGCGGTGCTGCGCGACGGCCGGGAAAAGGAGATCGGCGTCGACGAGGTTGTCGTTGGCGACACCATCGTCGTCCGCCCCGGCGGCAAGGTGCCGGTCGACGGCATCATCAGCGAGGGACGCTCGGCCTTCGACGAAGGGATGCTGACCGGCGAATCGATGCCGGTGAGCAAAGGCCCCGGCGACGAAGTCATCGGCGCCACCGTCAACCGCGAAGGGCTGATCAGATTCGAGGCGACCAAGGTCGGCAAGAATACGGCCTTGGCCCAAATCGCCCGACTGGTCCAGGAGGCCCAGGGGAGCAAGGCGCCGATCCAGAAACTGACCGACGAAATCGGCCGTTATTTTGTCCCCTTCGTCATCGGCATTGCTCTCTGTACTTTTTTCGGCTGGATCTACGTCGCCCACATCGCCTGGACCGGGGCGATGCTCAACGCCATCGCCGTCCTCGTCATCGCCTGCCCCTGCGCCATCGGCCTGGCGACACCGACCGCGATCATGGTCGGCACGTCGCGCGGCGCCGAGCTCGGCATCCTCTTCAAAAACAGTGAAATCCTCGAACGCGCCGGACGCGTCGACATCGTCGTCTTCGACAAGACCGGAACCCTGACCAGGGGCGAACCGGAAGTAACCGATATCGTCGCCGTCGGCGAGCGGACCGCCGCCGCCATCCTGCGCCTGGCGGCGAGCGCCGAACGCGGCTCGGAACACCCTCTGGGCCGCGCCATCGTCAAGGCGGCGCAGAACAAAGGTTTGGTCCTGGCCGATCCCGAGCAATTCCGTGCTTTCGGCGGTTTTGGCATCGGGGCGGTGGTTGAGGGACACCAGGTCGCGGTCGGCAACCTGCGGATGATGGAGAATGCAGGCCTTGCCCTGGAAGAGTTGCCGGAGGAGGTCCTGCGCCTGCAAAACGAAGGCAAGACCGTCATGATCGTCGCCAGCGGCCCGGTCGACGCCCTTGCGCCGGCCCGGCCGCTCGGTTTGATCGCCGTAGCCGATACGCTCAAGCCGGGAGCGCGGGAGACGATCGCCGAACTGCGTCTTCTGGGTCTCGATATCGTCATGATGACCGGCGACAACCAGTGCACCGCCGACGCCATCGCCCGCCAGGTCGGCATCGAGAGGGTGGTGGCGGACGTGCTGCCGGGGGACAAGGCCGCAGCCATCAGGCGCATGCAGTCCGCCGGCACTCTCGGCAATTTCGCCCACCCGCGGGTGGCGATGGTCGGCGACGGCATCAACGACGCCCCGGCCCTGGCCCAGGCCGATGTCGGGATCGCCATCGGCACCGGCACCGATATCGCCATGGCCGCCGCCGGCATAACCCTCATCAGCGGCGACCTCGCCGGAGTCGGCCGGGCCATTTCCCTCTCCCGCGGGACCGCCCAGACCATCGTGCAGAATCTGATCTGGGCCCTTTTCTACAACGTCGCCTTGATCCCCATCGCCGCCTACGGTCTCCTCATCCCCATGTTCGCCGCCGGCGCCATGGCTTTCAGTTCGATCTTCGTCGTCACCAACAGCCTGCGTCTGCGCGGTTACACAGGAGCGACCTTCGCCCCGCAGAAAACGTGCTTGCGGCAAGGACTGGAGCTCATCCCGCAAACTGTCGTCCCGGCCATCGCCCTGGCCATTCTCATCGTCGTGCCGCTGCTGATCATGCCGGGGACGATGGAGATCGCGGGGACGCTCCCCGGCACCATGACCCCGTTGCTCATGATGACGATGGCGATTGCCAATGCCTTGATCGCCATCTCCTACGCTTCGATCCCCTTCTTCCTCATCGTCTTTGTCAAAAAGCGCAAGGACATGCCTTTCACCTGGATCATCTTCCTCTTCGGCATGTTCATTCTCGCCTGCGGCACCACCCATCTGGTCCATGTCATCGGCCTGTGGTGGCCGGTCGACTGGTGGCAGGCGATCGTCGACACCCTCTGTGCCGCCGCCTCCCTGGCGACGGCCATCGTCCTCTGGCCGGTCTTGCCCAAATTGCTCGCCATCCCCAGCCCGCAACAGCTGCGGCAGGTGAACAGGGCACTGCAAGTGGAGAAGGACAAACTTGAGTACACCCAGGGAGAGTTGCGCAAGGCCTATACCGAGGTGGAGCAGCGGGTCAAGGAACGCACCGAGGATTTGCTGATTGCCAACAAGGCGCTGCAGGGCGAAATCGCCGAGCGCAAGGACGCGGAGCATAAACTCAAGGCGAGCGAGGAATCGCTCAAACGACAAATCAGCCTCTTCACTTCGCTGCTTAAAATCCTCCCCAACGGCGTGTTCATGGTCGAGGCTCCGTCCGGGAAACCGTTGCTGGCCAACGATGCGGCCTTGACCCTCCTGGGACGGGGGATTCTCCCCGATGCGACCAGAAAAAATCTCGCGGAAGTCTACCAGGCCTTCAAGGAGGGGAGCCACGCCCCCTATCCGCCGGACGAGATGCCTATTCTGCGCGGGATGTGGGGCCAGACCTCGCACATCGACGACATGGTGGTGGTCCGGCCGGACGGCATGACGACCCAGCTGGAGATATTCGGCACCCCGGTGAAGGACGAGGGCGGGGAGATTTGGGCCAGCCTCGTGAGTTTCATGGATATTACCGACCGCAAACGGGCTGAAGCAAAAATCCACCGGCTCAACAGCGAACTGGAACAACGGGTTATCGCACGCACCGCCGAACTGGAAGCCGCCAACAAAGAGCTCGAAGCCTTTACCTACAGCGTCTCCCACGACCTGCGCGCGCCGCTGCGGGCCATCGACGGCTTTAGCAAAATTCTCCTCGAGGACCACACGTCGCATCTTGAGGCCGAGGGAATCCGCCTCTGCGGCGTCATCAGCGACAGTGCGCGGCGCATGGGGCGACTCATCGACGACCTCCTTGCTTTCTCCCGTCTCGGGAAAACCGAGATCAACCTGACAACCGTCGACATGACTGCCCTGGCCGCCGAGGTCTTTGCCGAATTGACGACGCCGCAGGAGCGCGAGCGCATCGATTTTCGTCTCGCGTCCCTCCCCGAGGTCAAGGGCGACCCGGCGCTGTTGCGGCAAGTCTGGGCCAACCTCCTCGGCAATGCCCTCAAGTTCTCGGCCAACAAGGAGGAGGCGATCATCACCGTCGACGCCACCCGGCAGGACGAGCAGAATGTCTATGTTGTCCGGGACAATGGCGCCGGCTTCGACATGCGCTACGCGAACAAACTCTTCGGCGTCTTCCAGCGCTTGCATCACGAAAGGGAATTCGCCGGCACCGGTCTCGGTCTCGCCATCGTCCAGCGCATCGTCGAGCGCCATGGCGGCCAGGTCTGGGCGAAGTCCGCCATGAACCGGGGGGCGACCTTTTTCTTCACCCTGGGGTGAAAAAGGCCGTTGCCGCCGCGGGGACGCGGAGAGGGCTAAAAATATATAGGTGCCAAGTGTTTAATCCTAAGTTACTATTCGTTGGGCTCAGGTGTTGTCCGCACCTGAAACGCATGGCAATGTTTTCGGCACCTAAGCGGGCATCCTTTTTTACCTGAAAGGAAAAAGGTAATGACCATGGACGCTGCGCAAAACGTCAACATCCTGCTGGTCGAGGACAATCCCCAGGACGCCGAGCTGGCCATCCGCTCCCTGCGCAAGGGCGGCCTGGGCAACGGCCTCTTTCACGTCGAAGACGGCGCCGAGGCACTCGACTTCCTCTTCTGCCGCGGGGCCTACCAGGACCGGACGATGGCGCAGCAGCCAAAAACCATCCTCCTCGATCTGAAGTTGCCCAAGGTGGACGGCCTCGATGTCTTGCGCGCACTCAAGAGCGACGAACGGACACGCGCGATTCCGGTTGTCATCGTCACCTCCTCACGCGAAGATCCGGACATCAAGACCGCCTACAACCTTGGGGCGAACAGTTATGTCGTCAAACCGGTCAACTGTGAGGATTTTTCTGCGGCGATGCTGCAACTCGGCTTATACTGGCTCCTGCTTAACCAGCCGCCACAGTAACAGCGCCGCCCGCAACTGCTATTCAATCAGGGAGATGTCATGGATTATCGTCTGCGCTTTCTCCTCGTCGAAGACACACCGACCGATGCCGAGCTGGTCCAGCGCGAGGTGCGCAAGAGCTATCCCAACGCCGAATTCCTCCTGGTCGATACCCGCCCCGATTTTCTCGCGGCCCTCGACTCCTTTCGCCCCGACGTCATCCTCTCCGACTACAGTCTCCCCGAATTCGACGGCATGACCGCCCTGCAGCTGGCCAGGGAACGCTTGCCGGATATTCCCTTCATCCTCGTCACCGGCTCGATCAACGAAGAGACCGCTGTCGCCTGCATGCATGCCGGCGCCTGGAACTACATCCTCAAGGATCACCTGCGGCGTCTCTGCCCGGCCATCGAAAACAGCCTGGAACAGTGCCTGCGCATCGCCGAGCATCACCGCACCGATCGGGAACTGGCGAAAAACGAGGAGCGCCTGCGCCTGGCGCTGCGGGCCGCCAACCAGGGACTGTTCGACATCGACCTGGAGAGCGGCGAGATGGTGGTGTCGCCGGAGTATGCCCTCATGCTCGGCTACGATCCCTTTACCTTTCACAACTCCATGGCGCTGACCCGTGAGCGCATGCATCCGGACGACGTAGAATCCGCCCAGCGGGCTTATGACGAATACGTCGGCGGCCAGCGCGACGAATACCGCGTCGAATATCGTCAGCGCACCAAAGACGGCGACTGGATCTGGGTCCTCTCCCGCGGCAAAATCGTCGCCCGTGCCACCGACGGCACGCCGCGGCGCATGCTCGGCATCCTCGCCAACGTCAGCGAACGCAAGAAGAACGAAGCCGAACTGATACAGCTCAACCGCACCCTGCGCGTCCTCTCGCTCTGCAACGAAACCCTGGTACGGGCAACCAGCGAAGCCGAACTTCTCGACAACATCTGCCGCAATCTGGTCGAGGTCGGCGGGTATCAGTTGGCCTGGGTCGGTTTTGTCGGAGAGACATCGCCTCTCATCGTACCGGCGGGACAGGTCGGCAGCGATCTCGGCGTGCTTGGCTGTCTGCGCGAGCACCTCCTCGACTGCGACAATCCCTGCCCGACGGCGCGCGCCGTATCGCAACACCGCCCGGTCCTGGAAAAGCGTACGAACGGCCCCGATCACCCGCATCTGCGCCACCTGGGGGAAACCCTCGGGGTCCGTGCCATCATCGCCCTCCCCCTAGTCAATGCCGGGAATGTCTTCGGCGCCCTGACCATCTACAGTCGCGACATCGACGCCTTCGACCCCGAGGAGATCCGCCTCCTCGGCGAACTGACCGACGATCTGGCCTTCGGTATCAGCGGGTTGCGCAACCAGGCGGCACGCCAGAGCGCCGAGGCGGCACTGAAGCTCTATCAGCTCGCCATCGAGGCGAGCAGCAACGGCATCCTCATCGCCGACGCCGCCGCCGACATCTCCGATCCGCCGCTCCTTCACGCCAACCCGGCCTTCGCGCGCATGACCGGCTACAGCGAGGTCGAAGCCCGGGGCCAGGGACTCTTCTTTTTCGTCCACAACGACGATCCCCTCGCCCTGCGGGATCTCGACGCCTCGTTGCGGAATAAGCAGACAGGGATGGGGTTACTCCACTGCCGACGCAAGAACGGCGAGTTCTTCTGGTGCGAAATGGCCATCTCCCCTTTGCGTAACGCCCAAGGGCGTCTGACGCACTTTGTCGCCGTCCTCACCGACGTGACCGAACACAAGCGCTACGAGGAGGAACTCGAACATCAGGCGACCCACGACGCCCTGACCGGACTGGCCAACCGCAACCTGCTCATCGACCGCATGGGGCAGAGCACGGTCTTTGCCGACCGCTCGCAGCGGGTGGTGGCGGTCTTGCTTCTCGATCTCGACCGCTTCAAGGTCATCAACGACAGCCTCGGCCACCTTGCCGGTGACGAGTTGCTCCTCCATGTGGCGCAACGCCTCACGGCCCATGTGCGCGCCGGCGACACGGTGGCCCGTCTGGGGGGAGACGAATTCGTCGTCACCCTGGCTGAAGTCGCCGATGCCGCCGATGTCGTCATGGTGACGAAAAAATTGATGGCCATCTTCAATGCGGCCTTTTCCGTGGCCGGACGGGACCTGCACATCCATCCGAGTATCGGCATCAGCCTCTATCCGAAGGACGGAACGGACCCGGGCAGCTTGCTCCGCTGTGCCGATATCGCCATGTATCAGGCGAAGAACGAGGGGGGGAATGCCTTTCGCTTCTTCGCTCCGGAGATGAATCTGCGCGTCACCGAAACCCTGGAGCTGGAGTCCGAACTGCGCAAGGCGGTGGCAAACGCCGCCCTCAAGATCTTCTACCAGCCCAAAGTCGACCTCGTCACCGGCAGGATTTGCGGCGCCGAGGCGTTGTTGCGCTGGCCCCATGCCAGCCGCGGGATGATCTCGCCGATGGCCTTCATCCCCCTGGCCGAGGAGACCGGGCTGATCCTCCCCATCGGCAAATGGGTCATCGATTCCGTCTGCGCCGCCATCAAGGCCTGGCAGAAGGCCGGGTTGCCGGAGGTCAGTGTCGCGGTCAACCTCTCGGCGCGGCAGTTTAACGAACAAGATCTCGAAGCGACGGTGCGGCAGGCGCTGGCGAACAATCGTCTCGATCCATGTTGGCTCGAACTGGAGCTGACCGAGAGCATGCTGATGCGCAAACCGGAAGCGGCGATCAAGACCATGCAGCAGCTCAAGACCATCGGCGTCTCCCTCTCCCTCGACGATTTCGGCACCGGCTTTTCCAGTCTCAACTACCTGCGGCGATTCCCCGTCGACATCCTCAAAATCGACCGTTCGTTCATCACGGATGTTGCCACCGACAGCAGCGCCGCGGCGGTGGCGACAAGCATCATCGCCATCGCCCACACCCTCGGCATGCGCTCCATCGCCGAGGGGGTAGAGAATATCGATCAGCTGCAATTCCTCTGTGAGCACGGCTGCGAAGAGATGCAGGGTTTCTACTTCAGCCGGCCCCTGCCGGAGGAAGAATTTTTGACGTTGCTCCGTTCGGGCAAATGCCTCGAAATACCCCAGAGCGCCGTCGTGCCAGGGCAAAAGGAATCGTGAGCAAGGCCCTATGCCGAACATTCTGAAGGAAATCACCCTCCTCCTGGTCGAGGACGAGGCGCTGCTGCGCCGGGCCACCGTCGACTTTCTCTCCGGTTACTGTGGCCGCGTCGTCTTTGCCGGCAACGGAAGCGAAGCGCTGGAAGTCTTTGCCCGCGAGAAACCCGACCTGGTTCTGACCGACATCATCATGCCGGAAATGGACGGCATCGCTCTCACCGAACGCCTGCACGAGCTCAGCCCCGAAACCCCCGTCGTCTTCTTTAGCGCCTTTTCCGATGTCCCTTACCTGCTGCGCGGCATCGAGCTCGGCGTCGCCGGCTTCATCCCCAAGCCAGCAGCGGACACACAGCTTCTCGCCGTCCTCGAAAAGGCCGCCCTGCCGGTCCTCCAGCGCAAGCAGCTGACGGGGCTCGAGAGAGAGCTGCTGCACTCGGTAGAATTGCGTCTCGGCAAGAGCCCCAGGATGAAGGAGATTGCGGCGCAGGTGACACGCCTCGCCCGCACCGACTACTCCCTCCTCATCCAGGGCGAGACCGGCACCGGCAAGTCGCGCCTCGCCGCCCTCATTCACGACCTCAGCCCGCGCGCGGAAAAACCTTTTGTCTCGGTGCAACTCAGCACCCTGCCGGAATCTCTTGTTGCCTCCAACCTCTTCGGTCACGAAAAAGGCGCCTTCACCGGCGCCGAACAGAAACGCGAAGGGCTGGTCGCCGCCGCGCGGGGCGGGACCCTCTTCATTGACGACATCGACGCCGCGTCCCCGATGGTGCAGGCCCTCCTCTTGCAACTGGTCGACGAAAAGAGTTTTACCCCCCTCGGCAGCAATCGCCAGCAAAAGGCCGAGGTGCGGATCATCGCCGCCAGCAACAGCGATCTTGCCACGGCTTCGGCCACCGGCCAGTTTCGCCAGGACCTCTATTACCGCCTCGCCGGACTGGTCATCGAATTACCACCGCTGCGCACCATCTCCGAAGAAATTCCCCAACTGGCGACGACATTCCTGCGCGAGGTGGCCCAGGGCCTGCACTGCAAGGCGCCCCTTATCACCGCCGAGGCCATGGCCCTGCTGCGCGCCCATCCCTGGCCGGGCAACATTCGCGAACTGCAGAATGTCCTCAAGCGGGCAACGATTCTGGTGACCGATGAAATCGACGCCGGACTCATCCATGACACCCTTGGCCACGCAGAAAACGGCAATGGCGCCTCCGCCGCCTCGCCGGCGCCGGCAAACCCGGCGGCCGAGGCCCTCCCCCTGACCATGGCGGCGGTGGAAGAATGGGCGCTGAAGCGGGCACTGGCGGCGGCCGAGGGAAAAAAAATGCTCGCCGCCCGTCTCCTCGACTTGAACTACTACACCTTCCGCCGCCGCCTGGCGCGTTACGGTTTGGACGGTGGCGAGGACTGATCCTGTCGATTGCCGCCCACACTATATATCCATTCCGACTAGCCAAAATAGATACCCCCCGTGTTTTGCCCACCCTGCCCGCCCCATCGCGTCACCATAACTACCCGTAATCACATCGTTACCTCTTCTGGCACAACTTCTGCTTAACTCTCATTAGAGCTTTACGCCTGCGTCATTCGTAACGAACGTCAATTTAAACCGCAGAGCCGCAGAGTCACGGAGAAAGTCGGGTGCTCGGCTGGCTGCAAACTGATCGATGGCTTTTGCCGGTGAAGTTGGCGCTTTACTCTGCGTCTCAGCGCCTCAGCGCCTTAGCGGTTCGGTTGTTTTTGGAGGTTGTCATGGAAAACAAGAATTACATACCACCTTACAGCGCCGGGTCGACAGCCGCCCCTGCCGACCCGGCCATTATCGTTCTCGAGACGATGGCCCGACTGCGGGTTCTGGAGTGCCTGCTGCAGCGTGCCGTCGTTGCCGAAATCGCGACAGGCGAACACCGCGCTCTTCTGATCCGCTACAACCGGCAACGCCAGGAAATCTTCGACCGGCTCGATGGGACACCGGCGCGCATGTTGCCGACTCCGGCGCAACTGCAAGAGTTGCTGGTCGGACCGCTGGCGCCGGACAGCGCGGGCCCAGCCCTCGCCAGCGCCATTGTCAACGTCCGCCGGATGATGGAGCTGCTGACGATCGACTGATTGCCCCAGCGTTTCAGTTCCAAAGGATTGGCACTGTCTCTAATTTCGCTATTTATTTTATCGCGCTATTCAAATGCAACTGATTAAGTTATCATTCCGGACATTTTAACCCCAGACGGAATAGTTTACCGATGCCGACAATATCCACAACATTGTCCCTGATTCGCATCCGCGTTCCGATCGTCGCGACGCTTCTGCTTGCCCTCGGTCTCGCCGCACCGGCCCAGGCCTTGATTCTCGATCAGCCGATGACCGGGGCAACGGCGCCGGGCTGGGTCATTGGCGGCGCCGCCTACCTCACCGCCAGCACCGGCGCCGACACCCCCGGCAACGGCTGGCTGCGCCTGACCGAACCATTTAACGACCAGTCCGGGTTTGCCATGTACGACAGCGCCTTCGACATCTCGCAAGGGGTTGTCATCCAGTTCGACTATGCCACCTGGGGGGGGACCGGTGCCGACGGTTACAGCATCTACCTCTTTGATGGCGCCTATAATGCGGCGACCTTCCAGGTCGGCGCCTCCGGCGGCTCTCTCGGCTACGACAAGAAGACCGTCGCCCCCGTGGCGCCCGGCGTCACCGGCGGCTACATCGGCGTCGGCATCGACGAATACGGCAATTTTTCCAACCCGACGGAAGGTCGGCTCGGCGGTCCGGGACTCCGGCAAAATTCGGTGGCGGTGCGCGGTCCCTTCGACCATCCGAGTGGCGCCTACTACTACATCGGCGGCACCGCCGCCAACGTCGGCACCCTCTGGTTCAATCAGGCCTTCCGCCCCGGCCAGTTAGGTACCCAATACCGCAAGGTCGTCATCTACCTGACCCCGGTGTCTGCACCCGAGTACATGCGGGTCGACGTCTTCATGCAGTTCGGCTACAACCAGCCGCTGACCTACCTGATCAACACCCTCTACACCATGCGACCGATCCCGAGTACGGTCAAAGTCGGCTATGCCGCCAGCACCGGCGGCTCGACCAATTACCACGAGATCAGGAATCTGGCCATCGACAACTTGCCGACGGACATCAACCTGGCCATCGCCAAGAGCGCCTCGGCCCCCATCGTCGCCCCCGGCGGGGCGCTGACCTACACCGTCACCGCCCGCAACTACGGGCCGAACCTGGTCACCATCGCCAACAACGTGCCGATCGTCGACACCCTGCCGGCAGAGCTGACCGGCGCCACCTGGACCTGCGCCGGTTCCGGCGGCGGCAACTGCGATGCCGCCTCGGGAAGCGGCAACCTCAACACCACCGCCGACTTGCCCTTCAACGGCGCCGCCACCTACACCATCACCGGCACCGTCGCCGGCGCCCTCGGCACGGTCTTCACCAACACCGCTACCCTTTCGGCTCCGGCCGGAATCACCGATTACAACCCGGCCGACGACAGCGCCAGCGTCGCCACCACCATCAGCAACGGCAACATCACCATCTCCGGCACCGTCTACAACGACAGCGGCGCCGGCGGTGGCATTGCCCACAACGGCGTGCGCGACGGCACCGAGGGGGGAGTCAACGTCGGCTTGACCTACTACGCCAAGCTCTTCCGCCCCACCGACTTGACCACAACAGTCGTCGCGCCGGTGACGGTCAACGCCGCCACTGGCATCTACACCATGAACAACGTCCCGGGCTACGGCGACTACGTCGTCATCCTCAGCTCGACCAACACCGCCAACGTCTACGATCCGAGCTTCCCGAGCGCCAACTGGATCTATGTCGCCCCCCTCAACTACACCCTGACCGGGCTGGTCGCCAACGGCGTCAACTTGACCAATCAGAACTTCTTCGTCTACAACGGCAGCCGCATCAGCGGCAAGGTGATCAAGGACGACGGCTTCAACGGCAGCATCAGCACCGCCTACGACGGCATCCTCAACGCTGCCGAAACCGGTATCGCCGGGGTAACGGTCCGTCTCGCCAACAACACCGGCGGTACCACCTACGACACCACAACCACCGATAGTAACGGCACTTTCGTCCTCTTCACCAATACCGCCAGCGCCAATCTGCGCATCTACGAGACCAATCTCCCCGCTTACACCTCGGTGAGCTGGAACGACGGCAGCACCAACGGCGCCTACACCATCGGCGGCGAATACATTCAATTCGCCTATACCCTTTATACCGACTATGTCAACGTCCTTTTCGGTGATATTCCGCCGCCAGTCACCATCTCCTTTACTCCGACCCCGCAGAGCGCCAGCGGCACCCCGGCGGCACCGGTCTATCTCCCCCACACCTTCACTTCCACCGCCCGCGGCAGCGTCAGCTTCGCCATGAACAACCGCACTCAGGGAACTTGGCCGGCCGTCTCCTTCGTCCGCGACCTCGACTGCGACGGCAACTTCGATGTGGGCGAACCGGACATAATCGCCGCCATCAACATCGAGACGGCGGAGAACCTCTGCATCCTGGTACGCGAGACGATCCCGGCCGGAGCGACGCCGGGGACAACGGATGCGATCACGACGCGGGCGACCTTCACCTACGGTCTGGCAACCCTGACGGCCGATGTCGTCGACACCACCACCGTCGCCAACTACCCCGCCGTGTCCGCGACCAAAACCTGGATCGACACCAATAACGGCGACCATGACCCCGGGGACACGATCCGCTACACCATCACTCTGACCGAGACCAACAACAGCGCCGCCAGCAATGTTTCGGTCACCGACACCATCAATGCCAACTACGACACCTTTACCATCGTCAGCATTCCGTCGGGCGCCGTCGACAGTTCCACCCCCGGTTCCGGCCCCCTCGATGTCACCAACATCAGTATCCCGGCCGGAGGCTCGGTCAGCATCGTCTACACCGTCAAGATCGTGACCGGCACGTCCGCGGGAACTTCGATTCCCAACACCGCCAATTTCGTCAACCCCGGCGGGATGTCCAACGGCACTGCGGTCGCAACCAACGTTATCGTCTCGGCCTCATCGATACCCGGCAGCGGCAACAAACAACTGTATCTTCATGACGCCACCTCGACCCCGGCCTACAAACTTTCACGTACACCGATGACGGTCAATGCCGCCAACTACGTCGCCATTTTGCGCGGACCCACCACCCGTGCCTGGGTTCTGAGTCCGGCATTGGCATCGCCGGTGACGATAGACAACGGCATCATCCCGGTGCGCCTCTGGCTGGCCAGCAATACTACCCGCACCTACACCATCCCGGTCGAGCTTTACTGCGGCGCGACCAGGGTCGCCTTTCTGAACACGGGCACAGCCGCGCTGGTCGCCGGAGCCCTGGCGGCACCATTCAACTTCAACCTCCCCCTGGGCGCCGATTACACCTGTCCGACCGGCAGCGCCTGGGAACTCAGAGTCACCAACAGTGAAGGGGGCACGGGTACCGCGCGCCAGGTTCGAGTTTTTCCGGCGCCGTCGGCCAATAATTATTCCAACGTTTCGCTATCGTCGCAGAACGTCATCAACGTCGACAGCGTCATCCCCTACAGTGCCCCCTATAACGACATGACCTCGCCGGCCAGTTATGCCGCCGGCAGCACCGTCCACCTGCGCGCCGTGGTCAGCGATCCCTTCGGCAGCGACGACATCAACGTCAACAACGACGCAACGACCCTGCCGCGCATCACCATCACCGACCGCGACGGCAACGCCACTACCGTCACCAACCTCGCCATGACCGAGGTCAACAACTCAGGGGCAGCGACCAAGACCTTCGAATTCGACTATGCCATCCCGGGCGGAGGCCTGGCCGGTTACTGGACCGCCAGCGTTACCGCACCGGAAGGGACGGAAGGGACCGTCGCCGACACCGGCGTCGGCACCTTCCTCGTCACTGTCCCGGCCCCGAACCTGACTGTCGTCAAGTACATGACGAGCGACCCCACCACCCCCTACAACATCCCCGGCGGCCTGGTGACCTACACCATCGACGTCACCAACTCGGGGGACGGCGCTACCGATGACGATTCGGTCATCATCATCGATCCGATCCCAACCAACACGGCGCTGATCGTGACTCCTCCGGCAGTGACCTACAACCCGGTGGTCGCAAACGGCTTGACCTTCACCTACGCCAGCGACGTCACCTTTTCTCAATTCACGACCGGACTCGATTTCACCTATGTGCCGACGGCCGATGCCAACGGTACCGATGTCAATGTCAAGCGTCTGCGCATCAACCCGCAAGGGCCATTGAACGGGGCGGCCAGCGCCCCCTACCCGCGCTTCACCGTCAGTTTCAAGATACGGATTAATTAGCCGTTGCAAGGTCCACCACCCTCAGAAAGGGGATAACACCATGAAGAAGAGAAACATCCTCCTCCCGCTCCTGGCCGGCCTGGCCCTCGCCTTGCCGGCCCAGGTCCTCGCCCTCGGCACGCCGGCGGAGACCGCCATCGTCAACACGGCGAGCATCAGTTATGACATCGGCGTCACCCCGGTGACCCAGACCAGTAATACGGTCACCATCACCGTCGGCGAGATTCTCGATGTGACCCTGACCTGGCTGGACGTCCCCAACGTCCTGGTCAAACCGGGGGATGTGGGGCAGATGCTGACCTTTCAGCTGTCCAACACCGGCAACTACAGTGAAATCTTCAATCTCAGCCTCAACAATACCGTCGGTGGCGACCAGTTCGATCCCATCGCCCCGACGACAATCTATCTCGACAGCAACGGCAACAACACTTACGACGCCGGAGTCGATACCCTTCACGTCGCCGGGACCAACGATCCGACCCTGACCGCCGACGGTGCCATCACCCTCTTTGTCTTCAACGCCATCCCCGGCGATCCCGGCGGGCCTCTCGATGGCGACACCGCCATCAGCCGCCTCTCCGCCACCGCCGCCACCGGCAGCGGCGCTCCCGGCAGCGCCTTCCCCGGCGCCGGCGGCAGCGGCACCGTCGCCGCCGTGGTCGGCCTCAGCGGCGGCAGCGCCACGGACGACGGCATCTACGAAGTCAGCCGCTTCGACTTGGTCATCACCAAGTCGGCCGTCATCAACGATACCTTTGGCGGCAACGAGCCTCTTCCCGGCGCGACCATCAGCTACACCATCGACGTCGTCGTCACCGGTACCGGGAGTGGCACCAACCTGGCCATTACCGACACCATCGACGCCGACGTTGTCTATGCCGCCGGCACCCTCGCCCTCGACACCGTGCCCCTGAGCGACACCCCGCTCAACGATGCCGGGGAAGTCGTGGCCGGGGTCGTCACCGTGCGCCTCGGCAATGTGACCGCACCGGCCACTCATGCCGTCACCTTTGACGTCACCATCCCGTAAAGGAGAAGAGAGTCATGTTACTCATTGTTTTCCACCGCAGCCTCCTCGCCCTCCTGGTCGCCCTGGCCGTGAGCACCGCCGCCTTCGCCGCCGACCCGGTCACCCTGACCACCGTCGGACTGGTCGAGGTCGAGACCCTGAACGCCAAGGGGGAGAAGGAGATCGCCCGCGTTCCGGCGGGGAAACTCATCCCCGGCATGACGGCGATCTTCGTCAATACCGCCGTCAACAACGGCAGCACCGCCACCGACAACGTCGCCGTCAATAACCCCATCCCCGAGCACACGACCTATGTCGACGGTTCGGCCAAGGGGGAAGGAGTCGCCATCGTCTTCTCCGTCGACGGGGGCAAGAGCTATAACCAGCCGGCGCAGCTCAAGGTCAAGGGCGCCGACGGCAAACTGCGTCCCGCCGCGGCCGCCGATTACACCCATATCCGCTGGCAACTACAGAAACCGCTGCCGCCCAAAGGGACGGTCACAGTCGAATACAGTGCCAAGGTCAAGTAACCATTTTTTCGTCTGCAATGTATTGCCTTCAACCCTTTAACCGTACGGCAATGAGGAGTCCACCATGCAGAGATTCGATCCGTCGCACATCCCCCGGTTAACATCGTCAACGACCCTTAACCCCATAGCCCTCCCACCAACGAAAGGAGCACCAACAATGAAACGCATGTTACGCACCACCCTGGCGACCTTTGCGGCCGCCGCCCTGGTCCTGACCGCCGGTCAGGCCTTCGCCGCCGGCACCGAAGCCGGTCAGTCGATCTCCAATACCGCCAGTGTCGACTACACCATCGGCGGGACCCCGACAACAACCCCGAGTAATCCCACCTCTTTCCTCGTCGATCGCATGATCAATCCGGTCGTCGTCTACACCGGCGCCGCCACCGTGACCGTCGTCGCCGGCGCGACCAACTATGTCCTTCCCTTCACCATTCAGAATCTGAGCAACACCCCGTTGGCGACCAACGAATATTTCAACCTTACCACCAGTGAAGTGACCGCCAACATCATGCAGAACGTCGAAATTTACCGCGACGTCAATGGGGACGGCTTGCTTGACGGCGGCGATACCCTGGTCCTCGCCCCGGTTCTTCTCGTGCGCGACGCCGCTCCTCTGGAGTATTTGATCGTCGCCGACGTTCTCGCCGCCGGCGGAGCCCCGGACACCGCGACCCCGGGCCTCACCGCCCCCTACGACCTGGTTGCCACCGCCTGGGCCGGCGCATTGGTCGGTGACGGCGCCCTGGCCGCCGACGGTGACGGCAATGATGCGGCCGCCTCCGAAATCGTCTTCGCCGACGCGCAGGGGACTGCTTCAGTCGAAGTCGCCGCTCCTGACGGTATCCACTCGGCCCGCGGCACCTACATCACCGCCGCCACCCTTGGTGTCGCCAAGTCCGTCAGCAACGGCGTCTCGGGCTACCAGATTCCCGGCGATGTTGTCACCTACACCATCGCGGTGACCAATTCCGACTCCGTCAATGCTGCCACCGCCGTCACCATCAGCGACGCCATCCCCGGGTTCACGCTGTACTCCCTCGGGACCCTGACTTGCACCGGCGCCGGCTTCACCGCCGAATACGATCACGGCGCCGGTTTTTCCACCACCGAGGCACCCGCCAATACGGTCACAGCGGTACGTTGTTCCGGCGGCAGCATCGCCGCCAGTGGCAACGCCAGCATGGCCTTTGGCGCGGCGATTCAATAACCCCTAACCAGACCCGCGGACGAAACGCATAACCATGCAGAGACACCTCCTCACCCGATCGGCCCTGGGGCCGCTGACCGCTTCCGGCACCATTGCCGGCAAGAGGGAGGGGTGTCTTTTATCCGCAGGGTCTGTTGCCAACCACAGTCAGGCGGACCGCCCGTTGCGGCGGTCCGCCCGTCTGCCGCAGATGATGACCACCCTCGGTCGCCATTTGCGGCAGGCGATGTGGAGTCTTCTCCTCTCCTGCTCTCTGGCAACGGTCGCCTTTGCCGCCACAGCACCGGGAACGTTCATCGACAACACTGCCCGTATCGATTATGACGTCGTCGGCAGCCCGGTGAGCCGCCTGTCGAACCTGGTGCGCATCATCACTGTTGTCAACCGCACCCCCTCGACCCTCGACTTCTTGCGCTACGCCCCGACCACCCCCGGTGCCGTCCCGACCATGGTGCGCCCCACCGATGGCGGCACTCCCCTGGCGCCCCTGCCCGATCCGACCGCCCTCGGCGGCGGCGCCATCGCCACCGGCGTCAATCAGCCGCTGATTCCGGCCACGACCTATCATGTCGGCGAGCCCTTCTTCCTGCAACTGACCGACCTCGACCAGAACGTTAATGCCGCCGTCATCGAGACAATTCTCCTCACCGTCTCCTCGCCCGAGAGCGGCGACAGCGAAGTCATCCGCCTCTACGAAACCGGCGTCAACACCGGCATTTTTGTCGGCTACCTGGCCAGCACCGCCGGCGCCGCCACCCCCAACAACGGCATCCTCTCCAGCGCCGTCGGCGGCAACGTCAACGCTCAGTATGTCGATGCCTTCGACGGCAGTGACAGCAACTTCGACGCCGCCCTCATCGACCCCTTCGGGCGGGTTTTCGACAGCCGCACCGGCGCGGCGATCGACGGCGCCGTCGTCACCCTCATCGACACCACCACCGGTTTGCCGGCCACGGTCTTTGCCGACGATGGGATCAGCCCCTTCCCTTCGACCGTCACCAGCGGCGACAGTAGCTTACTCTTCCCCGCCGGCGGCTTCCGTTTCCCCTTCGTCGCCCCCGGCAGCTACCGCCTCGACATCGTTACGCCGGTCGGCTACAGCGCTCCTTCCGTCGTCGCGACCAGCGTACTGCAAGCCCTCCCTGGCGCCCCTTTTGCCGTTGTCGGTGGTTCGCGCGGCGAGATCTTTGTCGTTAACCCCGGCCCCAACCTCGAAATCGACATCCCCCTCGACCGCCCCGCCACCGCCCTCTGGCTGCAGAAGAGTTCGGCCAAGGTCATCGGCGGCATCGGCGATTTCATCCCTTACGATCTCGTTGTCGAGAACGGCAACCCCACCCTGGTCGCCCCGTCGGTAACAGTGGTCGACCGTCTCCCCGCCGGCTTTCGCTACCGCCCCGGCACCACCCGCGTCGACGGCGTTGTCGCCGCCGACCCAACCGTCGCGCCCGATGGCCGCACCCTGACCTTCGCCCTCGGCGACCTCGCCGCCCTGGCCTCGCGCCGTATCGGCTACGTCGCCACGGTCGGGGCCAATGTCCGCCCCGGACTGGCGATCAACACAGCGACGGCGACCGATCTCGCCGGCGGCGTTTCCAACAGCGCCAGCGCCACCATCGCCATCCGCGAAGAGCTCATCCACCGCCGCTCCTTCCTCGCCGGCCGCGTCATTATCGGCCCCTGCGCCGAAGACGAGAAGCAGCTCGAAGGTCTGAAAGGGGTGCGCATCTTCCTCGAAGACGGCACCTACGCCGTCACCGACGAGGATGGACGCTACCACTTCGAGGGACTATCCCCCGAGCGCCATGTCGTCCAGCTCGACGTCGATTCGATCCCGGCGATGTACGAGATGCTCCCCTGCGACGACAACACCCGCTTCGCCGGACGCAACTTTTCCCAGTTTGTCGATATCCAGCCCGGCACCTTGTGGCGCGCCGATTTCCACGTCGGTCTGCGCCCCCGCGCCAGCGGTGACGTCACCCTCGAACTTAACGGCAGCATTAGCAACGACGAGGCGACTTTTGCTCTTCCCCTGGCCATCGGCGGTGTCGATTTAAGCAACCTGCGCCTCACCGTCATCTTCCCCGAAGGGTTGACCTATCTGCCGGGAACCAGCACCCTTGACGGTGCCGCCATCGCCGACCCGGGCGCAGCAGGGCAGACCGTGACCTACCGCCTCGGCGACCAGCCGGCCGGCTGGATGGGGGATGTCCGCCTGAACGCCCGCGCCAGCGGCGAGCGCAACGGCGAAGTCGTCACCCGCGCCATCCTCACCTTCGATGCATTCGAGAAGAAGAACCAACGCACCCCCATGGTCGAGAATGTGCTGCTGGTGACATCAACGGAGAGCCAGGAGACGATCCCGTCCTTCACCGTGCGGCCGCGCTTCCCCTCCTTTATCGCCGAGCTCTCCGCCGCCGATCGCATCACCCTCGACCAGATCGCAGTCGAACTCGCGCCCTACCACATCACCCGTCTCGTCGCCACCGGCCACACCGACAACATGCCCATATCGACCCGCGGCCGGACGATCTTTGCCGATAACTTCATCCTCGCCAAGGCCCGGGCCAAGGCTGTCGCCGACTACCTCGGCGCCGTCCTTAAACTGACGCCGGAGCAGCTTGAAACCGTCGGCCGCGCCGATGCCGAGCCGATTGCCGACAACAGCAGCGAGGACGGGCGCGCCCGCAACCGCCGGGTCGAGGTCAAGGTCGAGGGGGGGAGAATCAACCGCACCATCGACCTCGAACTGCTCAAGGACAAGAGCGGCCCGGCCCGCAGCGAAACCCTCGGTCTGCGCCCTGGCGAAAAACCGGCGGTCGCTGAAGAATTGACCGCCGTCGATCCCGACGCCATGCCTGAATTCGATGCCGTCTGGCTCGAACAAGCCGCCCCCGGTGTCGAATGGCTGTGGCCGCGCCCCGGCAAGGTCCCGGCCATCCCCAGCATCAAGGTCGCCATCAAGCACCTCCCCGAACAAACCCCGACTCTCTTCCTCGACGGTCAGCCGGTGAGTTCCCTGGCCTATGACGGCACCGTACGCAATGCCGCCGGAACCTTTATCGTCACCCTCTGGCGCGGCGTCGGCATCGCCCGCGGTGACAACAATTTCGAGGTTGTGTTGAAGGATACCGCCGGCAACGAAATCCGCCGTCTGAGCCAGGTCGTCCATCACTCCTTCGCCCCGGTCCGCGCTGAACTGGTGGAGAAAGAATCCGTGCTGGTCGCCGATGGTGTGACGCCGCCGGTCCTCGCCGTGCAGCTCCTCGACAAGGACGGTTACCCCGCCTGCGAAGGGGTTCTCGGCGAGATGCAGGTCGCCCCGCCCCACCGCCCGTGGATTGCCGACGACAGCGAAACCGATTCGCTGGCCCGGAAAAACACCAAATTCCGCGTCGGCGCCGACGGCATCGCCCGCATCGCCCTCGAACCGACAACCCGGTCCGGCGACGCCATCCTCAGCCTCGCCCTCGACGAGGGGAGCAGCGAGATCCGCGCCTGGCTGCAACCGCAGGCGCGCGAGTGGATCCTCGTCGGCCTCGCCGAAGGGACCGCCGGCTACAACACCGCCTCGGGAAACATGGAAGCCCTGACCGAGCAGGATCAGGATGAGGACTTCTATAGCGACGGTCGCCTCGCCTTCTTCGCCAAGGGGAGGATCAAGGGCTCGTGGCTTTTGACCATGGCCTATGACAGTGACAAGCCGCGCCAGGAAAGTCTGTATCAGACCATCGACCCCGACAGCTACTACACCCTTTACGGTGACGGCACCACCCAGCAGTACGAAGCCAGCAGCGCCCGCAAGCTCTACGTCAAGCTTGAGCGCGGCCAGTTCTATGCCCTCTTTGGCGATTACGACAGCGGCCTCACCATCACCGAACTCTCCCGCTACAGCCGCAGCCTCAACGGCTTCAAGTCCGAATACCGCAACCGCCGCGGCGGCTGGAACGTCTTTGCCGCCGACAGCCATCAGGCTTTCGTCAAGGACGAGATCCCCGGCGACGGCACCTCGGGACTCTACCGCCTGACTCGCAGCAACATCGTCCTCAACTCGGAAAAGATCGTCATCGAGACGCGGGATCGCTTCCACAGCGACGTCGTCCTGACCACGCGGATCTTGAGCCGGCACCTCGACTACAACATCGACTACGCCCTCGGCACCCTCTACTTCAAGGAGCCGATCTTCACCCGCGACAGCAGCTTCAATCCCAACATCATCGTCGTCGACTACGAAGCTGCGGATAGCGGCGACAACAGCATGACCTACGGCGGTCGCGGCATGGTCAAGCCTTTCGGCGAAACTCTCGAACTCGGCGCCAGCGCCATCCACGAAGGGACGACCGGGGCCGAAGGAAATCTGTACGGCGCCGACGTGACGGTAAAGTTCGACCCGCGCACCACCCTCAAGGGGGAGTACGCCACCAGCAAGGTTGACACCCTCGCCGGCGACGGCAAGGGGAGTGCCTGGCTCGCCGAATTGACCCATCAGGGTTCGGCCCTGAACTCGCGCGCCTACATGCGCGAAGAGGAACCGGGCTTCGGTCTCGGCCAGCAGGCGGCGAGCGAAGCGGGGATGCGCAAGGCCGGCGTCGATGCCGCCTACCGGGTGACCCCGCAGGTCACCGTCAACGGCGCCCTGGCCCGGCAAACTAACCTGACCACCGACGCCGAAGGGGATCTGGCCGAAGCCGCCATCGAATATCAGGACAAGAGCTACAATCTGCGCAGCGGCCTGCGTCAGGCGGTCGATCGCTTCAGCGACGGAACTCGTAACGAGTCGACCCAGGCTCTCTTTGGCGCCGGCTGGCAGGCGAACTCGCGGCTCGCCTTCCGTCTCAACCACGACCAGTCTCTCGGCAGCAGCGACGGCGCCGCCGACTATCCGACCCGCACCCTCCTCGGCGCCGACTATCGCCTGAGCGAGGCGGTGACCCTCTTCGGCGAGCAGGAATGGACCAAAGGCGCCGCCGAGGATAGCGAAGGGACCCGCCTCGGCCTGAAAACGACCCCGTGGAGCGGTGCCCAGGCCAACTCCTCCGTCGAACAGCAGATCAGCGAAGCCGGCACCCGCGTCTTCGCCAACCTCGGACTCAAGCAGACCTGGCAGCTGAGCAAGCGCTTGAGCCTCGACGCCGGCCTCGACCGCAGTCAGACCTTGCGCCATCCCGGCAATACCCGGGTCAACCCCGATGCGCCCATGGTCTCCGGCAGCACCAGCGACTACACCGCCGTCACCGCCGGAGCCAACTGGACCGAAGAAAAGTGGTCGTGGTTCAACCGGGCCGAGTACCGCACCTCGGATAGCGATGACAAATGGGGGATCGCCGCCGGGGCCATGGGCGAAGTCAGTCGCGGGGTCGGGCTCTCGGCTTCAGCCCAGTTCTTTTACACCGACGCCGCCGCCGGGACCGAGTCGACCAACGTCAACCTCCGCCTCGGCTACGCCTGGCGTCCGCGCGCCAGCCGCTGGATCATCTTCGACCGTCTCGACTTCCTTAACGACCGCCAGAGCGGCTTGCTGACCGACTTCGACAGCTGGCGGATCATCAACAACCTGCACGCCAACCTCAAGGCTTCGCGCCGCACCCAGATCGCCCTGCAGTACGCCTGCAAATATGTGCAGGAATCGATTGCCAACCAGGAATTCAGCGGCTACACCGACCTCATGGGGATCGAGACCCGCTACGATGTCAGCAAAAACTGGGATGTCGGCCTGCGCGGCAGCGTCCTCCACGCCTGGGAACTCGGACATTTCGATTACAGCAGCGGCGTCTCCGTCGGCTACAAGGTCATGACCAATGCCTGGCTCTCCGTCGGCTACAACTTCACCGGTTTCGCGGACAAGGATTTCTCCGCCGCCGATTACACCGCCCAGGGCCCCTTCGTCCGCTTCCGCTTCAAGTTCGACCAGAACAGCATCAAGGAAGCCCTCGCCCGCTTCTGACTCCCGCCTTTTCATCCTTTTTGTGTTATCCTTCCAGCCATGATCCGTCTGCTTGTCAGCGCCGACGACTTCGGCAGCGGCCCCGGCCGCAATCGCGGCATTATCGAGGCCTTCCTGCACGGCATCGTCACCGGCGCCTCCCTCCTCGCCAACGGTCCGGCCTTCGCCGATGCCGTCGCTCTCGCCCGCGCGCACGCCCTCCCCGTCGGCGTCCATCTCAACCTCTCCGAGGGGAGGGCCGTGAGCGGGCCGATTGCCGGCATCACCGATGGAAGCGGGCACTTTGCCGGCAAGGGGGAACTGCGCCAACGCCTCCTCGCCGGTGACTTCGATGCCGCCGCCGTGGCGACGGAGCTGAGAGCCCAGATCGCCCGCATCCGCGCCGCCGGGCTCGACCCCGACCATCTCGACACCCACCAGCACTGCCTCCTCTTCCCCGCCCTGACCGCCATCGTCGCCGCCGTCGCCAAGAGCAGCGGCATCAAGACCCTGCGCCTCCCCCTCCCGCTGGAGCCGGCCGCGGCCGACCCGGACGGTCCCCTGGGCGCCGAACTGGCGCTCTACCGCGCTCTCGCGCCGGCTTGCGCCGCGACCTTGCATGCCGCCGGCTGCGTCACCCCCGACGGTCTCTGCGGCATGCCCCTTCTCGACCGCCTGGAGGAAGAGCACCTTTTGCGCACCCTGACCGACCTCCCGGCCGGGACCTGGGAACTCATGACCCACCCCGGCCACGTCGATCGCGGACACCCCTTTTCCGGCCCTGAGCGGGTCACCGAACTTGCCGCCCTCACCGCCCCCGCCGTGCACGCGGAGATCGTCCGGCGCGGCATCGCCCTCGTCTCCTTTTGCGAGCTGCCATGCGCGTCCTGATCGTCATCCCCAGGCAACCGGCGGCCACCGGCAACCGGGTCACCGCCGAACGCCAGAAGCGCGGTCTCGCGGCCCTCGGGCACAAGGTCGCCCTGGTCGAAGTCGAGGTCGGGCAAACCCGGGTCCTGGCCGTCGCCCTCGCCGCCTTCCGCCCCGACGCGGCGCTCCTCCTCCACGCCTGGCGCTCGGGCGAACCGTGGCTGCAGGTCAAGAAGAGCGCGGCGATCCCCTGCGTCGTTTGCCTCACCGGCACCGATCTGCACGAAGATCTCGTCGCTCCCGAACGCGCCCCTATAGTGCAGACGGTCCTTGCCCGCGCCGCCGCCATCGTCACCCAGAACCCCTTCACCACCACCGACTTGCGCCGCGCGGGGGCGGAGTGGACCGAGCGCCTCCATTACCTTCCTCCCGCCGTCGTTCTCGGCGACGAGCCTTATCCCTTGCGCGAGATCCTCGGCGTCGATGCCGAGACCCTCGTCCTGCTGCACCCCGCCGGCATCCGTCCGGTCAAGGGGAACCGCGAGCTCCTCACCCTCCTCGGCCCGGTGGCTAAGGCATACGACAACTTTGTCGTCGCCTTCTGCGGCCCCGATCTCGATCCCGACTACGCCGCCGAGTTCCACACCGCCCTGCGTTCCCGCCCCTGGGCCCGCGCCCTCGGCGTCATCCCCCATGCGGCCATGGCCGCCGCCCTGCGCGCGGCCGACCTCGTCCTCAACAACTCGGCCAGCGAAGGCCTCCCCAACGCCCTCCTCGAAGCCGCCGTCCTCGGCCGGCCGATGCTGGTGCGTAACATCCCCGGCAACGCCGCCGTCGTCAGCGACGACGTCAACGGCCACCTCTACGACGATGCCGCCACCTTCCGCCGCCACCTCGGCGCCCTCCTCGACGACCCGGCCCTGCGCCGACGGCTCGCCGTCCCCGACCCCGAGCGCTACCGCCCCGAACACGAAGCCCATGAGTTGGAGTCGCTGCTGCGCACGGTCTGCGACAAAAAGCACACCGGGCTCGTGCCCGGTCCAGCATGAAATTGACCTGACATGACCCCGGACGCCCCCATCACCTTTCGCCCCATCGGCATCCTCTCCTCCCCCTATGCCCGCCGCATCGATGCCCCCCATCAAGGGACGGTGGTGGAAGGGACGGCAAGCGGGGATTTCGCCCTCGCCACCCTGGAACTGGCGGCGTGGCTGGACCAGACGGTCCTCCAGGATCTGGGCGGCTTCGAGCGGCTGTGGCTGATCTACGCCTTCCATCGCAGCGAGGGCTGGACGAGCCGGGTCAAGCCGCCGCGGGGGGGACCGAAGCGGGGCGTGCTCGCCACCCGCTCCCCGCACCGCCCCAACGCCATCGGCCTGTCGGCGGTGGAACTGGTCAAGGTCGAAGGGAGGACCTTGCACCTGCGCGGGGTTGACCTCCTCGACGGCACCCCGGTCCTCGACATCAAACCCTACATCCCTTACGCCGATGCCTTTCCCGCAGCAAAAGCCGGCTGGGTCGACGAACTGGATGCCCGGCTCGGGCGTAATTTCGCGCCGGGACCACGCCGGCCGCGCTGATTGCACAGCAATACACGCAGAATAACAATAGCCACCAACGTCCCTTTGGCCTTTCTGAGCAGAAATTGCCGAGATAGCGGTCACACAAAAAGCCGCCCCCGATGTCGGGGGCGGCTTTTTTGTGCGTGCCTGCTGCCGGTAAAACTTACTGCGCCTTGGGCGCCGGTACCGCGGCCTTCTTCGCCGGGGCGAATTTGTAGAGGTCGTGGGCGACGGAGTGACAGGCGCCGCAGGTCCCGAACTTGGCCAGCAGCGGCTGCGGATGCGGCTCGCCGTGGCAGTTCTGACAAGTCGGCACCGCCTTGTGTTTGTCGGCGTGACAGAAGGTGCAGCTCTTGCTCTGGTGCTTGAAGGTGCTGGCCGAGAGCTGGGTGAGGGCCTGCTTGTGGCAGGCGCCGCAGTCGGCGTTCTTGACCTGATCGTTGACGTAGGCGACCGCTTTCGGCATATGCGCCTTGTGGCACTTCTTGCAGTCGCCGGCGGTCATCTCCGGCGCGTGCGGCTTGTGGCACTGGGTGCAGGCCGGAATCTTGCCGTGCTGGTCGTGGCAGCTGCTGCAGAAGAGCTTGCTGTGCTTGCTCGGCGCTTCACGCAGCTGCTTGATCTGGCTGTCGTGGCAGGTCAGGCACGGTTCGGTGACTTCCTTGCCGTAGGTGATGACCTTCGGCGTGTGGGGATTGCGGTGACACTCGAGGCAGTTCTTCAGGGCAAAGTGCGGCGTCCCTTCGTGGCACTGGCTGCACAGGGGGATGATCTTGCGCACCACCGGCGGGTGGCCGTTGTGGCAATCCTGGCAACCGACGGCGGTTTTGTGCGCCAGCCCCTTGGCCTCGATGTCGGCCGGCGGCTGGGCGTGGCACTTGATACAGTCGGTGTTCAGCAGGGTGGCCGGCAAGGTAGCCGGCTTGGTCGCCGGCAGAGTAGCGGCGTGGCCCACGACGGGGAGGAGGAAGAGTCCCAGCAGCAGGAGCACTCCGGTTCCGTTCGACAGAAACTTCACAAACACTTTCATCCTTTTGTTCTCTCCTTGGCATGATGCGGACAGCGACCGTTCACTGCCTCCCGCGGCCCTCCCGCGGCAGCCGATCGCAGCCGCTGTTTTTGCCAAAATGAGTGACATTTGTCAATAAAAAACAATGCAAATTAATCCGCCACATGAAGTCGCATGGCCGGAGTGGATGCCAACTTCCCCGGCCGCAAAGAGACCCGACCCTGCTTCCGCAAGGGGACAGGAGACAGAACCCGGCGAACGCGTTTGCTGGTGATTTGGCTAGGGAACAAAAGACAATTGCCCTGCGAGGAGAAAGGGGTAACAATCGGGAGCGTTTTTTTTGGAGGGGAAAAGATGCCCGGATCAACGCTGCGATAACCAGAAACCGCCCGCCCGGATTCATTTTCGGCGGGCGGTTTTATTGTCGGCTGGGCGGGGCTGAAATTGAGGTTCTCTGCTCTTGGAATGCTGGAAGGACAAGCGCGAAGAACTGCGGCATTGGACAAAATATTCCGATGACAAAAGGCACACTTCAAGATATGCTTGAGCCATGAAGCCGATCAATTGGAACAGCGCAAAAAACATCCGCCTCAAATCGGAGCGAGGCGTGTCTTTCGAGGAAGTGCTGGCGGCCATGGCGCATGGCGCGCTGCTCGATGTCGTTGCACACCCGAACGCCGAGCTGTATCCGAACCAGCGTATTTTTGTCGTTCGAATTCGCGGTTACGCCTACCTGGTTCCTTTTGTCGAGACGGACCAGGAGATATTTCTGAAGACGATCATACCGAGCCGGGTGGCCAGCAAAAAATATCTGGCAGAGGGAGCCAACCATGAAAGCTAAAGTCGAAAAATACGAAGGGGACATCCTGACTTCCTTCGAAAGGGGAGAATGGCAGTCCGTGCCCGACCTCAAGGACGAGATCGCCCGTTACGCGGCAAGTGCCGCCACAACCCTGACCAAAGACAAACGTATCAACATCCGTCTTTCCTCCCGCGACCTGGAGGACGTGCAGACGCGAGCGGCGGAGGAGGGGATGCCCTACCAGACCCTGATCGCCAGCGTGCTCCACAAATACGTCAGCGGTCGACTCGTTGAAGCACCGTCCCGACCGACGCGCGCAACCGGCCGCGCCAAAAAACTGCGCACAGGTTAGCGCCTGACCGGGAGTCTCTGCGCGCTCGGTGTTCGAGAGTCCGGTGGCAGAAAAGACGATTGACCTGCGGTGAGAAAGGGGTAACAATCAGGGGCGATTTTGAGGAGGGGGAATGATGCCCGGATCACCGTTGCGATAACCAGTAACCGCCCGACCGGAATCATTTTCGGCGGGCGGTTTTGTTGTTATTGCTCCGGAGGTTAACATTGCATGTAGGAGCAGACTCCAGTCTGCGATTATCGCGAGCAGGAGCTCGCTCCTACGAAGAGCGGTTTTGGCTATTTAGCCACACAGAGGGAGGAAAGCATGAATCCAGTGACCGTAGGTCTGGGTGTCGCCGCATTGTTGTTCGGTTTCTACAGCTTGTACGTGCGCCTGTCCAACCCGACGAAATTCGCAAAGCTGGCGGCGATGAAACAATTTTGGGGAGAAAAACTGGGCGGCGCGATTCATTTTGTGGCGTACACGCTGGTTCCGCTCGGTGTCGGTGTCGTGCTGATCTTCGCGGGCTTGCGCGGCATTAACGTGTTTTGAACTTATGGTTGGCCATGGCATAAAATCGGAGAGGGAAAATGACTGAAAAACTAATGGCGACGGAGATTCAAATAGTTGGATTTTATAAAATTTTGCCGACCGAGGAATCAATTGTAGAAGCTGCAAGGTATCACGAATATGATTGGCTTCTTGATGAAGATGGGAATTACACAGATGAAATCAATTGGGATAATCATGAAAATCTGGGATTAGTTGAACTACAGGTTTTCGGCAACATATCCCCCCCCGAGTTTTATTCCAGCATCTCCCAAGAAGACCAGGTTCCCTATATGGAGTTTTGGCTCGACACTGAAGGTAGTTGCCTACTTACGGAGGATGAAGCCATTACGAAGCAAGGGCGCAGAGTTTGTTTTTTCCTTCATTTTATCGATCACTCGAAACCGCTAGCAGTCTCTGGGAAAAAACTTACATGCCCATCTTGTTCAACATTGCCAGAACGGCTTTCCCCATTCACGCATTACATCCCAGTTGACTGAGCTGCCCTTTGCGGAGCAGCGCACTGATAAATAGAAAAAACTCAGCCAACTGGGAAAATGCTCCTGAACAAAAACCGTCAAGTGATTTTCCGAACCGTTGGAAGATTAGGAGGAAAGGTCGAACAGGTTATGACGTTATCACTTTTCGGTATGCTTTATTCTGCTGCCTTTATAATCATAGGAGGGCCTAGGAGGGCCTAGGGGGACGCTGCTTGTTATTTTTCTACCGTAATAATTAGCAACATAGCAAGCAGCGTCCCCCACCAGGATCAGCAGCGTCCCCCACCAGGATCAGCGGAAGCGGGCTTCGATACGCACGCCGCTGCGCCTTGATGACGTTATGCGTGTTAAAATGAAGCCGCAACACGTCTCTAGACCAGGAGGTGTGATATGACCAAGCCAGCAAAGAATACGATTTGCCTTTGGTACGATGGCGACGCCGAGGAGGCGGCGCGATTTTATGCCCGGACCTTTCCCGATTCATCCGTCGGCGCGGTACTTCGCGCGCCGGGCGACTATCCGTCCGGAAAAAAAGGCGATGTGCTGACGGTCGAGTTTACGGTGATGGGCATTCCCTGCCTCGGGCTCAATGGCGGCCCCGAGTTCAAGCACAACGAAGCCTTCTCATTTCAGGGAGGGCCTAGGGGGACGCTGCTTGTTATTTTTCTACCGTAATAAT
>Ga0154464_1047_pt1 | contig 36051 bp, 34 predicted proteins | sample RifGroC2_FD_105657 | JGI IMG/M metagenome (GOLD analysis project Ga0154464, IMG submission 105657) | Desulfuromonadales bacterium GWC2_61_20
CAATGAACATGACGAGGAGAGCCGTACCGAGGTCGGGCTGCCGGGCGATGAGGAGGACCGGCACGATCAGCAGACCGAACGGGAGGAGCAACAGGAAGAGGTCATTGCCGCGCAGATCCCCTTTTTCGCTGAAGTAGCGGGCCAGGGTGATGATGACGACGATCTTGAAAACTTCGCTCGGTTGCAGGTTGAAGAAGCCGAAATCGATCCAGCGCGTCGCTCCCATGGTCGTTTTACCGACGAGCATGACCAGAAGCAGCAACGCCAGGGTGATGCCGTAGAGGAAGAAGCCGAGATATTCGAGATGGCGGTAATCAAAGGTACAGAAGGTCATGGCGATGACCAGGCCGAAACCGCACCAGACCAGCTGTTTGAGATAGATCGGGAGACCGGCCGGTGCCCAGCCGGAGGTCGTGCTGTAGAGATTGAGAATCCCGAGGCCCGCCACCAGCAGCACGAGCAGGAGCAAGACCCAGTCAAAATGTGTCACCAGACGGCGATCGAACATGCTTGATCAGTCTCCTGCGGCCGGGGCTTCGGCCACCGGCTGCGTCAGGGGAGGTGCGAGGCCGAAATACTGGTTCATGATCGCCCGGGCAATGGGGGCGGCCGAGCTGCCGCCGTGGCCGCCATGATCGACGACAACGGCGACAGCGATCTGCGGACGCTCGGCCGGGGCATAGGCGACAAAGAGGGCGTGATCGCGAAAACGATAGGGGTCATCGATGACGACGGCATTGTCCTCCTTGCGCTTGATCACCTGGGCGGTTCCGGTCTTGCCGGCGACGCGAATGCCGTCGATCCGGGCGGCGGCGCCGGTGCCGCCGTAGTCGTTGACGACGGCTTCGAGCCCCCGCCGCACCGGCGGCAGCACGCCCGGCGCGAAATCGAGGATGCGCTTGACCTCGGGCTTCCCCTCGTAAAGGGTGGCGCCATCGAGATCTTCGACCCGGAGGAGGAGTTGGGGGCGCAGGACCGTCCCGCCGTTGGCCACCGCCGCCGTCATCACCGCCAGTTGCAACGGCGTCGTCAGGACGTAGCCCTGGCCGATGGCGGCGATGACCGTTTCGCCATTGTACCAGGAGGTGCCATAGTTCCGCCGCTTCCACTCGCGGGTCGGAATCAGCCCCTTGCGCTCGCCATCGAGGGGGAGTTCGTTGGTCTGGCCCAGCCCCAGATCGAAAGCCATTTGCGCCAAGCGGTCGATACCGAGGTCGAGGGCTACCTCGTAAAACCAGACGTCGCAGCTTTCGCGCAAGGCCTTGCGCAGGTCGGTCTTACCGTGACCTTCCTTCTTCCAGCAGCGAAATTCGCGGTCGCCGTAGGCAAAGGACCCGCTGCAGTCGACGGTGGTGCCGGAACTGGCGGCACCGGCCTGCAAGGCGGCAAGCGCCGTGACGATCTTGAAGGTCGAACCGGGCGGATACTGCCCCTGGATGGCGCGATTCTGCAGGGGGCGCAAGGGGTTCTTGACCAGCTCGCTCCAGCGCTGCACCGAAATCCCCCCGGAAAAGAGGGCCGGATCGAAGCCGGGCCGGCTGACCAGGGCGAGGACCTCGCCGCTGTTGACATCGAGGACCACGGCCGCCCCGGCCTTGTCGCCGAAGGCGCCTTCGGCCACTTCCTGCAGCGCCGTGTCGAGGGTGAGGTAGATCTTCTTCCCCGGCACCGGCTCCAGCGCCTTGAGCTGGCGCAATTCGCGACCCCGCGCGTCGACTTCGACCCGGCGCTCCCCCGAGGTGCCCCGCAGATACGGTTCGAGGTGCTTTTCCAGGCCGATCTTGCCGACGGTATCGCCGCTGCGGTAGCCCTCGAACTTGCCGCCGGCGAGATCTTTTTCCGAGATCTCCCCGACATAACCAAAGGTGTGCGCCGCCATCGCGCCGTGGGTGTAGGAGCGGACCGGCTGGACTTCGATGAGGACCCCGGGGAGGGCCAGACTGTTCTCCTGGATCTGTTCCATGGCGTCGCGACCGATATCCGTCGCCAGCGGCAGCGGCTGATAACGGGGGAGACGCCGCCCGGCTTCCCAGCGCCGCTTGAGTTCTTCCAGGGAGATGCCGAGGAGGGTGGAGAGGCGCTGCAGCAGCGGCTCGGGGAAGGAGACTTCGTTACGCAGAACGGAGACGCCGAAGGCCGGGCGATTTTCCACCAGCAGCTCGCCATGACGATCGAAGACCGGCCCGCGCGGGGGCTCGATGGGAACGTAGCGGACGCGATTGCGCTCGGAGAGGGCCTGATAATCCTCGGCCCGAATGACCTGCAGGTACCAGAGACGCCCGAGGAGGACGAGGAAAACCGCGACGGCGAGGATGGTCAGAAAGAGAAAACGACGGCGGAGGAGGACGGCGGCGGCCGCGGGGGAGTTAAGACCCATGGGCGCTTTTCAGATGGATGATACCGGGGAGGCGCAAACGGCCGGGATAGCGGCGATGCAGGTGCGTCACCAGCAGCAGCAGCAAAGCGGCACAGAGGACATTGGTTCCGGCCTGGAAGACCAGGTGTTGCAGGACGACGAGCCACATCCCGCCGAGATCGGCAAAGAAACCGAAAAAGAGCAGAAGAAGGGGCTGCACGAAGGAGACCGCAGCGACCATGACCAGCAAGAGGAAGCGGCTCTCGCCATTGAGGGACAGAATCGCCCACCGCCCCAAGAGAAAGATGGTGAGATAGACCACGGCGTGGAGGCCGAGGAACGCCCCGGAGGTAACATCGAGGAGCCAACCAAAGCTCCAGGCGAGCATGCCGCCGCGCACGAAATCCTCGATCAGCATGAGATAGACGGTGAGGAGCAGGAGCAGCTCCGGCTTCAGCGCGGCGGGGAGAAAAGCCGGCAACACGGCCGTTTGCAGCAACAAGCAAAGCAGCGCAAGAGCCAAAAGAGAGAGGCAGCGGGTCATGGCGGACTCCCCGCCCCGCTCAGGACCAGAACTTCTTCGAGACGGGCGAAATCGACGGCGGGAGCGACCTGGATGGTCTGAAACATGCTGAAGCCGCCGCGCACCACGCTGACGACAACCCCGACCGGCAACCCCTTGGGGAAGATTCCGCCGAGGCCGGAGGTGACGATGACGTCGCCGACGACCACATCCTCGGGGAGGGCGACATAGTCGAGAATCAGACCGGCGCCGGTCCCTTGGCAGATGCCGCGGGAGCGGGTGCGCTCGACCAGGGTGGCAACGGCCGAGGAGGCATCGGTGATGAGGAGGACGCGGGACGAGCGGGAGGCGTTGCGGACGACGCGACCCACCGCGCCCTGATCGTTGACCACCACCGCCCCCTCGCTGACACCGTCGCTGCTCCCTTTGTCGATGGTCACGGTCTGGAACCAGTTGGTGGCATCGACGCCGATGACGCGGGCGGCGACGGTCGGCACCGCGGCCTGGTCGCGAAAGGCGAGGAGGCCTTTAAGCCGCTCGTTTTCGCGGCGAAGTTCTTCCTGGCCGATGAGTTCGGCCCGCAGACGCCGATTCTCGGCAGCGAGAAACTCTTCCGCGTCGGCGCTACCGCCGAAGAGGGAACCAAGGAAGGACGAGCCCCGGCTCACCCCCTGCTGCATGGGGAAAAGAAGCCCGAGAACCTGTCGTTCCCCGGCATTGGTGGTATCGCGGCGACGCAACTGGAAAGAATAAAAAGAGAGGGCGACAAAGAAGAGGAGGGCGAGAAGGAAAAGGGTACGATATTTACGCAACAACTCAAACATGGTCTAAACCGGTGGCAAATCCGCCGAGCGCATGCCCCCCTCCGAAGCGGGTCGGTGGGGGGGGCAATCCGACTGTCAGGAAAAAACCGCGACGCGGCGCAGCAGGTCGAGTTCGTCCAGAACCTTGCCGGAACCGAGAACGACACAGGAGAGAGGATCTTCGGCGATGACCACGGGGAGACCGGTCTCTTCCCGCAGGAGCATGTCGAGATTTTTCAGCAGCGCACCGCCGCCGGCGAGGACGATTCCCTTGTCGACGATATCCGCCGCCAGTTCCGGAGGGGTCCGTTCGAGGGCGATGCGCACGGCTTCGACAATGGCATTGACCGGTTCGGAAAGGGCTTCGCGAATCTCCGTCGAATCGATATCGAGGGTCTTGGGGATACCGGTAACCAGATCGCGCCCCTTGACTTCCATGTGGCGCGGTTCGCCGTCGGGAAAGGCGTTGCCGATCTCGATCTTGACCTGCTCGGCGGTCCGTTCCCCGATGAGGAGATTGTATTTGCGCTTGAGATACTGGACGATCGCCTCGTCGAGTTTGTCGCCGCCGACCCGGACGCTCTTGGCGTAGACAATGCCGGCCAGGGAGATGACGGCCACCTCGGTGGTCCCGCCCCCGATATCGACGATCATGTTCCCCGAGGCCTCGGTGATCGGCAGACCGGCGCCGATGGCCGCAGCCATCGGTTCCTCGATCAGATAGACCTCGCGCGCGCCGGCCGACTCGGCCGATTCGCGCACCGCCCGCTTCTCCACCTGGGTAATCCCCGAAGGGACGCAGATGACGATGCGCGGCCGCACCAGGGTTTTGCGGTTGTGCACCTTCTGAATGAAGTAACGCAGCATCTCCTCGGTGATGTCGAAGTCGGCGATAACCCCGTCCTTCATCGGCCGGATGGCGACAATGCTCCCCGGCGTCCGGCCGAGCATGCGCTTGGCCTCGGTACCAACCGCCAGAACCTTGCGGTGCGAGGTGCCGTCGCGCTGCACCGCGACCACCGAAGGTTCGTTGACGACAATCCCCTTCCCCTTGAGGTAGACGAGGGTATTGGCCGTTCCGAGGTCGATGGCAAGGTCGTTGGAAAATAGACCCCAGACAGAATCAAAGAGGTTGAACATGACGGGCGACTCTCCTGTGAACGGGGGTCGGGAGGAAACGGACCCCTCCTGAAAAATGCCCCTCACACTAGCAAAATCTTTATGGATTTTCAAGGTCTAAAAGGAAAAATATATTGCATTTCACCCCTTGATTGACTAACATGCGGCCCTGTTCGCAAGACCCTGCCCCGAGGCAAAAAGGAGAGTTTGAATCCGATGCTGGACCTGATCCGTAAGAAAAAGAAATCGGTAATCATCAAGATAGTTTTCTGGTCGATCATCGCCACCTTCGTCGGCACCATTTTTCTCGTTTGGGGGAAGGGCGACGACGCCGGCCAGCCAACCGCAGCCTTTGCCGTCGAGGTAAATGGCGACAGCATCGCCCTGGAAGATTACCAGTCGGCCTATGCCAACATCTACCGCCTTTACCAGAACGTCTACCGCGACCAGCTCACCCCGGCCCTGGAGAAGCAACTCAACCTGCGCCAGCAGGCCCTCGACGCTCTCATCGAACAGGAATTGCTGCTGCAGCAAGCCGATCGCCTGCAACTGCGGGTCGGCAAACAGGAACTGGTCGACGCCATCGCCAAAATCCCCGCCTTCCAGAAGGACGGTCTCTTCAACAAGGAGACCTACATCCAGGTTCTCCGCGGTCAACGCCTGACCCCGGAGTCCTTCGAATCCCTGCAGGAGCGCGACCTCCTCATCGAGAAGGTGCGCAACCACATCCGCCAGAACATTACGGTCGACGAGAGTGAGATTCAGCAGGAGTATCGCGACCGCAACGAGAAGGTCGACCTCCTCCTCGTGCGTGTCGACCCGGCCGCTTTCGAGAGTCGGGTCAGGATCGAGCCGGCCCCCTTGCAGAGCTACTTTGCCGCCAATGTCGAGAAGTTCCGCCTGCCGCAGATGGCCTCCCTCCGCTACATTACCTTCGACCCGGCCCGCTACCGCGGCGAGGTCGTTCTGGCCGAGGACGAAATCAAGCGCTACTATGACCGCAACCTCGACCGCTTTGAAATCCCTGAGCAGGTCAAGGCCGCGCATATTCTCATTCGCACGCCGCAAGGGGCCGATGCGAAACTCAAAGAGCAAAAACGGGCCGAGGCCGCCAAGATCCTTGCTGCGATCAAGGCCGGCAAGGACTTTGCCGCCGCCGCCCGCAGCCTCTCGGAAGATCCGGGGAGCGCCGGCACTGGCGGCGATCTCGGCAGCTTCACCCGGGGGACGATGGTCGGCCCCTTCGAAGAGGCGGCCTTTGCCCTTAAGGTCGGGGAAGTCAGCGACATCGTCGAAACCACCTTCGGCTTCCATATCATCAAGGTCAGCGAGCACACCACCCCCCGCATCAAGGCGCAAAGTGAAGTCCTGGCTGAGATCAAGGACGGTTTGCAAAGCGAAAAATCCGCGCAACTGGCCCTGGAAAAAGCCCTCGACGCCTTCAATATCAATCGCAAGGGGGGCTCCCTCGAAGCCGCCGCCAAGGCTGCCGGCATCGAAATTAGCAGCACCGGGACCTTCGCCCGCGACACGCCGATCGGGCCTTTCGGCGTCAATGCCGAGATCAACAACAGTGCCTTTGCTCTGACTTCCGTCGGCGAGCTCGGGCGCCCGGTGCGAACGGCCCAGGGGGTTGTCCTCTTTGCCCTGGAGCAGAAGCTGGAAAGTCGTGTTCCCGAGCTCAAGGAAGTCAGGGTTGCAGTCGAACAGGCCTACCGCCAGGAAGAGGGGAAAAAGCTGGCCAGCAACCAGGCCGACGCACTTCTCGCCCTGATCCGCAAGGGGGGTGATCTGAGTTCCACCGCGGTCGGGGCCGGTCTGAGCAAGTCCCGCACCGGGCTCTTCGCCCGCGCCCGCAACAATTTCGTCCCCCAGGCCGGCGTTTCCGAAGGGCTGATGACGGCCGCCTTCACCCTGACCCCGGCGGCGCCGGCCGCCCCGGAGGTCTATGAGATCGAAGGGAGCTACCTCATCGCCCTTCTCGCCGGCCGCCAGTCCGCCGAGGCCACCGGCATGGACCCGGCCAAACTCGGGGAGCTGCGTACCGCGGTCCTCAGCCGCAAACAGGATGAAGCTCTCGACAAGGAACTGGAAGGTCTGAAAGCCAAGGCCAAGATCGTCTACTCTGACGCCTTTAAAGCTCTCCTGGAAGGATAGATGCCATGAGCAAGATCGTAATGCAGACCAGCTTTCCCGATCTCAAGCTGCAAAATCGCGGCAAGGTCCGTGATATCTACGACCTCGGCGAGCATCTTCTCATCGTCACCAGCGACCGCATCTCCGCCTTCGACGTCATCATGAACGAGGGGATTCCACGCAAGGGCGAGGTGCTCACCCGCATCTCGTGTTTCTGGTTCGAGCAGATGCACGATATCATCCCCAATCATATCGTCGCCGTCGACGTCGCCGACTTCCCGGCGGTGACCCACAAGTATCGCGACGAACTCGAAGGGCGCAGCATGTTGGTGAAGAAGGCCGAGCCGTTACCGGTCGAGTGCATCGTCCGCGGCTATCTCTCCGGATCGGGCTGGAAGGACTATAAGGCCACCGGCGGCATCTGCGGCATCCCCCTGCCCAAGGGGATGGTCGAGAGCCAGCAGCTCCCCGAGCCGATCTTTACCCCGTCGACCAAGGCCGATCTCGGCGCGCACGACGAAAACATCTCCTTTGCCGAGGCCAAGACCCTCTGTGGCGCCGATCTCGCCGAGCAGGCCCGTTCGGCGACCATCGCCATCTACAACCGGGCCCGTGAAATCGCCGCCGCCCGCGGCATCATCATCGCCGACACCAAGTTTGAATTCGGGCTTTACCAGGGGCAACTCCTCTGGATCGATGAGGCCCTCACCCCCGACTCTTCCCGTTTCTGGCCCCAGGCGCAGTATCGTCCGGGGGGACCGCAGCCGAGTTTCGACAAGCAGTTTCTCCGCGACTACCTGGAAACTCTCGACTGGGGGAAGAAGGCGCCGGCGCCCCCCCTGCCCAGGGAGATCGTGCAGAAGACCGGGGAAAAATACAGGGAAGCATTGACCCGCTTGACCGGCATCACCCTGTAACCGGCATCGTGTCGGTGAAACGCTGGCTGACGACATCCTTGCCACATGACACCAGGCGCTACGCCCTTCGCGGCGTAGCGTCTTTGTTCTTGGTCGTGCTCTTTTCCTCCTGTCTCAAGACCTCGCCCGTCGACCCGCAACTCGCCCTGACCCTGACCCAACAGGCCGAAGACCTTTTCCGCATCCAGGACTATTCCGGAGCCGCGACCACCATGGCCGCGGCCGTCGCTGCCGATCCGGCCAACCTGCCATTGTCGCTGCGTCTGGGGGAGCTTTACGAATTTACCGACCGGCCGGACAAAGCTCTGGCGGTTTATGCCGTCATTTCCATGGACATCGGCACTGCTGCATCTCTTCGTGATGAAGCCTCCTACCGGGCCGCGCTCCTGCTGTTACTGAAACTCGACCGTCCCGGCGAGGCCGGAACATTTCTCGATCGCCTCCCCGCCAAAAGTCCCCGGCGCGGCGATGGCGAAGGGGTGCGGATGCTGGTCAGCGGCGACCCTCGACGCGCCCTCATCCTTTTCAACGAGCTCAGCCAGCATCCCCTCGAACAGTCTGTCGGCGCCCGGGTTGCCTACCATGCCGCTCTCTGCTTTGGCCGCCTCAACTCCCTGCCTGAGGCCTTCGCGGCCCTTTACCAGGCGATCAACCTGGCCGGGACGTCCATCATCGCCCGCGACATCGAACGCTACAACGACGAGTTAAAAAAGCGAGAATCCGCCATCTAGCGGGCGAGACGCCATCGCCGCCGGTATCGACTAAAAGAGCGTCCTGCGCAGGACGCTCTTTTAGTCGATACCGGCTAGAGAAACCCGTTATTTGAGAGCGATCATCTTGCCGCTGTCGCTGCCAACCAGAAGGAGATTGCCGACCACCACGGGCGAGGCCCTGACCCAGCTATCAGCCCTGAATTTCCACAACTTCTCACCCTTGGTGGCATCAATACCATATACGAACCCGTCACGGCTGCCGAAGTAGACGGTGCCACCGGCAACGGTCGGCGAACTGTCGATCATCCCCGAAGTCGGCACCAGCCAGAGCAGTTTGCCGGCGACGGCGTCAAGGGCATAAAATTTACTGTCATCGCAACCGAAAAAAACCCTCCCCCCGGCCACCGCCGCCGACGAGACAATCTCGTTGCCGGCGCGAAAAGACCACTTGAGTTGCCCGCTTTGCGCATCTACCGCATAGAAAGAGCGATCGCGGCTGCCGACGTAAACCACACCATCGGCCACGGCGGGGGTCGCCGAGATATCGCGCCCGACGCTGAAAGACCAGCGGGCCTGACCATTCTTGAGGGCGAAGGCGAGAAGTTTCCCCTTACTGGTACCGACAAAGAGTGTCCCCTGTTCGAGACTCGGCGACGACTCCATCGGCGATCCGGCATCAACACTCCAGCGCAGCGTGCCGGTCTTGCTGTCGAGGGCGTAAAGTTTGCCGTCCATGGCGCTGAAGCAGACGAGGCCGTCGGCAACGAGGGGTGAACTGCGGATCTCCCCTCCAGCGGTGAAACGCCAGCGTTCCTTACCTTTGAGATCAAGGGCAAAAAGAAGCCCCGCCCGGTTGCCGAAAAAGATGGTCTCACCGGCCACAGCCGGCGAGCCGGAGATACTGGCGCTCGAATCAAAGCGCCACACCTCTTTGCCCTCCTGCAAGGAGACCCCGTAGAAAAACCGGTCCATACTGCCGAAAAGCACCAGTTCGCGGCTGACCACAGCGGAGCCGGTAATGCTGTAGCCACTCGGGAAGATCCAGGCCGATCCACTTAATTTAGCCGGACCTGACCCCGAACCGGCACCCCGCCGCTGCAGGTCGCCGCGGAACATCGCCCCGTCCGAATCGCTCTTGCCACATCCGGCGAGGAATAAACCGAGAAGCGCCGTCATGATTAGCAAAATGGCCCTTTGCATGTGCGCCGACCTCCAGATTAAAAGTACCACGGATGATAGTGATTCCTTGATTTTATGTCCAGACTTTTCGGCTCCGACCACACCGTTGCACCGTCCCCCGCGAGAGAAAAAACCTGTTGACTTCGTTTTCCCCCTTTGTTATAAAGTGGCCTCGTTGCACGGGGCTATAGCTCAGCTGGGAGAGCGCTTGAATGGCATTCAAGAGGTCGACGGTTCGATCCCGTCTAGCTCCACCAAAAACGACCAAGGGTTGACCCTCCAAGGTCAACCCTTTTTTCGTAGTTTAAATGCCGATGTGGTGGAATAGGTATACACGACGGTCTCAAAAACCGTTGTCCCTCGGACATGCCGGTTCGATTCCGGCCATCGGCACCATTTAAACAAAGCAAAGGCTTCCGAAAAATCGGGAGCCTTTGCTTTGTTATTCGCGCGGAGATTCCACCAGGCCACTTCCCTCTGTGAGATTTTTTTCAGAAAGCTCTGCTATGCTGCGGCCATTCAATGAGGCTGCCTGAACTGTTGGACGCTGGGCGAAGGGAGTTGATCATGGCCTGCGATATCAGAGAGTCGTGTTCCTTTTTCGCCGAATTCGGCAAGCGCACTTCGCCATATTGGAAATCGATCCTCGCCATCTATTGCCACGGCCCGGTTTTCAAAAACTGCCAGCGGCGCATGTACCATCAGGAAACCGGTGGCGCAATCCCCGAGCAGCTCCTCCCCTCCAGCGACATCGCCAAAGAGTTTCTTCTCCTCCGCTAGCCTTGGCCACCGCTCAGAGCGACGCGTTGACGCAGCGCCTCATACATGAGGAGCGTCGCCGCCTGGGCGACATTGAGGGAATTGGCGCGCCCATACATGGGGATGGCGACCGTGACCTCGGCCCGCTCCAGCCACGCCTGACTCAACCCCTCCTTTTCCGTCCCGACGGCAATCGCTACCCCCCCGCGCAGATCACTGTGCCAGTAGCTCTGTGTCGCCGCGGGTGTCGCGGCAACGATGCGGATCCCCTTTTCGCTGAGCCAGGCGAAGGTTTCAGCGCTAGAAGCAGCCACGACGGGGAGCTGGAAGAGGGTTCCCTTGCTCGCCCGGACGACGTTGGGGTTGTAGAGGTCGGTGGCGCTGTCGCAGACGATGACGGCATCGGCTCCGGCGGCGTCGGCCGAACGCAGGATGGCACCAAGGTTTCCCGGCTTCTCCACCGCCTCGGCGATAACCAGCAATGGCTGCGGTCCGAGAGTCAGATCGGCCAGGGTCCGCTGGGGAATCGCCGCCACCGCCAGCCAGGCGTCGGGATGTTCGCGGTAGGCGAGTTTGGCCATGACCGCCGGCGTCACCTCAGCCACCGGCACCCCGCGCTGGCGCAACTCGGCGAGAAGCCCGGACTCGCCCGCCTGCAACAGCTCCGGGGCGAGAAAGAGTTCACGGGGACGCACCCCGGCGGCGCAGGCGAGGGCCAGCTCGTGATAGCCCTCGACCAGCATCTCGCCGCTCGCTTCGCGGTGGCGTCGTTCGCGCAGGCGCACCGCCGCCTTGACCCGAGGATTCTGCAGACTGCTGATGGTGACCGTCATCGGCGATAAGCTCCTGAAAGACGACTTGCGGGCGGTATCCCCTTGACCCGCCCCGACCGGTTTCTCTATAATCCGCCTGCCAGTTTCGCCCTGGCCCCATTCTGCACCAAAAGAAGGAGTCCTTTATGAGCGCACCGACCATCCTCGTCCAGATCGAGACCTCCAAGGGCGAGATCGTCCTCGAACTCGATGCCGCCAAAGCCCCGGTCTCGGTGGAGAACTTTCTCGGCTACGCCCGCGCCGGCCACTACGACGGCACCATTTTCCACCGGGTCATCAAGGGCTTCATGCTCCAGGGAGGTGGCTTTACCCCGGATATGGCGCAGAAACCGACCCGGCCGCCGATCAAGAACGAAGCGACCAACGGTCTCAAGAACAAGGCCGGCACCGTCGCCATGGCCCGCACCCAGATCGTCGACAGCGCTACCTCGCAGTTCTTCATCAACACCGTCGACAACAAATTCCTCGACAATGCCGGCCTCAATCCGGCCAACTACGGTTATGCCGTCTTCGGCAAGGTTGCCGACGGCATGGATGTCGTCTATGCCATCGAGCAAGTCGCCACCGCCACCATTGCCGGGCATCAGGATGTCCCCAAGGAGACGGTAACCATCAACAAGGTGACCGTCGTCGAATAATTCCCCCTGACAGCACCGCAGCTCAACGGGATCGCCTCGCAGCGATCCCGTTTTTTATTCTGGCCAGGTCAATCCTTGACGCTGATGAGGTATTTGAGATAGCGCCCTTCGGGAAAGGTCACCGGGTAGGGAAAGTCCTCCGGCTGCCCCAAGGTCTGAATGACACGCAGGCCGCTGCCGGCCTGGAGAGCGCCGCGCCGCAATTCCTTGAGGTAATCGGGGAGATCGACCTTCTGGTGGTTCGAGCAGGAAATCAGCACCCCCCCGGAGACGAGGAGCGGGAGGGCGGCCGCCACCAGCTCGGCGGTCCCCTGGCGGGTGGTGAAACGACTGCTGGCGGTGGTGGAGAAGCTCGGCGGATCCATGAGGATCAGATCATAGCGCTGCTTCTCCCGCCCGAGACGGCCGAGGACCGCGAAACAGTCCCCGGCGATAAAGGGATGGCGACCGCCGTCGAGACCGTTGGCGCCGAAGTTGGCCCGGGCCCAGTCGAGATAGGATGGCGAGGCGTCGACACTGGTGACCTCAAGGGCGCCGGCGACCGCCGCCGCCACGGAGAAGGCCCCGGTATAACAGAAGAGATTGAGGAGACGCTTCCCCGAACTGCGCTGCATGAGGTCGCGACGATTGCGCCGCTGATCGAGGAAAAGGCCGGTATTGAGCCCCTCTTCCAGCTCGACCAGCAGCGACAAGCCGTTTTCGGTGACGGCGATGCGCCCGGGCGCCGGACGGCCGGCGAGGAGGCGACTCAGCTTCTTGCTCTTGCCGGCAAGTTCCCGGGTCTGCTGCGGGCGGAACTTTTCATAGATGCCGGCCGGCTGCAGCAGCCCACCGAGGAGCTCGGTCAGCAGCGGCAGCCGGGGGCGCCAGGCTTCGGTAAAGAGTTGCACCAGCAGATGCTCGCCGTAGCGATCGACGGTCAGGCCGGGGAGCCCGTCCCCTTCGCCGTTGACCAGACGATAGGCGTTGCTGTCACTGAGTTCGGCGTGCTCTTGACGCAGGGCGAGGGCCCCGGCGAGGCGCCGCTGCAGCCAGTCACGGTCGCAGGGACCGCTGTCGCGACGCAAGACCCGGGCGACGATACGCTCCTGCGGATCGATCAGCGCCGTCGCCAGCCGGCGCCCCTTGTCGTCGCACAACCAGGCCAGCTCGCCGACCTGGCCTGGCGGCCACTGCCTGGTGAAGCGATCGGCGATGACCCAGGGATGACCGAGATCGAGCATCCGCACCGTCTCCGGCCCGACCACCAGCTGCCGCAACGCCTCTTTCCCCCGGTCCTTGCCACTCATCCGTTCCGATCTCCCGTGCGACAGAATTTCTCAGTGTTTAGCGCCTCTTTTTAGCACAGCTGCTCCCAGAACGCAGCGAGAAAATCGGCCCTCGGCGCTCCCGTCTTCCCCGGCGAAGATCCGTGTGCTACATTCGCCGGCAGACGGATCGCCTCAAACAGATAAGGGGTCGCGATGAACAAGTCCAAAGGGGAAACGGTTATCGAGCAGCTCATGGCCGAGCTCGATCCCGAATCGGAACGCTATCGCATCCTGGCCACGGCCAAGCGTTTCAAATCGTCATGGGTCGAGCTGGGGGAGAAGCTGCTGCGCTTGCAGACGAGTGGCGGGTTTCGGGACTGGGGTTACAGCACTTTCGAGGAGTATTGCAGCCGTGAGGTGCGCATCCGCAAGCCGACGGCGGAGAAGCTGACCCAGGCCTATCGCTTTCTCGAACGGGAGGAGCCCGAACTTCTGGCCCGGCCGACGGAAATCAAACCCCTCCCCGATTATCGCTCCATCGCCCTGCTGCGCCAGGCCCAGAACGAGGAACTCCCTGGCGGCGCCTATGGCAAACTCCGGGCTGCGGTTATGGAGGAGGATAAAGGCCACCAGGCGGTGCTGCGCCAGTACCGCGAAGTCACCGCCGAGCGACGTAGCGAGGATCGCCTCCTCGGCTATCGCAACGCCCTGGCCGCGGCTCGCCGGCTGCGCACGGTGCTGACGGGATTGGACGACCTTGACGCCAGCATCCACGGCAATCTCGACCAACTCATCGCCCGGCTTGCAGAGTTATCGGCAGATCCGGCGGAGGGTATTTCCCCTCAGCCGTCTAAAGAGTCGCCCACTTCCAGAAGAGAGCCAGGATCAGCGTCCCGCTGACACAGATCCCCAGGTACAGGGCCAGGACCCGCTTGTGGAACATCTTGTATAAGACCGCCATGACCGGCAGAGCCGTCACCGGGCCGCCGATGAGGAGGGCGACCCCCGGCCCCTTGGCCAGGGTGATGAGTTGTCCGGGTTCGGGGAGGTAATAACCGTACAGCATCGATGCCGCCGTCACCTGCGGCAGATGCATCGGCACCGTCGCCGCCAGCAGGCTGAGGGTCTGCCAGAATTCCCCCCCTTCCAGCAGGTTGGTGATCCAGGCGTTGGGCACCAGGGCCATCACCACCACTTCGACCAGCAGCCCGATGAGGGCGAACTTGCCGATCTTCTGCGTCCCTTCCCAGAATCGCGCCAGAAAGACGAGAAAGCGGTTGTGGGTGCAACGATCGACCCGGTGCGACAGCTGCTGACCGCACTCGCAGCGCAGGCTCTCCACCGGATAGTCGGGATCGTGAAAGTCGCCGGCCGGCAGCGCCTCCCTGAAGACCGTCTCCTCGGTAAAGCCGTAGCGCCGCATGTAGAGGGTGACATAGCCGGCGAAGAGCCCCATAAAGAGGGCACTGACGAGGATGATATTGGCCCAGTCGACGCCGAGCATGCCGGCGATCATCGAATAGGCCGAAGGGCTCATGATCGGCGCCGTCACCAGCAGGGCCATGGCCGGGGCGAGGGGGAGTCCGGCGATGAGGAGGGAAATCACCAGCGGCAGGGTGGCGCAGGCGCACAAGGGGCTGGCGAGGCCGAGCAGGGCCGCCGCCGGAATCGCCCAGAGACCGAAGCGCACCAGCTGCTTGCGAATCTTGACATGCCACTTGAAGGTGCGGATGGTCGCTTCGAGGAAAACCCCGAAAGCGAGATAGGGCAGGATATAGAGGAGTTCCTTCCACAGGTCGGCGCCCAGGTCAAAGACGATTGTGCCAATGTTTTCCATCACTATTCATCCCTCTTCTTTAGGTCAGCAATTCGTCGCGGCGGCACGGTCGCGGACAAAATTCTGCCGCGTCGCCCCTCCCGGCACAGCCGGAATCAGCGGATAACGCGGGACCTGCCCGTTTTGCCTTATGCGCCTTACCGGAAATTAGCAAGAGCTGTTCCATTATCGCCCTGCCGGCGCCGGAATATCTGCCGTCGGCACGCTTCCCAACCCTGCAAATTCGTGCTATCCTTCCCGCCTTAAACTTCTGCCGCAGTTTACGCAGCTACTGACGAGAAGTGCAGTCAAGCCGGGATGAAGGAGACGCCCATGGCCCGCAATTTCAAGGACAAGGTCAGGGAACAGTTCGGACGAACCGCGGACGGCTATGTCCGCAATCGCGGTTTCGCTCAAGGGGATGATCTCGTCGAAGCGGCGCGCCTGCTCAAACCCTCTCCGGAAGATGTCTTGCTCGATGTCGCCTGCGGCGGCGGGCACACCGCCCTCTACTTCTCGCCTTTGGTGCGCAGCGTTGTCGCCTCCGATCTGACCATGCAGATGCTGAAAAAGGCCCAGGAGTTCATCAGTGAAGAAGGCGGGGTGGAGAACGTCACTTTCCGCGAGGCCGACGCCGAAGACCTCCCCTTCCCTTCCGGCTCCTTCACCATGCTCACCTGCCGCATCGCTCCGCATCATTTCCCCGACGTCCCCCGCGCCCTGCGCGAGTTTCACCGGGTCTTGCGGCGCAAGGAGGGGCGCATGGTCATCATCGATACCCTCCTGCCGGATGAGGAGAAGATCGCCCAGTTTTATCAAGAAGCCGAGCAGATGCGCGACCCGACCCATGTTCGGGCCTACACCAAAGCCCAATGGACGACGATGATCGAGGATGCCGGATTCGACGTCCAGCAGACGAAAACCTTCCCCAAAACCCACGAATTCCAGGAATGGGCGCGGCGTACCGGTCTCAACCGCGAAGGGGTGCAGCGTCTCAACCGTTTCTTCATCGAGGCCACCCCGGATATTGCCGACTACTTCCAGATCGAAACCTTCGCCGGCGAGGTCGAGAGCTACACCGACCGCAAACTCCTGGTCTACGCCACCCGCCGCGACGTCAAGTAATTCTGTGCACTTTTGAAAACGAAGAGGGGAGATACCCGATGGTATCTCCCCTCTTCGTTTCTGCTTTATGCGCGATACTTAGCTGAGCTTGCGCCCGCCTTCGGCGGCCCACTTCTCGAGCATCGCGGTGGTGACGGACTTCGGACGCTCGATGGCGTAGCCGAGGCCGCGGTCCCAAGTGATGTTGGCCATGCAGCCGAGGGCACGGCCGACGCCGAAGAGGACGGTGTAGAAGTCCCACTCCTTGAGGCCATAGTACCACTGGATGACGCCGGACTGCGCATCGACGTTCGGCCAGGGGTTCTTGGTCTTGCCGTGCTCGGTGAGAACGACCGGGGCGACTTCAAAGATCATGGAGACGAGTTTGAAGAGCTTGTCGTCTTTCAGGCCCGGGGTATTGAGGCAGAACTCGCGCTGCGACATGTAGCGCGGGTCGGTCTTGCGCAGGACGGCGTGACCGTAACCGGGAACGACCTGGCCGGCATTGAGGGTATCCCACAGCGCCTTGGTGATGAGTTCCTTGGTCGGCTCGACGTTTTTGCAGTATTTCTCCTGGAACTTGATGGTCCAGTCGAGAACTTCCTGGTTGGCGAGGCCGTGGAGCGGGCCGGCCAGGCCGTTGAGGCCGGCGGAGTAGGCATAGTACGGGTCGGAGAGGGCCGAGTGGACCAGGTGGGTGGTGTGGGCCGAAACGTTGCCGGACTCGTGGTCGGAGTGGAGGATGAAGTACATACGGGCGACATCCTTGTACTCTTCGCTCTGGCCGATCATGTGGGCGAAGTTGGCGCCCATGTCGAGTTTCGGGTCGATGGCGATCTGCTTGTCGCCCTTGTACTTGAGGTTGTAGATGAAGGCGGCGATGATGGGGATGCGGGCAACGATGTCGCTGGCATCCTCATAGACCGATTCCCAGGCCGTCATCTTGTTGAACTTGCCCGAGTTGTAGAAGGCGGCGAACTTGGAGTCCTTCTGCAGGGCGAGCATGGCGACGGAGAGCATGACCATCGGATGGCTGTCGCGGGGGAGGGCGCGGAGGGCGTCCCAGACGTAGGAAGGAACGACCTGGCGGGTCTTCCACTCGGCGACGACGCCATCAACCTGGGCCTGGGTCGGGACTTCGCCGGTGAGGAGGAAGTACCAGAAGGACTCGACCGTCGGGTATTTGGACTTGGGAGCCTTGGGGAGAGCTTCGAAGGTCTCGGGGATGGTCTTGCCGCGGAAGCGGATGCCTTCCTGAGGATCGAGGTAAGAGATGTCCGTCACCAGGCTGCGGATGTCGCGGGCGCCACCAATGGCCTGGTCGATGGTGACCTGGTCGATGATGACCTTGCCAAATTCCTTGGTCAACTTCGTGGTGCGGGGGCGAAACTCTTCAATCTTCTGCTTGAGGGTCTCTTTCAGTGTCGCCATGCTCTCTCTCCTTTGGTGAATGTAAAACGGGTGGGCGATAAGGCCCACCGGCCAAAATACCAGATGGCAATAAAAAAACCCTGCATGTCAGGCGGACGTCGCGACCGATAAGCCGCGGCCAGACACCGCCACAACATCGACACACAAGGTATGGTTCAGCAGACATCACATAAGGTTACAGTATTCAAATATTGTTCTAGGTTCTAGCAATTCGGCCCGTCCTTGTCAAGCGCATTTTTGTATACAGTATTCACGCAACCGCTTCCTCCCATCCCTTTTGCCCTTGACTTTGACGGCGACCCCCATGCTAAAATGCTTAAAAAATGAGCAAATCAACCTTGAAAATAGCCGATCTGGCCCTCGCCAACAATGTTGTTTTGGCGCCCATGGCCGGCATTTCCGATCTCCCCTACCGCCTGATCATGAAATCCTTCGGCGCCGGCCTCGTCTTTACCGAGATGGTCAGCGCCAACGGCCTGATCCGCGATGGTCGGCGAACCCTGGTTCTCCTCGCTTCCGACCCGGCCGAACGCCCCCTGGGCCTCCAGCTCTTCGGCGACGACCCGGCGATTCTCGCCGAAGCGGCGGCGATGCTGGAGGGCAAGGGGGAACTCCTTGACCTCAACCTTGGCTGCCCCGTCCCCAAGGTTGTCCGTTCCGGCGCCGGCAGCGCGCTGTTGCGCGACCCGCTGCGGGTCGGACGGATTGTCGCGGCGGTGCGTCGTGTCTGGACGGGGCCGCTGACGGTCAAGATCCGCTCGGGCTGGGACGACGCCAGCCTCAACTATGTCGCCATTGCGCAAACCGCCGTCGCCGCCGGGGCCGATGCCATCACCCTGCACCCGCGCACCCGCGCCCAGGGGTTCAGCGGTCAGGCCGCCTGGGAGCATATCCGCCGGCTGCGCGCGGCGGTGACGGTGCCGGTCATCGGCAGCGGCGACATCTTCACCGCCGAGGATGCCTTGGCCATGCAGCGCCAGACCGGCTGCGACGGGGTCATGATCGGACGCGGCGGCTACGGCAATCCCTGGCTGATCCGCAATATCATCCGGCTGCAAAACGGTCGGGAGCAGGCGCTGCCGACGCCGACAGAGCGACTGGAAACGGCGCTGCGCCACCTTACTCTTGTCACCGCCGCCTCGGGGGAACGGCACGCCGTGCTGGAGATGCGCAAGCATCTCTGCTGGTACGCCCGGGGTTTGACCGGCGCCGCCACCTTCCGCTCCACGGTCAATCGCAGCGAGACCTTGCAGGGATTGCGCGAGCTGCTGACCCACTTCTTTCTCCATACCGCCGAAACCGACGAAAGCCGCGATGAAACCACGCCGCACGCCACCTGATCCGCAACTCTACGTCCGCGTCCTCGATAACGTCGATCGGCCGGTCATCGCCCTCGACCGCGACGGTCGCATCAGCCTGTTCAACCCGGCGGCGCAGAACTGCACCGGTTTTTCCGAACGCCAGGCCCTTGATCAGCGCTTCGAGGATCTCTTTGCCGGGCAGGAAGGCCTGCTCTATCTGGTGCGCTCGGGTTTGCGCGAAGGACGCTCCATCTCCGATCACGAAAATATCCTGCTGCGCCGCCCTATCGGCCCGGCCTTGTCGGTCAGCGTCTCGGTTTCCCCCCTCCTCAACGAGCAGGGGGAGACCGACGGAGCCGTCATCCTCATTCGCGACCTCTCGCGCATCCGCGAACTGGAAGAAGCGGTGCGCCGGGCCGATCGTCTGTCGATGCTCGGAGCGATGGCGGCCGGACTGGCCCACGAAATCAAGAACCCCCTCGGCGGCATCCGGGGAGCGGCGCAGCTCTTGGCCCACGAGCTGGGGCCACAGAAACAGCTGACCGAATATACCGACGTCATGATCCGCGAAGTCGAACGGGTCAACACCATCATCGAAGAGTTGATGGATCTGACCCGCTCACGGCCGATGCAGATGAGCGAAGTCAATCTCGGCCGGATTCTCGGGGACATCGTCCTCTTCCAGAAGGAAGCCCATAACAGTGGAGCCATCGAGTTCAGCTTGCAGCTCGATCCGAGTATTCCGCCTCTCCTCGGCGATGCCGACCTCCTCGCCCGACTCTTTCTCAACCTGATCAAGAACGCCGCCGAAGCCATCGACAAGCGCGGTCGGGTCGAGATCATCAGCAAGGTCGCCTCTGAGTTTCACATCCACAAACCGGGGGAACGGCCGGTGCCGATGATCCGCGTCGAGATCCGCGACAGCGGCAAGGGGATCGCGGCGGAAGAGCTGGAAAACATCTTTACCCCCTTTTTCACCACCAAGGATCGCGGCAGCGGTCTCGGCCTGGCGACCTGCCAGAAGATCGTCAACCAGCATCACGGCCTGATCAAGGTCGAAAGTAGCGTCGGCGTCGGTTCGGTCTTCACCGTCAGCCTGCCTTTTTTACGCTGAACTTTCCACCCTATCCAACCGGCCACGACTAGCGGCCGGCAGCAGCGAGGTTTACCCCATGTCGATTCGCAGAGTCCTGGTCGCCGACGACGAAGAGAGCATGCGCTGGGTCCTCTCCAAGGCTCTCAGCAAAAAAGGCTTTACCGTCGATCTCGCCGCCAACGGCAATGAGGCCCTGGCCCTGGTGCGCCAGCACCGCTACGACCTCGCCGTCCTCGACATCAAGATGCCGGGCTTAAGCGGCCTCGAACTGCTGAGCCGCATCCACGAGGAGAAGCCCGAGATCCTCGTCGTCATCATGACCGCCGAGACGTCGATGAAGAATGCCGTCGAGGCCATGAAGCGCGGCGCCTACGACTACATCACCAAACCCTTCGACCTCGATGTCCTCGACGCCATCGTTCTCAAGGCGCAGAAGGCCGCGGCCGTCAGCGAAGAGGTGCAGCAGCTCAGGGGGGAGATCAAGGAGCACTACCAGCTCGACCGCACCATCATCGGTACCAGCAAACCGATGCAGGAAGTCTACAAGCTCCTCGGCAAGATCGCCCCCGCCGACCTCACCGTCCTCATCAACGGCGAATCGGGGACCGGCAAGGAGCTGGTCGCCCGCGCCCTCCATCTCAACAGCCCCCGCCTCGGCAAGCCCTTTCTCGCCCTCAACTGCGCCGCCATCCCCCGCGAACTCCTCGAGAGCGAACTCTTCGGCTTCGAAAAAGGGGCCTTCACCGGCGCTGTCGAGCGCAAGATCGGCAAGTTCGAGCAAGCCGCCGGCGGCACCCTCTTCCTCGACGAGATCGGCGACATGCCCCTCGACCTGCAGGCCAAGCTCCTGCGGGTCCTGCAGGAAAAAGAGATCACCCGCACCGGCGGCAACACTGCCATCGCCGTCGACGTGCGCATTGTCGCCGCCACCAATCAGGAGCTCACGGAAAAGGTGCGCACCAGGGAGTTCCGCGAGGATCTCTTCTACCGCCTCAATGTCGTCCCCGTGACCCTCCCCCCCCTGCGCGAGCGCCGCACCGACATCCCGCTGCTGGTCGACTTCTTCATCCGCCGCGCCCACGACCAGCTCGGGGTCGCCGCCAAGGGCTGCACCGAAGAGGCCCTCGCCCTGCTCAAGGGTTACAACTGGCCCGGCAATGTCCGCGAACTGGAGAACACCATCCAGCGCGCCGCCCTCCTTTCCCCCGACCCGTTCCTGACGCCGGCCGACTTCCCTGCCCTCTCGGCGAAAGGCGGCAACGGCTGCGACCGCGGCGATTCCCTCGAAGCCCTCATCGCCAACAAGCTGCGCACCTCCCTGTCGCAGATCGATCTCAACGAAATGAACAATCTCTACGACATGGTCCTCTACCAGATGGAGCGCCCCTTGATCAGCATCATCATGGAAAAGACCCGGGGCAACCAGGTCCGCACCGCCGAGATTCTCGGCATCAACCGCAATACCCTGCGCAAGAAGATCCAGCAACTCGGCATCGACCCGAAGAAGGAATAGTCAACGGGTCTATGCCCCCGGACAAAGAAAGGCCCCGCGGCAATTGCCGCGGGGCCTTTCTTTGTCGATGATCATATTCCGAGGTTACGGAACAGTCCCGGCGATGAGTCCGGTATGTCCGGGGAGGTCGTGGTGAATGCGCCGCAACGAGCCGACGCCGGCCGCCGCCAGCAGCCCCTTGAGCTCCCCCTCGCGGTACGAACGCCCGGCCTCGGTATTGACCACCATGTTGAGGGAAAAGAGGGCCGGGAAGAGAGGGCCGCAGCCGTCGTCGTCGAGGATGAAATCCTGGACGATGATCATCCCCCCCGGCTGTAGTGCCCGCACCGCCTTGGCGATGATCGTCCGGCACCCCTCCAGTCCCTCGCCATGGAGGATATGAGAGAGCCAGACGACGTCGTAGGTCCCGGGGATCTCGTCGATGAGGTAGTCCCCCTCGACAAAGGTCACGCGCCCGGCGAGGGCGAAGCGGGCCAGGGTCTTTTCGGCAAAGGGACGGGTCGTCGGCAGATCGTAGACGACCCCCTGCAAGTCGGGATTGGCGAGGCAGAAGTGGGCGGCGTAGGTGCCGGGGCCGCCGCCGAGGTCGAGAAGGCGACGGCGGCCGCTCAGGTCGATACGGGGAACGAGCTGCGGCGCCAGGTTCATGGCGAGATTGAACATGCCGAGGAGAAAGCTTTCGCGCTGTTTTGCATCGTCGGTTGTCGCAGCGGCCGGGCGCACCGGCTTGCCGTTTTGCACCGCTTCGTGCAGGCGGGACCAGCCGGACATGAGGTGGTGGTGGTGCAGGAGGATATGGCCGAGATAGGCGGGGGCTTGCTGGTCGAGGTGGGCGCGGGCGAAGGGGGTATTGGCGAAGGCGCCGGCGCGGAGTTCGAGGAGACCGAGGGCACAGAGTGCCCGCAGAAGCTCGCTCAGCCCGCGCCGGTCAAAACCGGTGGTGGCGACCAGGCTTTCCGCCGTTGCCGTCCCCGCCCCCAGACGGGAGAAAAGTTCGAGCTTGACCCCGGCATGGAGAGCGCAGGCGCCCCAATAGCCGCCGGACATTTCGAGGAGCCGTCCCGATGTCCACTCACTCTCGTGCATCTCTCCTCCTCTGCATCAACCGTCGTCGCGCCGCGCCTGGTTCTCGAAGCGGGTGTATTCACCGCGGAAGGTCAGATGCACCGTGCCGATAGGGCCGTTACGCTGTTTGCCGATAACGATCTCGGCATCCTTCTCATGCTGTTTGTCGCAGACCTTCTCCCGGCTCTTGCACGCCTCGCAATAGACCGCCTCGCGATAAATAAAAGCGATGACGTCGGCATCCTGCTCGATGGCGCCCGATTCGCGCAGGTCGGCCATGATCGGGCGCTTGTCGGTGCGGTTTTCGAGGGAGCGGTTGAGCTGGGAGAGGGCAATGACGGGGAGCTTGAGCTCCTTGGCCAGGGCCTTGAGGGAACGGGAGATTTCGGAAATCTCCTGCTGGCGGTTCTCGGCGTTGTGCCCCTGCATGAGCTGGAGGTAGTCGACGACGACGAGACCGAGATTCTGCTCGGCCTTGAGGCGCCGGGCCTTGGCCCGCAGTTCGAGGACCGAGATGGAGGGAGTATCGTCGATATAGATCGGGGCCTCGGCGAGAAGACCGGCGCCGTTGGTCAGCTTGGGCCAGTCCGATTCCCCGAGGTGGCCGGTGCGCAAACGGCTGGCGTCGACCCGGGAGATGGAGCAGAGCATGCGCTGGACCAGCTGCTCCTTACTCATCTCCAGAGAAAAGATGATGGTCGGTACCGGCTGGGCGTTGTGCACGGCGGCATTCTCGACCAGATTGAGAACAAAGGCGGTCTTCCCCATGGACGGCCGGGCGGCGATGATGACCAGGTCCCCCGGCTGGAATCCGGCCGTCATCTGGTCGAGATCGTGGAACCCCGTCGGCACCCCGGTTACCAGCTCCTTGCGATCGAAGAGCCGCTCGATGGTCTTGAAGGTGTCCTTCATGATCTCCTTGGTGGAGAAATAGGAAGGGCGCGTCTTCATGCCGGTGATTTCGAAGATCGATTTTTCCGCCCAGTCGAGGGTCTTCTCGACTTCGCCGCCGTCGTAGCCCCGGGTGGCGATTTCGGTGGCGACGGAGATCAGCCGGCGGGTAACCGCCTTCTCTTTGACCAGACGGCTGTAGTGGGCGATATTGGCGGCGGTAGGGACGTAATCGACCAGGGTGGCGAGATAGGAGGAGCCACCGACGGCATCGAGATCTCCCGCCGACTGCAACTGGGCCGTGACGGTGACGAGATCGGCCGGTTCGCCACGCTCGGAAAGTTCGATGAGGGCGTTGAAGATCTTGCGGTGGCTTTCGCGGTAGAAATCGTCCGGGCGGAGGATTTCCAAAGCCCGGTTGAGGGCCTCGTTTTCGAGCATGACCCCGCCCAAAACAGACATCTCCCCTTCCAGACTCTGGGGGGGGAGGCGATGGGTGGAAAGTTCTTCCATGACATGCTCCAAAAAAACAGGGCCGAAAGGGGAGCTCTCCCCTTTCGGCCTTTATGGTCGGCCCTTAAGCGGCGGCGGTGACCGCGACCTTGACCGTCGCGACGATGCCATGTTGCAGCTTGATCACCACCTGGTGCTCACCGAGGGTCTTGATCGCCTCGTCGAGGACGATCTTCTTGCGGTCGACTTCGACTCCGGCCGCCGCCAGCTTCTCGGCGATATCCTGGGTCGTCACCGAACCGAAGAGTTTTCCCTCTTCGCTGGAGCGCAGGGTGAAATTGCAGGCCACCTTTTCGATCTGCCCTTTGAGCAGCTCGGTCGCCTGGGTCTGGCGCTGCAGCTTGCGCTCGAGCTGGCGCTTGTTGTGCTCCAGTTCGTTGACGTTGCGGACATTGGCTTCGACAGCCAGCCCGCGCGGCAGCAGAAAGTTGCGGGCATAGCCGGGCTTGACTTTGAGCACGTCGCCGATTTTGCCCAGACCATCGACATTTTCGTTAAGAATGATATTCATGGCGTTCCTCCTGAACAGGAAACTAGGTGTTGGTAGTTCGCGGTTTGCGAAAGTCGACCCACAGATCGAAGAGGCCGACAAAAGTGACGATTATGGGGAGCGGGTTGAGCAGTACGGCCATGACGTAGCCGAGGTTGCGCAACCAGGGAGCCACCGCCTTGAGGCGGAAAAAGTGACTGATGATGGCCAACCCCTGCAAAAAATAGAGGGGGAGGAGGAGCACCAGCAGGTTCAACGAGATGACGGCCGGCCAGCCGTTGGTAAAGAAGTAGATGAAGCCGGCGGCAATAAAAGGCCAGATCAAAACTTCCGGCGATTTCCAGGCGGCGAAATCGACCCCCGGCAAAACATACCCCCCGGGTCGGAGGTTGGCGAGAAGCGCCACCGCCAAAAGCAGGGTCAAACCGCCGAAAACGACGGTCAGGGCTGGCCAGGCCTGGCGCAGGAAAGTGCCGACCTGCTCCATGAGCTGCTTCATCTCCGCCATCTGTTCCGGCGTCAAATCCGTCGTCGGCAAGGTCGCCAGACTGCGGTCGATCTCCCCCTGGACGATGCCGTTGGCCAGGGTGAAGATGTCGGACCCCTGGTAAAGCGCATAGGCCGAAAGGAGCAGGAGCGAGAGGAGCAGCGTCCCGCCGAGGGCGAAGGCGACGGCGCGGTCCCAGCCCCGGTTGCGCAGCAGCAGCGCCGCCAGGAGCAGGGCGCCACCGCCGTACTGAACCAGATACGGCAGAGCCGAGGCACTGCCGTTGACCAGCTGGAGAACTCCGGTCACCAGGAGCACCGTGGCCAGTCCCGCCTTGAAACCGGCGCGGACGGCGACGAAGACCACCGGAGTTGCCGCGAACAGATTAAGAAAGATCCCGGCGGGTCCGAGCAACTGGACGCCTCCGACCATGAGCAGCGTCAGCAACGTGGCTGCAACAAGGTAATACAATTGCCTGGACATGCTACTCAAACCGGGCTACGCGACGCTTAATCGTTGCTGTGGGCGGAGGTGAAGGGAAGCAGGGCGATGTTGCGCGCCAGCTTGATCGCCTCGGTCACCTTGCGCTGATGTTCGGCGCAGTTGCCGGAGATGCGCCGCGGAACGATCTTGCCGCGCTCGGAGATGAAATAGCGCAGGGAGCGGATCTCTTTATAGTCGATGACCATGCTCGGCTCGGCGCAGTAGCGGCAGCCTTTGCGGCGGGAAAAACGACGGCGCGGGGACGCGGGTTTCTTATCGATTGCCATGGTGCTTTATACCTCCATTGAAGAATGGGAAACGGGGATTTATGCCTCTTCAGTCTCTTCGACTTCGCCAGCCTCTTCGGCCTCGGCAGTCACATCGTCAAGGGTCTTGACCGGGGCCGGAGCCGGCAGGCCCTTTTCCAGATGGACCGTCAAAAACTTGATGATCGCCTCGTCGATGCGCATGCGCCGCTCGAACTCGGCGATGACTTTCGGCTCGGCCTCGTAGGCCACCAGGACATAAGTGCCGCGCCCCTGCTTCTTGACCTGATAGGCCAGTTTGCGGGTTCCCCATTCGTCAACCTTGAGAATGACGGCGCCCTGGGCGGTCAAAACGCCCTTGAACTTTTCCAGCACGGCCGCATACTCATCGCCGACCAGATCGGGACGGACAATGAAAATCGTTTCGTAGGTACGCATGTAAACTGCCTCCTTCTGGGTGTGTAAGCCCCGGTTCGATCCGGAGCAAGGAGCGGCCGCCGGCCCCATGCCAGCGTCCAGACTCTGTAAAGCTTGCTTTGATACCACAGTTGCCGGCGCGATTCAAGGAGATTGTGCAGGGGACGCTGTACCATACCGACTATCAGATCAGCGGGGTGAAGGCTGATAGACAGAGGGACGGGACAAAAACGGGGCAAGGAAGAGAATATCCTTCCTTGCCCCCAGATGTGTTGTGAGATGGCAGGTTAGTTGGCGGGGAGGAATTCGCCGCGCCGGTTCTTGGCCCAGGCTGCTTCATCGTAACCTGGATCGGCGGGACGCTCTTCGCCGAAACTCACCGTTTCCAGTCGTTCGGCAGCAACACCGAGGGACAGCAGATAGTTCCTGATAGCGCTGGCGCGCTTGTCCCCGAGGGACAAGTTGTAACTATTGGAGCCGCGCTCGTCACAATGACCGGCAATCGTCAGTTTGATTTGCGGATCGACGGAAAGGACCGGTGCAATGTCCTGCAGGGATTTCCGTCCCGCCTCGGACAGCAGATGCGAATCGAAGGCAAAATAGATGGTATCGAGCTTGGTAATGATCCCGTCCCGTAATGTGCTGGGCGAGATCGCACTGCCACTGGCGCTACCTTCGGCGGCCACACTGGTTGATGGCGGGGCCTGTTGAGCGGCGGGGGCGTCGACGGCCGCTGAGTTACCGACTCCACCTTTGGAGGTGGCGCAACCGGACAGGATCAAAAGTGGAAAGATAACGAAGGAAACACAGATTTTGCGCGTCATGAGGGAGATAACTCCTGTGAGATGCTGGTCATGCGAATTGAGGGACAGACCCCGACCGACTTGCAAAGAAAAGTACGGGGCTGCGGCAACATTCAGCAAAACATCAGGAACGTCCGTCAGGCGGGATGAAGATGTCGAGATAGACCTCGGGCACAGCCGAGAAGGGTGCATAGGTGATCAGGCGGGTTTCGTAGGAGGAAAGGCTGGGGACTGCGACGGTTTTAAACAAGCAGAGATCAACGAACTTCTTCTGTTTGAGGGCAACAAAACTACATTCCACCGTTGATTCCACGGCAGAAATTGTTGGCGTATCCTTCAGATAATCCTGACACGGGACGATGAACGAGTCTTTGGGAATGAAATAAAGCTGCCCTGCCAGCAAGGCAAGGATGAGAAAGCAGGAAGTGGTTATGGCACGAAAGTGTCTGAGTGTCATCGGTGCGGCCAACCTAGCAAGAGTCGCACAAAATTACCCGAAAGCGCAGAGAAAGTCAAATACCGTCACATTAATTCGTCCTCAGCGAAAACTGAGATTCTAAAGGTGTTTCAACTCATCTTCCTCGGCGGCAGGACGCAACTTTTTCTCCAGGAAATCGCGGGCCAGCTCTCGGCCGCCGAGACCGAAGGCCAGAGCCAGGGCCAGAACTACCCCGCCAAAGGCGATGGCAAACGCCAGCAAAACTGCATCCTTGCCGATGCCGAGCTGTTCGAGGGCCATTACTCCGCCCAATGCCAGCACCAGGGCATGAGCGGAGCGCGCGCAGAGACGTGCCAGGCGATTGCCCGCATTCACACAGGCAATCAGAACCGCGCGACCGACAAAGCTGCCCAGATACAGCGCCGCCAGCATCACCAGCCCCGCGACCAGAACATTGGGAAGATAGGCCAGAAAACGCTCGATCAAATGCTGCAGAACGTTGATGTTGAGGCTGTTGATGGCCAGTACTACAAAAACCAAGACAACCAGCCCACCGCAAAGACGCGCCACCATGGTACTGGGCATCTCGCCGTTGCCGTTACGGCCGAGCAACTCGCTCAACCCCAGGCGGCCGCAACCGGCATCGAATTTGAGCCAGAGCAACATTCGCCGCACTACGACCTTGAACAGCCAACCGACAAAAAATCCGCATGCCACGATGAAGAGTGCCGCCAGCAACTGGGGAAGAAAACTCTGAATCTGTTCCAGGGTCGACTGGAGCGGGCTGACCAGCGTACGTTCTGTCGTATCCATGGCACCTCCAGTACCGTGCTCCGTTTAATTTGCAGATTTTTGCATCCAGTTGGCACAAAGCTCCGCTTTTTCCTGTTCGTACAGGCGGCACAATCCTTCGATGAGATCCTCGACCTCGTCGGAGCTGCTCTCCCTGGTCTGCAATACAAAAGAGGCGGTGCGCCCGATGTAGAGCGGGGTCAGGCTCTTGAGCAGGTGCTCGCGGTTCATCACGCTTCGATGCGCCGCCAGAGCAAAGTGCACCACCGTCTCCACCCACAGTTCGTCCGGCAAGTGGAAATGCTTGGCATCGGCTTGCGCCAGGCGGGAGAGCTTCGTCACCAATGTCGGCGGCAGAACAGTACTCCAGACGTCGCCGAGATCTCTGACCCCCAGAGCAAAGCGGTCAACCATCCTTTCGACGTTGACTGCGACCGGTTCAAGCCCCACGGCATAATCGAAACCGAAGGTCGGGACAGGCTGTGACGCGACAACCCCGGTCCAGACCCCGCTGTACTCTTCCATCAGATCAAAGGTTGCACCGACCACTTGGCAAAGCATGGCCGAGAGATCGGCCCCGGGATCTTTGGGATCGTGAATCTTGGCCCCGAGATAGGCTTGACAGACACGATAGCCATTGGCGATGGCACTAGTCGTCATCCAAATGTCGATACCGAAGCGTGCGACATCGCTTTCCCAGACATCCTTGTTCAGGAAAAAACTTGCCAGTTTGCCGGAAAAACCGAAATCGCCACCGATCGGTTGTCGCACCCGCCGGCCGTAGAGTGCCCGCGTCAAGGGATAGATGATGCTGTTGGTGATGGTGCCGTCGTACTTGTGGCGACGATAGAGGGGCGCGACATAGTCGAACTCTCCGCCCAGAACCGGCTTGAGCAGCAATTCGGCCCATTCCGGGGTGATGCTGCGCAGATCCGAGTCGACAACGGCACAAGCCTTGACACCAAGCGCCTCGGCCAGTTCGAAGATCGCCCGGAAGGCGCTCCCTTTGCCGGGGAGACCGTAATACGGTGTCGCCAGGCGTTGCAGCGGAACAGTCCGGTGTTGGGTAAAGAGCGCGGCGAGGTCGGCAACCGCAGCCTGACGAACGACATCGCCGGTACCGTCGAGGGAGCCGCCGTCGGCGTTGACCAGAACCGCCTTGCAGTCGGGAAAATATTTGGCCAGACCGGCCTGTATCGCCCGCACCACATGGCCGATGGTGGCGGCATTGTTGTAGCTTGGAATGCCGACGAGAATCTCTGCCTCGCCAACCTGGGCGAGCCATTCGCGAACCTCGCGACGCTGAAGGATGCTGTCTTTCACGACAACTCCTGTCATGGGAACTGCCCGCCGCCAGAATCAACCATTATCGTCCGCCACCGCCTGTTGAATCTGTTCGAGAATGCCGGGGATCGCCGCCGACACTCGGTCCCAACTGGTGATCAGCGGTACGCCGAGGGGATCCTCGGTGATAATCTCCGCCGCCTCACGAATACCGTGGGTAAATGTTTCCACCGCCAGACTTTCGGCGTGACGATCGAAAAAAAGCCCGTTGACCGCGGCATCGTCCTCGAAGCGCTTGAGCATATCCTGGGCGGTGCGCACATAGGTCGCCACCAGGGTCTTGAAGAAGCCGTCGGAGAAAATCACCCCCTCGGAGGCAAGGGTGCGGAAGAGGGATTTGCAGATGTCGATACACATCTTGTTCAGCCCCTTGCCGGAATCGTCGGCGGAGAGGACCTGGTGCTTGTGCTCGTAATTCTCGGCGATGTCGATCTGGCAGACCCGGCGCAGGGCGGTATTGCGATAGACCTCGGCGAGGACGCCGACCTCCAGCCCCCAGTCGGCGGGGATGCGGTTGATCCGGGCGAGATCGACGTCCATGGCGAACTCGCCGGCGAGGGGATAACGGAAACTGTCGAAGAAGAGGAGGAGGGGATGATGGCCGACGATTTTATGCAGCGAGCGGATCAACGGGGTCACCAGCAATCGAGTGACGCGGCCATGCAGGCGATCGGTGACGCGACTGTAAAAGCCCTTGCAGAAGTTGTAGTCGAGATTGGGATTGATCACCGGGTAACAGAGGCGCGCCAACAGGTCACGGCTGTAGGAGACGATGTCGCAGTCGTGCAGGACGATGCCGTGGAACTCCTGGCGCGCGAGAATATAGCCATAGGCCATCCACACCGAACGCCCCTTGCCGTCCTCGCCGACATGCAACCCCTCCTTGCGAATCGCCTCGTAGATTGCCGAAACGCGCGGGCCTGAATTCCAGATCAGAGTGGTCTGCTGCGGCAGCGCGGAGAAAAACTGACGGGCCTGCTGGAATTCGACCTCGCTGGCCGGTCCCAGAGTGACGACGATCTCCCGCAGATAGCGAACGTCCTTGAGCTGGCGAACGATCCCCTTGAGCGCCTCACCATCGAGTTCACTCAGCAACGAGGGGAGGATCAGCGCCAGCGGCCGCTCGACTGCGTACCACGACAGCTCTTCCTCGATCTTGTCGAGGTTGGTCGGGCCAAGACGGTGAAATGTAGCGACGACGCCAGTCTGGTAGAAATCGGACATGCGGGAACCTCCATTTGCCATCGTTTTTTGTTAGCTTAACCGATGAATCCGCGCAGGCAACCCATTTGACCCGGTTCATTCCTGTGTTACGGTCTAAGAAATGAAAAAACACCTTCTCGCCGAAAAAATTTTTCGCGCCGCCCTGCAGGCGGTCGACCCCGCCCGGCTGGTGCGGAACGAGGCGCCGCGCATTGTCGCGACCCTGGGCCACGGCCACTTCCGGCACCTCCTGCTGGTGGGCTGCGGCAAGGCCGGAGCGGTCATGGCGAGCGCCCTGGAAGCGATCCTCCCAGGCCGGATCGACGATGGCATCGTCATTACCAAGTACGGCCATGCTACCGGCCATCCCTGCCACCGATGCCGGGTTTTCGAGGCCGGGCACCCCCTCCCCGACGTCGCCGGCGAAACGGCGACGACAACCGCCCTCCAATTGGTCGATGCCGCCGACGCCGCGACCCTGGTGGTGGTGCTGCTCTCCGGCGGCGGCTCGGCACTGCTGGTCGCGCCAGCCCCTGGCATCACCCTGGAGCAAAAGCAGCTGACCACCAATCTGCTGTTACGGGCCGGCGCTGACATTTATGAACTCAACACGGTGCGCAAGCACCTCTCCGCAGTCAAGGGGGGGCAACTGGCACGACGAGCCTGGCCGGCGACGGTACTCACCTTGATTCTCTCCGACGTCATCGGCGATCCTCTCGACGTCATCGCCTCCGGTCCAACCGCTGCCGATCCCAGCACTTTTGCCGAGGCGCTGGCCGTGCTGGCGAGATACGACCTGCTCGCACGGGTTCCGCAGGAAATCGTCGCCCACTTGCGTCATGGTATCGCCGGAGACGTGGCCGAAACCCCCAAGCCGGGCGATCCGGTGCTGGCGCGGACAGACAACCGGATCGTCGGCAACAGCCGCCTGGCCCTTGAAGCCGCCGCCGCGGAAGCACGGCGCTGTCGCTACGACGTTGAAATTCTCACCGACGCCCTGCGCGGTGAAGCCCGTCAAGCGGCACACTGGCTGGCAGAGCAGGCCCGTGTCGCCAGCCGCGGCAAAAAATTGTGCCTGCTCGCCGGGGGCGAGACCACCGTCACCGTCACCGGCAACGGATTGGGCGGCCGCAACCAGGAACTGGCCCTGGCCTTTGCCCTGGAGATCGCCGGAGAGGCCGGCCTCTCCCTTCTTTCTGCCGGGACTGACGGCACCGACGGACCGACCGACGCCGCCGGGGCCTTTGTCGACGGCGATGCGGTACCGGCGGCACGCCGCGACGGAATTATCGCGGAAGATTTTCTCGCCGATAACGACGCCTACCATTTCTTCGCCCGTGCCGGCGGCTTGCTGCGCACCGGGCCCACCGGCACCAACGTCATGGATTTGCAGATTCTCCTTATCGAGGCACCGATATGAAGCGACTGCTGGTCTTTACCGATCTCGACGGCACCCTCCTCGACCAGAGTTATTCTCCGGCCGCTGCCGAACCGGCGCTGAAGCTGCTGGCGGCACAGGACATCCCCCTGATCTTCTGTTCGAGCAAGACCCGCGCAGAGATCGAGGTCTATCGCAACCGACTGCACAACCGTCATCCCTTTGTCAGCGAGAACGGGGGCGGCATCTTCTTCCCGCGCGGCTATTTTCCGGATAGCGCCCTGCCGCCAGATCCCCCGGCCGAAGGATGCGGCGAACTGCTGCAACTGCGCCTTGGCGCTCCGTACCGGCAGTTGCGTCAGGCCCTGGTTCAATTGCGTGGCGAGGGCTTTGCCATCTCCGGCTTCGGCGATCTCGAAGTGGCCGACGTCGCCGCCCTGACCGGCCTTTCGCTGGAACAAGCAGCCCTGGCCAAGGAACGCGATTTCGACGAGCCGTTCCTCTTCGCCGCCGGCGCCGCCGCAGAAGATCAATTGCTGAGGCGTATCGGTGCTCTCGGCTGGCACAGCACCCGTGGGCGGCTTTGGCATCTTCTCGGCGCCAGCGACAAGGGCCGCGCCGTCGCCCTGCTGACCGACTGCTATCGCGCCCGCGACGGCGAAGTGCTGACTATCGGTCTCGGCGACCAGCGCAACGATTTCCCGATGCTGGAACAGGTCGACATTCCGATCCTGGTGCGCCAGCCGGAAGGGAGCTATGTCTCCGGCTGTGGCGCCAAGCATTTGCAGTACAGCCACCAGGTTGGCCCGGCCGGCTGGAATGAAGTGCTGAGCAAGCTTCTGCCGGCCTTGCAGGGCGGGGAAATCCCATGACCCTCTGGCTCGCCTTTGCCGCCTGCGCGGTGGTGATCATCTACTGTGGCGCCCGTCTTTCCCGCTATGGCGACATCCTCGCCGAAAAGAGCGGCCTCGGCGGCACCTGGATCGGCCTGCTGCTGGTCGCTTCGGTCACCTCCCTGCCGGAACTGGTTACCGGCATCAGTGCCGTTACCTACGTCCAGGCCCCGGATATCGCCGTCGGCAACATCCTCGGCAGTTGCGTTTTCAATCTGCTGATCCTCGCCGGGCTCGATCTCATCGAGCGCGAAGCTCCGATATCGACCAAAGCCCGGCAGGGTCACAACCTCGCCGCCGGCTTCGGCATCCTGCTGTTGTCGGTAACCGCCCTCGCCCTTCATTTCGGGGGCCAATTCCCCCCCTTCGGCTGGATCAGCCTTTTCAGCCTACCCCTCGCCGCCATCTACCTCGTGTCGATCCGCCTCGTCTACTTTTACGAAAAACGCCAAATCGCCCGCTTCGTCGAGGAACACGCCAGGGAACTCAAATACCGCCAGGTGACGCTGCGCAGCGCGGTTACCGGATATGTCGGCTACGCCGTGCTGGTCTTCTGCGCGGCCCTGATTCTGCCCGAACTCGGCGCCGAGATCGCCGACGTCTCCGGCCTCGGCCAGACCTTCGCCGGCAACGTCTTCGTCGCCATCGCCACCTCCCTGCCCGAGGTCGTCGTTTCGGTCGAGGCGATGCGTATCGGCGCCATCGACATGGCCGTCGCCAACCTTTTCGGCAGCAATCTCTTCAATCTCTTCATCCTGCCCATCATAGATTTCTGCTACCTCGAAGGACCAATCTTCGCCGTGGTCGCCCCCGGCCATCTGGTTGTCGCCATCACCGCCGTTGCCATGACCAGCATTGCCATCCTCGGCATCACTTACCGCGCCGAACGCAAGCAGCTTTGGCTCTCCTGGGACGCCTTGGCCCTCGTCTTTCTCTTCATTGCCAACCTGATGTTCCTCTACATGCAACACCCGCTCTGATAATTTCCGAATCCATCCTGGCATGTGGATACCCGGTTGCCGCACCAGGCGCAGCTCCAACGCCTGGAGGCCGAAAAAAAGGGACATGGCTATTGCGCGAGCCACGTCCCCCAAGTTTTTGCACGAAGGATGTTTTGAATCAGTGGAAATATTGCGCATTGAGGTAAAGATGCGCCACGATGCTCGCCGCATAACCAAGAGCAATGGCCCAAGTCCACTTGAGGTGGCTGCCGAAGGTGTAAATGCCCCGTGCCGACCCCATGAGCGCCACGCCAGCCGCCGAACCGATGGAGAGGAGGCTGCCGCCGACGCCGGCGGTGAGGGTCACCAGCAGCCATTGGCCGTGGGACATCTGTGGATCCATGGTCAGGACCGCGAACATGACCGGGATGTTGTCGACGACGGCCGAGAGGATGCCGACCAGGACGTTGGCCGTCGTCGGGCCGAGACCGAGGTACAGGAACTGTGAAGTAACCGCCAGATAACCGAACTGACCGAGGCCGCCGACACAGAGGACGACACCGTAAAAGAAAAGAAGAGTGTCCCATTCGGCACGGGCGATTTTGCGGAAGAGATCGAAACCACCAACGGGCAGGCGGCCGTGTCCCGGCGGAGCCGGTTCGGCATCGTTGTCGTGTTCGTCCGGGTTGTGCCCGGTCATATCCAAAGGCTGGTCGCCGGTGCCTTTACGCCCTTCGTGTAGTTTCAGCCAATAGGAAAAGAAGCCGAGATAGCCGAGACCGAGCATCATCCCGGCGGCGGGGGGGAGATGGAGAAAGTTGTGAAAGGAGACGGCGGTGACGATGGTCAGCAGGAAGAGAAACATGATGCGCCTGGCGCCGACCTTCATACGGACCGACTCCTGCAAGGCCTGGGGGCGCTCCTTGCTGACGGCTAAACTCATCAGCACCGCGGGGATCAGCCAGTTGATCAGCGAGGGGAGGAAAATGGCAAAAAATTCGACAAAGTCGACTTTGCCCTTCTGCCAGACCATCAGGGTGGTAATGTCGCCAAAGGGAGAGAAGGCGCCGCCGGCGTTGGCAGCAACCACGACGTTGATACAGGCGACGACAACAAATTTGCGATTGCTCCCGCCGACCGCCAGCACCACGGCGCCCATCAGCAGAGCCGTCGTCAGATTATCGGCCACCGGCGAGATGAAGAAAGCGAGGAGACCGGTCAGCCAGAAGACGACGCGCAGGGTGAAGCCGCGGCTGACCAGCCAGGAGCGCAGGGCCTGGAAGACACTGCGTTCGTCGAGGGCGTTGATGTAAGTCATCGCCGCCAGCAGAAAGAGAAAAAGTTCGGCATATTCGATGAGATTGTGCTTGATGGCGGCATGAGGTGTGTCCTTGTCGCCGATGGCGGCAAAGGCCAGGGCCACCAGCACCCAAATGATCCCGGCGGCGAGGATCACCGGCTTGCTCTTGCGCATGTGCAACTTCTCTTCAAAAATCACCAAGACATAGGCGGCGACAAAAAGAACCAGGGCGACGACGCCATAGATGGTACCGGTGAGATTGACAAATTCGCCCGCCCCGGCACTGCTGGCCATGGCCTGGGTACTGCCGACAAAGAGAACTGAGAGTGCAAGCAGAAGAGCTTTCACAGATCGACTCCTTTAGCGTTTTGGAAGTAACTATCCCGCTTTCCTGGTGCGGGAGCAGCGGCCTGTCGTTAAAATTTTCAGAACCCCGATACTTGGAAAGCGGGCCGTTTAACGGCCCGCTTTCCAATGTCCGTCATGCGCAAATACCGGATCAGTGAAACATCCTGTACTGCACAATGTAGACGGCGATGCCGGCGAAGTAGCCGACCAGCGCCAGGCCGCTGATGCGCTTGACATACCAGAAGAAGTGGATCTTCTCCAGACCCATGGCGGCGACGCCGGCGGCCGAACCGATGATGAGGATGGAGCCGCCGGTCCCGGCACAGTAGGCCATGAACTCCCAGAGAAAAGAGTCCGTCGGATAGACGGCGAGGTCGTACATCCCCATGGAGGCCGCCACCAGAGGCACGTTGTCGACGATGGCGCTGGCCAGACCGATGATAGTGACGATGATGTCCTGACGGCCGACGGTGCGGTCGAGCCAGCCGGCGAGGTTGGTCAGGATATGGGT